>OCZT010001156.1_pt1 | contig 27372 bp, 29 predicted proteins | sample 1539031 | NCBI WGS metagenome assembly OCZT01 (sample SAMEA3539308, study PRJEB22396) | soil metagenome | biome: tundra; feature: field; material: soil | place: USA | collected 2010-05 | depth 0.15 m | reverse complement strand
GAGTTCAGACGTGTGCTCTTCCGATCTAAGCCCACCGCCGCGGCCGCCGCCGAGCGGCATCGCGCCGGCGGTGGGCTTCGGAGCCGCCGGCTTGGCTCGCGGCGACGTGCGGATGACGTAGGTCTGGATCTCAAACGACGTCGCGAGCAACTGCTTGTTCGGCGGCGACACGAGGGTGCCCGTGGGGAGCACCAGCTGGACGTTGAGCGCCGTCACGATGCGATTGAGCGCACCGATGTTCGCGAACATCCGCCCGATGTCGTGATACGAGCCGTTGATTCCCATGCGATAGCGGTAGGTGTCGAACTGTTCGCCCTCGATGACGGGTTCCGGTTCGAGCGCGCCGACGTCGAGGCGCGCGCGGCGCGCGGCCGACGACACCTGGTCGATGAGGTTCGGGACTTCGTTGGCGGCGGGGACGAGCGTGCGCATCACCTCGAGATTCTCGCGCGAGGCACGCGCCTCCTCCCGGACCTGCTCGGCCGTTCCCTTCGCGAGTTCGGACTTCGCCTGCTGGTTTTGCTGGTCGAGCGTGTCGACATGCGCGGCGAGCGCGGCGAGCGCGGTGTTCTTGGGATTGTAGACGAAGTACCAGAAGAGGCCCACGAGCCCGATCGCGATAATCGTGATCAGCACCATGACCTGGTCGCGCTGTTTCGTCGGCAGAAGAGCCATGGTCACCTCACCGCGACGGAGAGCGGAGCCTTCGTGATCAGCGACGAGTCCGGCTTTTGCAGTTTCATGTCGAGCGTGAACTGGATGGCGTCCTTGTTGCCCGGCTGCACGGTGACGTTGTCCGTCTTCACCAGCACGACGTTCTCGATCCACGGCGACGCCTCGAGCTGCGTCATGAATCGCGTGAGCGCCTGGATGTCGATCGTCAGGCCCACGATGCGGAACGTGAGCTGCGCGGCCGCCACCGCGTCGGAATCCGCCTTGGCCTCGAGCGTGGTCTTCTTCTTGGCTCCACCGCCCGTGAGTCCCACCTCGACCTCGGGCGAGACACTCGACACCGCGCTCGTCTGCGCGAGCGACTTCAGCCAGGTGTATGGCGTGAGCGCGCGGCTGACTTCCTCGAGGATGTGCGGCCAGACGAATCTCGAACCGTCGATGGCGCGGATGACGTTGATCTGCATGAGCACGGAGTCGCGCTGCGCTTCAGCCGCGCGGCGCTGCGCAACGACGGAGGCATAGCGCGCCGAGTCCTGCGTGGCCTTCGTCTCGTGCTCGGCCAGCGCGCTCATCTTGCGGCTCTGGTAGAGAAAGAGCCCGCCGACCGCCACCAGGGCGAGGAAGACGCTCGCGACGGCCGTGATCAGGTAGGGATCCTTGATGCGAGCAGCCACGTTGCCGGCGAGCTCGCGGAAATCGAAGGCAGCCGATCGGCTCCGCTTTTGCTTGCGCGCGCCGGGCAGGAGGTTGATTTCGATCATCGTTCGCGGGTGACCGTCGTTAGTGTGAAAGGCACGGTCAACCGGGCTGGCGCAGGGCCAGTCCGATGGGCAGCATCAGGAGCGGAGCCACTTCGTCGGCGACGAGCGACTCGAGGGCACCGGTACGTACGCGAAGATTCGTCAGCGGGTTGGCCTGATCGACCCGCAGCCGCAGCCGCGTGCCGAGCGTCTCGGAGAGCCCGGGGATGCGGGAGCCGCCGCCACAGAGGTAGACGGCGCGCAGCGCGCCGGCCGATCGCGACGACGACGTCAGGAAGGCGGCGGCTCGCTCGACACCCACCGCGATTTCCTCGCCGCGCCCCTCGATCACCGCGTCGAGGTGCGGCGAGCGATCGTACCCCTGGATCAGCGCGGCCGCGTCGTCCGGGCTCAAGCCTCGATCCTTCTGCAGGTCTTCGCGAAAACGGCGCGTTCCCACGGTGATGTCCCGCGTGAGGATCGGCACGCCCTCGTCGAGGATGTTGATGTTGGTCACTTCGTGTCCAATGTTCACGAGCGCGACCACGCCGGTCATGGCGCTCGGATAGTTGACCTCGAATGCGTTGTGCAGCGCGAAGGCGTCGACGTCGACGACGGTCGGCGTGAGGCCGGCGTCCGAGAGCACGAGCAACTTCGCCTCAACCAGTTCGCGCTTCGCGACCACAAGCAGGACGTTCATTTCCATCCCATCGCCGTCCGGGTCGAGGATCTGGAAATCGAGTTCCACCGACTCCATGTCGAACGGCACGTGCTGTTCCGCTTCCCAACGCATGAGTTCGCGCGCCTGCTGTTCCTTCACGCGCTCGATCTGGATCTTCTTGATGATCACGTCGCGGCCGCCCACGGCGGTGACGACCTCGCGGTCGGTGACGCCCGCCGCAGCAAGGCATGCGGTGATCGCCTCCGACACGATGCCCGGATCCATGATCTCACCTTCGACGATCGCGTCGGCGAGCAGGGGAACGATGGCGACCTTGATGAGTTCGGGTTCCGGCTTGGAATGGTCCATCACGGCCACTTTGATGAGGCCGGAGCCGATGTCGAGACCCACCGTGGTCTTCTTACGGCCAAAAAGTGCCATGAGCTGTCGCCGGTTCCTTGGGACCGATGTTTGCAAGCAACGCGCACCACCCGCTCGAGCCTTAAAGGGGCGCGAACGGACTGCCTGTCACCAAGACACGAATGGCGGGCGCCGGAAGTAACAGTTGACGGTGATTTTAGCTATGGTAGCTGGGCCCACCACCAACCCGGCAGCCGCCGGTACCGCAGGCTGCCGGGGGACATCGCGGAGTCGGGTACGATCCGGGCAAAACCGGTGTTTGCGGCGTCTCCGCGGACGCCGCCGAACCAGGCGCGGCCGCCGGCCGTCACCTTGAACAGCCTGTTCCCGAGCGCCTGCACGGCGATGCTCGTCGTCTCGGCGCCCGCCGCGACCCAGTTGAAGGTTGACGTGCCGCGCGGACGCGCGAGTAGAGCGCTGTCCGGCGGAGAAGCGAGGAGGTCGGCGAGCGCCGTCCCGGCGGCGGCCTGCGCCCGCGCCGCGGCGACCTCACCTCGCGCGACGCGGAGCTCCTGTACGGCCCCCTCGAGAAGCAGGGCAACGAGCAGCGCCGTGACCGTGAGCGCGAACAACGCCAGCGGCAACACGAATCCCCCGCGCGTGGGAAAACGGCCGGCCTCAGGGTGTTCCGAGGTCACGATTTCGCAGGGTCAGACGCAGGCGGGTCGAAACCGGAGGAACGTGCGGCGCCGTTGCCGGCGCGCGAATGACGGCGTCAACCCGGGACGCGCTCGCGACGAACGTGAACAGGAGCCCGGAATCCGACGGCGCGGCGAACGGTCCCGCAACGGGCTGTGCGACACCGCACGTCGATTCGGAGCACCGCCTATAGGAAAGCGACCAGCTCCCGTCGCCCGCGCGAGTGAGCGCGTACCGCGCGCCCCTCAGCACGCGAACCGGGGCGCCCACGATCATCGCGGCCGAGTCCGGCGACGACCGCAGAACCACGCGCGTGGCAGGACGGCGGGCCGCGTTGTCCGCGCTCGTGACCAAGCCGGTGGACGGCCCGCATCCCGCGCCGTCGGCTCGTTCGGCGGCGGACTCGATGGCCGCGGTACGCCACGCACCGCCGCCCGAGGTGTCGAACACCGCGACGATGTCGCCCGCCTCCGGAGGCGCTCTCCACGACGAGTAGGGCAGCCCGTCCGCCGCGGCGCCGGGCGGGAGCACGACAACAGGTCCCGACGACACACACACCACCGACACTCCCACCAATCCGAGAAAATCCACGGCGGTGTCACCGCGAACGCGAAGCGAATCCACCGTGGCGTTCCGCAGATCGGACGCGAGCACGGCCTCGGCCTCGCGCAACGTGCGCCGAGCGTCCGACGTGGCTCGTGCGCGTCGCATGTAGCGCTCGGCGCCTACAAGCGCAGTCGTGGCCGCGACGGCGAATATCGCCGACAGCGACATTGCGACGATCAGTTCCGCGAGACCGGCGCCGCGCCGGACGTTCACTCTGGACATGCCACGCGGGCCTCGAGGACGATCGGAGCAGCCGACCCGCGGAACTCGAGCGAGTCGGTGACGTGCCACGAGAATCGCGACGACGAGGCCCGCCAATGCTCAGTTCCCCACTCGGTCGCGATGGTGCCGGCGGCAGCGGGCGAACACGGGAGCGCCGCGAGCTGCTCGAGGCGCTCGCGCACACGCTCGGCCGCGAAGGTGTGCGAGGCAGCCAGGTCGCGGAGCCGCCGGTCGCCGGTGAGGGCGCTCACCAGGCCCACCGTCGCCACGCCCAGCATGACGAGCGCGACGAGCAGTTCGACCAGCGTGAATGCGTGACGTGCGCGGAACCGATTCATGCCGCGCAATGTGCCAGCCAACCAAGCGGAGAGCATCACCGCCATAGCGCGCGACGCAACGAATCAGCGCGGGGACGCGGAGCCGTCAGCGCCCTGCTCGGCAGGGCGGATCGAACGGGAAGCGTTGGTGAGGTGACGCAAAAGCCACGCGGGCCGGGCGAAATCGTCCGGCCCGCGCAGATCAGGCTACGAAGCGAATGCGACTACTGGCAGATCGGATCGCCGTCCGTCGTCGCGCTGCCGCCAAGCGTGATCGAGCAGGTCTTCGAGGTCCCGGTGCTCGAGGCCGTCGCGGTCCAACCCGTCGTCGTCACCGCCGACAACGTCACCGTGACGCCAGGCGACGACGCGTAGTTCGTGCCGAGGTTGGTCGTGGCCTGGGCATAGTTGCTGGTGTTGTCAGCGTAGTACGCCTCCTGCGCGGTGATCAGGTTGCGCAGGTCCGACTTCATCGATGCCACGAACGCCTTTTCCTTGGTGTTCGCGAACTTGGGGATCGCGATCGCGGCCAGAATGCCGATGATGACCACGACGATCAGCAGCTCGATCAAAGTGAAGCCCTTCTTGCTGGACATCATGTGTGCGGTACCTCAGCGTGAGAAATGTGATCGGAAGCTCCCGACCGATCTCATGGCCTAGGATGACTTATCAAGCAATGAGAGTCGGGCCGCATCGCCCTCGCCATTGTCCCAACGTTGGCCGGCCGTCGAGACCGCCGAGCCAACGGTGTCGCGCAGCTGCTTATGCCCCGCCTACTGGCAAATCGGATCGCCGTCGGTCGTCGCGCTGCCACCCAGCGTGATGGCGCAGGTCTTCGACGTCCCCGTGCTGGTGGCTTTCGCGGTCCATCCGGTCGTGGTCACGGCCGAGAGGGTCACCGTGACGCCAGGCGACGACGCGTAGTTCGTGCCGAGGTTGGTCGTGCTCTGGGCATAGTTGTTGGTGTTGTCCGAGTAGTACGCCTCCTGCGCGGTGATCAAGTTGCGCAGGTCCGACTTCATCGAAGCCACGAACGCCTTCTCCTTGGTGTTCGCGAACTTCGGGATCGCGATCGCGGCCAGAATGCCGATGATGACCACGACGATCAACAGCTCGATGAGGGTGAAGCCACTCTTGTTGCGCGACATCGCTTTGCTCCTGTCTGCGGTGGGAATGGAATTGGGCCCGCGATACTGCGTGCGTGCCGCGAACGACCTGAAGTAGTGCAAGCCTCTTGCCAGAGTTTGGTGCAGAGCCCTAACTCAAAGGGACTAACGACTTAGCACTTGGTTTGGTCACCTGCGGCGACGTCGCCTGAGCGTGGAGTGCAGGATTGAGTGCAAATTGCCGTGGTGTGGGCAGAATGACCGAACCGCCCTGATCGGTGTCGGGGAACGACGCTTAGGGCTTCCGCACCCGGTGCGAGCCCGTCCACCGGTTGATGCCGCCACCCGAGTCCGTAGCGACGAGCGCACTGTCGGCAATCTCGGCCACGAACCGGAATGCCCGAGGCGAATACCCATCGGCGACCGCCAGCAGTGAGGTCAGCCTCGCGTTCCGGTATTGCGACAGCTCCAGATAGCAGGCGGCGAGCCCGATGCGCGCGAGCGGCAAGGCCGGCTCGATCTCCAGCGCCTTCACATAGAGCGGCACCGCCGCATCGCAGTGATGCAGTTCACGGTACTTGTGCGCCAGGTCCACCCGCACCGCGTAATAGTCCGGCATCAGCCTGATCGCCATTTGCCACTGGAGTTCCGCGTCCAGCGCGCGATGCCGTTCCCACAGCAGGTTGCCCATGGCCCAATGCGCCTTGAAGTCGTTCGGCGCGTCGACGAGAAGAGTATTGAAGACGGTGTCGCTGTCCTTCCAGCTGTACGTGCGCTCCACGCTGCGGCCGATGCCGAGCGTCAGCACGATGGCCAGTAATCCGGCGGCGCCGATGCGCACGAGTCGAGTCTGCCGGGTCACGCGCTCGACGATCCACGGCACGAGCACCGCGGCCGCCAGCAGCACGCCCACGCTTGGCACCAGCAGCGTTCGTTCGGCAATGAGGATCCCGCTCGGAATCAGGATGTTGGACACCGGCAGGATCGCGATCGCGAACCACGCGATCCCGAACGTGACGACCGCCGCCCGGCGCCACGACACAAAGAACAGGATCGCGACGCAGACCAGCAGCACCGCGCCCGGAATGAGTCCGGTGTTCCAGCCGGCGTAGCCGGGCACCATCCGTGGCGAGTAGTCGGCCGAAAGGTGGTCGGGCCAGACGAGCAGCCGCCCGAACTCGGGCACCAGGCCCAGCATCAAGAGGGCGCGCTGTCCCATGGAGAGGTGACGCAGGCTGGGATGCTCCGTGTCGCCGCCGAACTCGCCGATCACGCGCGTACGTGCCCAGAGGAACGCGGCCGCAAAGAGCGCCATCCACACGAGCAGCGTGAGGAGTCCGTCCGCGCGCTCGCGCCACGGGCGCGTGTCGCGCACGAGGAAGAGCTCGGCGGTCACCAGCAACGCGGGCAGGACGATCGCGTTCTCCTTGATCAGCATCCCGGCCGCGTACAGCGCCACGATCGTGATGGCGGGACCGCGCGGGAGTGTCACACCACCCTGGCGTTCGCGGACGTAGATGAGCACCGCGCCAAGGATGACGAGGCAGGTCCACAGCTCGGCCTGTCCCACGACGTTGGCGACCGCCTCCACGTGCGCCGGATGCACGGCGAACAGCGCCGCCGCCACCCACGCCGCGCCGCGCTGAAGACACTGCAGCCCGAGGAGCAGCACCAGCACGGCGTCCGCGACGTAGAGCGAGACGTTCATCAGATGGAACAGCAGCGGTGAACCGCGTCCGAGCACCCACTGCACGGCGTAAATCAGGATCGCGAGCGGGCGATAGAGCATCGCACCGCGGGCGAGCGGCCAGTACGTGGTGCCGAACAGCTCCCATGGCCGGTTCAGCGAGTGCGCGTTCGCATTCTCGACGACGATCCAGCGGTCGTCATACGCGAACCCATTGCGAATGCCGACGCCGGACGCGAGCAGCGCGAGCGCGGCGATGGAGAGCCCGAGCCAGAGCCAGCCCCGCGGATCGTCCGCGCCGACGTTGTGCGGACGCGTCACCACGGTCACGCGAGCAGGTTGAAGCGGAGGATGTGCGCGATGGCGGCGACCCCGTCCTTCCAGCCGATCTTCTTTCCTTCGGCGTAGGTGCGCCCGGAATACGAGATGGGCACCTCGAAGATGCGGATCTTCGCACGCGAGAGCCGTGCCGTGACTTCGGGTTCGAACCCGAACCGGTCCGACGTGAGGCGGAGCGCGCGCGCGACGTCGCCGCGAATCGCCTTGTAGCACGTCTCCATGTCGGTGAGGTTGAGGTTCGTCAGCATGTTGCTGAACGTCGTGAGGCAGAAGTTGCCGATCGAGTGCCAGAAGTAGAGCACCCGGTGCGGGCCGCCGAGGAAGCGCGATCCGAACACCGCATCGGCGCGGCCGTCGATGATCGGTTCGAGCATGCCGGGCCAGTCGGCCGGGTCGTACTCGAGGTCGGCGTCCTGGACGATCACGACGTTTCCGGTGCTCGCGGCGAGCGCGGTGCGGATGGCCGCGCCCTTGCCGCGGTTCACATCGTGGAAGATGAGCGTGTCGACCCGTCCTGCCTCCTTGAGCCGCTGCAGCAATTCGCGTGTGCCGTCGGTGGAGAAGTCATCCACACAGATGATCTCCTTGCGAACGGGAACGGTGTGCACCTGGTCGAGGATCAGCTCGATGGTCCCGCGCTCGTTGTATACCGGCACGAGCACCGACAGGAGGAGCGTCGACGGCGCCATGGGCGTGCGCCCGCGCAGACGCGGAAGCGCCTCGATGGCGTTGGTCGGTGTGAACCGATTCGGAAAGGTCATAGTCGGTGCGGGCAATAGGGAATCAGGGCGAGGTGGGGACGTAGAGCAGGACGCCGGACGGCGTGACGCCGCCGAACCGGATTCGTGGCGGGATTGCGTGCGCGAGCCGACTGGCGGCGGCGACTGCCTCGGTTGTACCGACGAGCAGGAAGCGCGGATGGTAAGCGTCGAGGATCTCGGCGAGCTGCGCGGCCGCTTCATCTGTGGTCCGCGGCCGCAAGTAATTCGCTGCCACGAGCGGAAGCAACGGCACCGCCGGCCGGCCCGTGTACAGGCTCACGAGTCCGTCGAACTCGGTCGCCACGAGCCCTTCCGGAAGCCCGGTCGCCGCGGCGGCCGCTGCGAGGCCGAGCTTCGCGTTCGCGCCCTCGGGCCCCTCCCACGCGCGCGAACGGTACATGCCGACGTTGAAGCGAACGAACAGCAGGGCGCAGCAAGCGAGTGCGGAAAGCATCACGCCGCGCAGGACGCGAGGGAACGCTGTCGCCGTACTCCAATTCGAGATTTCCGACGCTCCACAGGTGACGCCAGTGAGCAGCAGTGGCCACATCGGCCACAGGAAACGGTCGGGCGCCCACGGCCAGATTAGCACGACGAGCAAATAGGTGGCGGTCGACGCGACGCTGACGGGCGCGCGTCGGGCAAGACGGGCGACCCCGAACGCGAGCGCCACGAGCAGCGTGACGGCGACGGCCGCTTGCACCGCGCCATGGGCGCCGAAGAGCACCAGCAGGATGCGGAATCCCCCGAGGTTGGCCGCCGCCACGCGGCCGACGAATCCCGCGCCCTCGCTGTGCAGCGCGACGCGTATCCAGCTGCCATACGTCCCGTAGTCGCCGCTGAGGATCGGGGGGATCTCTCCGCCGTGCCGCATCGTCCACAGCTGCCACGGTGCGACGAACAGCAAGATGCCCAGCGCCGCAAGTGCGAGCTCCCGCCATTGCCTCCGCCGACCAAGCGTGACGACGATGCCCACGCCCAGCGCGATGCCAATCGTCCGTATCATCGTGACCGCGCCGATCGAGAGCCCCGCGACGAGCGCGAGCGTGGCGAGCGAGCTGCCGGCCTCCCCGTCGTGGTCGGGCCGCCGGATGGAACGTTCGGCAACGATCAGCGCGCCGAGCAGTCCGGCGATGAAAAGGGGCTCGGAGAAGAGCAAGCCGTCGAGAAACAGGACCGGAACGGTGCCGGCGAACGCGAGCGCGACGCCGGTCGCGACCCACGGCGCAAGTCCGGCGCGATCGCGCGCAAATGCGAACGCCGCGAACGCCGCGACGGCCAGCAGCAGGACGTTGAGCAGCTTGAACAGCATCACGCTCGCCGGGAATGCGGGCGCGACTTTCCAGAGCGCGGCGAGCAGGAGCGGAAAAGCCGGTGGAAAATGCGTGCCGGCGGGCATGCCCGGCAACGACATGAAACGGTATCCCGTGCCTTCGGCAATCGATCGCGCCAGCAGCAGGTATCGCGCGTCGTCGTGGAACGCTCCGATCGGCAGCGGATTCATCGCGAAGACGCCGAGCGCGACCGCGACGGCGACGGTGACGACCGCGGGCCAGTCGACCGAGCGCCGCTTCACGGTTGGAGCACCACCCGATAGGCCACGCCGCCGGCGGGCAGGGTCGCGATCCACTGGAGCTTCGGCGTGCGGTTCCTCCCGTCGAGCAATCTTGCGGCTTCGCGCTCGCCGGCGGCCCCTGAGAAGACAGCGTACCGTGGCCGGCCGACCGCGATCAGCGCGCGCAGATCGGCGGCGGCGCGCACGAGGGGCGTGCCGGCGACGTAGTCATCGGGCGAGAGGACGTGCACGGGAACGACCGTGCGTCCGGTGCGGAGGTAGATGAACGGTTCTCCGTCGACGGCAACGACGTCGTCCGGACTCGTGTTCGCATTGATCCAGTCCGCAACCGGGAGGAGCGCGTCGGCGTTGCCGCTGGACGCCGTGTCCCACGAACGCCGCGCCGCGCCACGGATCGACCAACCCGCGTGCCCCACGATCGCGAACACGCCCACCGCGCACGCGAAGGCACTCGTCGCGCGAACGCCCGGCGCCGCGTCGCGGTGCGCGCCAATGCGCCAGCATTCGACGGCGCCGCTCGCGAGAAGCATCCCGAGAAGCGGCCAGATCGCCCACATCAGCCGGTCCGGCGCAGCCGGATACGCAAGGATGAGCGCGAACTGGAACGACAGGAACAGCAGCGCTGTCGTCGCGCGCCGGCGTGCGCGGATCACGGCGATCACCGCGACCACGAGCACGAGCGTCACGAGCAACGGCCTGATCTCTCGCGGCCCGAACGGGAAGAGCGAGTTGCCGAACGAGCGCATGACCGCCAACAGGTTCGTTCGAGCCATGATCACGACGAATGCCGTGCCGCGCTCGCGGTACAGGTCGAGCGCCCGATCGAGATACGGACCGTAGTTTCCGCGGAGTGGCGTCGCGAGAGCGTCGGCGTGGCGCGCCAGCCAGAGCTGCCAGGGCACCAGCAGCGCCGCGGCACCGGCCGCGGCAACCGCTGCCTCGCGTCGTCGGCGCGCGACGAGAAGGGCGATTACGAGGGCCGGCAGGAGGGCAAGTCCGGCATTCATCACGAGCGCGACGGCGCCGGTCGCGACGCCAGCTTCGACCGCGTGTCGCAACCCCCCGCGATCGACGGCGCGATCGGCCATCGCGAACGCGAGGAACATGGCGACGAGGAAGAGCGGCTCTGGAAGGAGCCTTCCCGCGATCACCACCAACGGCAGCGCCGCCGCGAACACCACAGCCGCCAAGGACGCTATCGGCGGCGGAAGGTCGAGCCGGCGCATGCCGTACCGGCACGCGAGCGCCGCGCCCACCGCGAGGAGCAGCGGGTTCACGAGCGTGAGCACGAGGACGTTGTCGGGAAAGGACGGGCTCAATCGCCAGACCGCTGCGAGCAGCGCGGGCCAGGCCGGCGGGAAGTGCACCGCCGGTGGCGCGCCGATCAGGTGGAGGAAGCGATAGCCCGCGCCGGTCGCGAGCGACTTCGCCCCGATGAGGTACACGCCGTCGTCCCAGATCACTCCTGCCGGAGCGGCGGTGATCGCGGCAAGCGCAGCGGCGCCGGCGATCGCGGCCGCAGTGAGCGGGTACCAGGTCGCGCCGAGCGGTCGGCGCGGTCCGTCAGTCACGTCTCGACACCGAACCGCGACAGCTTCCGATGCAGCGTGGATGGGTCGATCCCGAGTACTTCGGCCGCGCGCGTCTTGTTCCCCTGTTCGCTCTCGAGCACCCACATGATGTAGGCCCGCTCGATCGTCTCCATCGTCGGGTTCGCGCCCATCCGGTCGGACACGAGAGGCTCGCTGCGCCGCTCCGCCATTCGCTCCGGCAGCCCATCGACGGCAATGACGTCACTTGAAGTGAGAATGACGGCGCGTTCCAGCGCATTCTCCAGTTCCCGGACGTTGCCCGGCCACTGGTACGACTGCAACACCTCCATCGCCTCTTCGCTGAGGTGCTTCTGCGGCTCGCCGCGCTGTGCTGCGTGGCGTGCGAGAAAGGCCTCGGCGAGCAGGGGGATATCGTTCGCGCGCTGGCGCAGCGGCGGCAGGTAGAGGGCGATCACATTGAGGCGATAGAAGAGGTCGCGGCGGAAATTGCCGCGCTTGATCTCTTCTTCCAGGTCGCGATTCGTGGCCGCGAGAATGCGCGTGTCGATCGGGATCGCGTCGGTCGCGCCAACGGGAATCACCTCGCGATGCTGGAGCACGCGGAGCAGCTTCACCTGCGTGGCGGCCGTCGTGTCGCCGATTTCGTCCAGGAAGAATGTCCCGCCGGCGGCGGCGGTGAAGAGCCCCGACTTGTCGCGCACCGCGCCGGTGAACGATCCCTTCACGTGGCCGAAGAGTTCGCTCTCGAGCAGTCCCTCGGGAAGCGCACCGCAGTTGATCGAGAGGAACGGGCCGTCCATGCGATGCGACAGCTCGTGGATGTAGCGCGCCACGACGTCCTTGCCGGTGCCGGACTCTCCCATGAGCAGCACCGTGCTCTCGGTTGGGGCGACGGCCTCGGCGAGCCGCAGCACCTCGATCCATTTGCGATTCGTCCCGATCGGCGCGCCGGCGGCGCTCCGGTCGCGGCGGCGGATCTCCTTCTTGAGCGTGGTGTTCTCGACACGCAGCATGCGATGCTCCGCCGCGCGCCGGAGGATCGCGACGAGTTCATCGTTACGGAACGGCTTCTGGATGTAGTAGAACGCGCCCTCGTTCACCGCCTGCATCGCCGTCTGCAGCGTGGCCTGCGCAGTCATGAGGATCACGGGCGTGTCGGAATCGTGTGCGCGCGCGGCCGACAGGATGTCGACGCCGTTCACCTGCGGCATGCGCACGTCGGTGAGCACGATGTCCGGTGACAGTTGCTCGATCTGCTCGAGTCCCGCCTTGCCGCCGAGCGCGACGTGCGGCGAGAACCCTTCATTGCGCAGGAGAATCTCGAGCGTCTCGAGAATTCCCGATTCGTCGTCGACGACGAGCACACGGGGCTTCTCGCCGTACGCCTTCGGCTTCGAGTCACGGTCCGTCACGTCGTCGCTCCGTCAAGGGGTTCCGCGCGCGGCAGCAGCACGGTGAAGCGCGTGCCCTGTTCGTTCGAGTCCACAAGCATGATGCCCCGGTGCGACTCGATCGCGCGATGCGCGATCGCGAGGCCCAGTCCGCTGCCGCCCGCCTTCGTCGTCGTGAACGGCTCGAACAGCCGGCCCTGAACCTGGGCCGGAATACCCGGCCCCACGTCGATCACCTGCACCGCCACCGCGCCCTTCGGGAAGGACACGGTGCCGCGCAGCTGCTCCCAGGTGGCAAGGCCGGCGACGATCCGCACGTGGTCGTTCGGGCGGCTCGCCTGCACCGCGTTGAGCGCGAGGTTGAACACCGCACGGTGCAGCAGGTCGTCGTCGCCGAGCACCATCAGCGGCTCCGGCGAAACCTGGACGTCGAGCTGCACGGCACCGGCGCACGCCGGATGGGTGCTCACCAGCGCCGCGGCACCGCGCACCACGGCGCCAAGGTCCACGGCATCACGGCTCGTGACGCGCACCCGCGCGAAATCGAGGAACTCCGAGAGGAGGCGCGAGAGCCGGTCCGATTCTCGCACGATGAGGTTGCCGAGCGTCTTCTCGTCACTCGTGGCGACGGGACGCGCGGAGAGCTGCTCCACCGCGCTGCGAATCGACGCGAGTGGGTTCTTGATCTCGTGGGCCAGCGACGCCGACAGCTCCGCCACCGCCTCGAGCCGCTGCGCGCGAAGGTTGAGCTGCTCCAGGCGCTGGCGATCGGAAATGTCCTGGAAGATCGCGGTCGTGCTCGGACCCACGTTCGCGCCGTCCCCTCCGGCGGAGGTCGTCGTCACGCCAAACGAGAACGTGCGGTCGACACGAATGATCTCGCCCTCCGCGCGCACGGATTTCAGGTGGTCGCGGACGGCGCCCTCGAGCGAGTTGGCGAGCTCCGGGGCAACGGCACGGACCAGCGGCCCGACAAGTGAACCGATGTGCGCCTCGAGGTCGATGCCCAGCAGCTCGCTCGCGCTCGGGTTGGCGAACAACAGCACGCCGGCGTCGTCGACGGTGACGATGCCGCTCTTGATGTTCGCGAGGATGTCCTTCTCCCGCAGGCGGACGCGGGTGAGCTCCGCGACGAGCTGCTCGCGCCCCTCCCCGGCCTGCTGGAGGCGCGCGCTGATGTACACCGTGCTCAGCGCGACGACGGAGAAGACGAAGAGCTGCAGGGCCGTCGCATTGCTGAATCCGCTTGCCGCGACGGCGTCGAACGTGTACAGCGTCAGCCCCAGCGCCGCGATCAGCAGCGCGCCGCCGATTGGCAGCAGCAGCGCGGCCGCGGCGTTGACGAGGATGTAGAGCGCCGCGAACTGGGATCCCGCGTTCTGACTGCTGGTGAGGTGGACGACCGTGGTGACGACCAGCACGTCCACGATCATCTGGCCGTACAGGAACCCTTTCGTCAGCGGTTTGCGATTAACTTCCGTCCAGAGAAACGAGGCACCGGTGATGACGATCGTGCCGACGAGCATCGCCGTCGCTTCGAACGTCGTGGAACTCTCGGTGCGGAACCACGTGACGGTCGCCGCGAGGAAGATGGCCGACGCGATCGACAGCCGACCGACGTAGATCCGTCGTATCAGCCAGCGATGATCGAGTACGACGAGGGTCCTGTCGTCGGCCTTGGTTGGCGGCTGGTTCACTCAGATCCCGGTAGGCGTTGCAAAACGCGTGATCAACATCATCGTTGTTTGCCTTGCATAATGCAATAGAGGGCCATGGAAACTCCAACCGACGTCCTGACCGTGAACAAAGTGCTCGCCATTCCCCGCGACGAGCTCGTGGCACGCGCGTCACGAAGTGGCGGCCCGGGGGGCCAGCACGTCAATACATCGTCCACCCGCGTCGAACTGCTCTGGAACGTCCGGACTTCGTCGGTGCTCTTCGACGATCAGCGAACCAGGCTGCTGGAGGCGCTGCGGACGCGGCTGTCCGCTATCGGCGACCTCCGCGTGGTGGCGAGCGACACGCGCAGCCAGCGGCAGAACCGGGCGCTAGCCGAGAAGCGCCTCGCGGAAATCGTCCGGCGCGCGTTGATCGTCAAGAAGGCCCGACGGTTGACCCGGCCCACGCGCAGCGCCGTGGAGCGGCGGCTCGCCGAGAAGAAGCTGCGCTCCGAACGCAAGCACGATCGCCGCGATCAGGGCGAGGAGTAATCAGGCGGCCGGCGGTTCGCCGAAGGGATCGCCCGGCGGCGCGCGAAGCGCGGGAGTCGGAGCCGGCAGCTCACGGCGCTCGATCCAGCGCGTGAAGTCGCCGGCGATCGCGTGCCAGTGCGCACGCACCTCATCCGTCCCCGGAGCGGCCGCACTCGCCGCCGCCCTCGCCCGCAGCTGCACGATCTTGAACTCCGTCATCGCCCGGACTTCCGGGGCGGCATCCTTGTCGGCGGCAAGCACAAGCAGGCGGTCCGCCAGCGCGCGCTGAGTGGTCCTTTGCAGCGCGGCCAGCTTCGCGCCCGGCTGCGCGGCCCCGCCCCACGTCGCGGCCACGAGCTTGTCGATCGTCTCGGCGAGCGTGAGGGGGTTGGCGCCATGCGACGCGAACTGCACGAGCCTCGCCGCGCGCTCACGCTGAAGAACGCCGTCGATGATCATCTGCGACAGCGTACGCGCCGCACCCAGCTCGTCGAACACGGGCGCGGTGTGGGAACCGAACAGCTCGACGTTTCCGAAATCGAAACGCGGTGGAAAGAGCGCGAGCAGCGTGTCGGGGATCGCGAGTTCCTTCGGGTCGAGTTCCGCAACAAGCGACGCGAGCGCCTCGCGCTGGTGCGCGCCGCCAACCGGGCGCGTGGCCTGCTGGCCGTCGCCCTTGAGCGGATTCGCGTATTCCATCCCGCCGATCGACTTCGTCACGGCGTTGATCGCGAAGCGGTGGAAGAAATAGAGGAGCGGGAAACGATCCTGGAGCAGTGCGAGCGGATCGCCGTCGCGCACGTTGCGCAGGCCGAAGCGAGACATGGCAAATCGGCGCACCTCCACCTGATGCCTCAGGAAATCGCCGGGCGTCGCCGCGTCGTCCCAGAGATTCGTGCGCGGGTCCGCGGCGTTTTCGGGACGCGCGTCCGCGTCGCTCAGGTAGAGGTATCCCTTCCTGAGGCCGTCGGCCATGATGGCCTTGAGCGAATCGGCCTCGACGGCGGGCGGAAAGACGCCATATCCCCAGTGGATCGCCCAGACATCGTAGGCGCCCGGTCCCACGCCATACGCCTGGCTCAGGTCGATCCGTCCGTTCGTGAGGAGCACGCGCGGCGCGGGATAGTCCATGACCGACGCGCGCTCGTACGTGCTCGCGATGTAGTTGTGGCCGAGGCCGAGCGTGTGGCCGACTTCGTGCGCGCTAACCTGGCGGACGCGCGCGAGGACGAACGCAGTGTCGGCCGCCGCGGAGTCTGCACCCATGAACGCCGCGTAGATGTTGTAGTCGGTGCGCGCGCGGTGCGAGTCCAGTCGCGCCATCCCCTTCAGCATCTCACCGGTGCGCGGGTCCGTCAGCGCGCCGCCCACGCTCCAACCGCGCTCATTGCGATTCTCCCACTGCACGACGTTGTAGCGCACGTCCATGGGATCGACGCCTTCAGGGAGCCACTCCACCTTGAAGCCACCCTTGAGCCCCGCCTTGTCGAACGCCTCCACCCACCAGCTCACGCCTTGGAAGGTCGCCGTGCGCATCGGTTCCGGGATGCCTCGGTCCACGTAGTACACGATCGGGTTCTTGATCGGGCTGTTCGGGTCGCTCGGGTTCACGCGCTCGAGACGATGGCGCGCGGCCCACGTCTGCTCGAGCGATCGCTGGATGGGCTGCGCGTAGTCCTTGAAGGAGACTCCGAAGTAGCCCACGCGTGGATCGGCCACGCGCGGCCTGAAGTTGGCGTCGGGCAGGCGGAGCAGTGTGATGTGCTGGCGCAGCGTGATCGCCCTGCCATCCGGCGCAACGCGCGACACGATGCCGCCGGGGCTGCCGCTCGAGACCCACGTCAGCGCGACGTCGATCTCGCTGTTGTCCGGGAACGCCCTCGTATACGGCTTGTACACGTGCGAGCGGTCGCGCGCGACGGCATACGCGCCTTGCTGGCTTCGCTGCAGCGTCGCACCGACTTCGTTCCAGTCGCGCATCACGAAGTCCGTGGCGTCGACGAGCAGGCGACCGCCCTCCTCGGCGAGCACCGGCAGCGCCGCGATGGTGCTGGGCGGAAACCCCTCCAGCACCGTTCGCAGGTGGTCCGCACCGCCGCTCGAGCGATACTGGGTGTTCTCGAAGATCACGAGCACCTTGTCTGCGCTTCGCTCGAATCGCGCCACCTGCTCGCCGCCGCCCGAACCGCGATCGAGCCCGATCGGATTCGAGCCGAGTCCGGTGGCGAGCGTGGTGAGCATGAGCGCGCGGGTGGAATCGCGAGGGATCTCCAGCCAGATCGCGCCGGTCTTGTCGTTCAGATATAGCGGAATAAAGCCGTCACGCTTCTCCAACCCGGCAGTGCGCGCGGCGATGGTGGCCGGCTGCACGGCAGCCGTCGCGGCTGGGCCGGGTGCGGCGGCCTGTTGTGCGGCGGCCTGTTGTGCGGCGAGCGGCGCCGCCAGCGCGAGCGCGGTGGCGGCGGCAAGGAGCCGATTCTTCATTTGCGTTCCAGCGGCGGTGCGAGTGTCCGTCAGGGTTTGACCAGCGCCTTGACGGCGTCGGGAAGCGCGTAGGTCGTCGCGTCCACGTTGTCGAACTCGACGTTGCTGATGTTCATCACGACTTCGGCCATCGGAAGCTTCTGGACGCGCTTGGTCGGCATCTTGATGCCGCCGAAGTCCTTGTAGTCGCTCATGAGCATGGTGCTTTGCATTTCCTGGCCCATCATCTTGGCTGTCTGCGTCTGGCCTACGCGTAGCCCCGATGCTGAATCGAGGAAAACGAATGCCTCACTGTCGTCCTTGTGGACGATCTTCACCTTGTAGCACCGCTGGGCTTCGAAGTCGGCGATTTCGACAGTCTCCGCGGACTTTATCCGCGTGGGATCGTAGTAGTCTCCGAAGAAATCCGCCTGCGCCTTGACCTCCGCGGCGGTCGTCGAGTCGAGCACCTGGGCGCCCTGCCCGGGCGCGACGATCCATGCGGTCTTGCCGTCGAATCCGCTCAGCACTTCGCCGCCAGCGAAGTTCTGCTTGAGCAGATAGAGATTCGGCTTGGAGTGAAAGGTCTCCATCGTGCCGCTGACATTCATGGCGGCGATCGAAAGCGCGACGGTCTGGTGCATGGACGTGTGCTTGTCCATCGCCGCGCGCCCGCCGACCGCGGCGTCATGCTTCTCGAGCAGTGACTTGGCCGAGGGAAGGGCCTGAGCATGGGCTCCCCGCACGGCGGAAGAGAGTGCGGCTATGGCGATGGTCGCGCACGCGGCGACTCGAAACGTGCGAATGGAGCGCATCTGGTCCTCGAGGAGTGAAGTTGCGTCCAGGCCCGGTAGGCCCGGCCGGTCAAATATCGCGATGTTCGGAGGACGGCGCCACGGCGCCGGCCGGTCAGCGCCGTGAAGGAGCGGGAAGACCTGCTTCGAGCGCGAGCCGGACGCGCTCCTGCTGCGTGTCACTTCCTCCTACCATCACGGCCGCGAGATTGTTCTGCACGATCAGGATGTGGTGGAGCGGGTATGCGTCCGATCGTCCGGATGGCGCGGCCGTGATGGTGTCCAGCGTGGCGGTGACCGCCCGGCGGGCGAGGCTGTCGGCGTAGAGATAGACATAGAGTGTGTTCGAACCGACCTGATACGCGAGCACGGGAACTTTCCAGAAGTCCTGCCCCTTCTGGTCGTGCATCGCCCGCGGGGCCAAGCCGGCGCGCACGAGTCGTTCGACGAGATGCGGCTCGTCCCATTTCCCGGTCGACGGCATCGACGCGGCGGCGACGGCCGTGGACGACTCGGCGGCAATGGCGGTTTGGGCGGCCTGTTCCACCCTTGCCTGCTTCTCCGACGGAGGTGTGCAGGCGGCAACGACGGTCAACGCGAGCAGGACGGCGCGCATATTATCAGCCATGGAACGGGATCCGGAGTCCCGAACGGCGTTCGTCCGGGTCGACAAATGGCTCTGGGCGGCGCGGTTCTTCAAGTCGCGCTCGATCGCGGTCATGGCGATCGAGGGCGGCAAGGTGACTGTGAACGGCGAGCGCGTGAAGCCCGCGCGGGAGTTGAAGGCCGGCGACGCCGTTCGCGTGCGGCTCGGTCCCTACGAGCACGTCGTGATCGTGCGCGCGCTGAGCGACCGCCGCGGCCCCGCCGCGCAGGCCGCGCTGCTGTACGAAGAGACGGCCGAATCCCGGGCGGCACGCGAAAAACTTCACTGGCAGCTCAAGCACGCGGCGCCGGTGATCGTGCCCGGCGAAGGACGCCCGACGAAAAAAGACCGGCGCGATCTCAACAAGCTCAAGAGGTCCTGAGGCACGTCATCACACGGCTCCGGTCGCGTCGAAGTCGGTGGACATTCCGGCCAGCGCGCGCAACGTCTCGTCGTCCAGGCGGTGACCGCCGGTGAATGAAACGAATCGGAAGGGAAAGTTCGCCGCGCGCATGCGCGCCGTTTCCTTCTCGACGAGCTTCGGTGTCGCGAACACATCGGTCGAACCGATCACGAGGATGGTTTCCGCGCGGCGCAACGGCGTGCCCGGATCCGCGAGATCGAGTTCCGGAGGAAACTGCGAGCCCCACACGACGAGGCGCGCGGCGTTCACGCGACCGCCGGCGACCCAGCGGGCCGCCGTGGCTCCACCCTGCGAGAAGCCGAGCACGGTCACCGGAAGCTGACGTCCGCCGCCGAGCCTGCTGAGGATCGACTGATGGACGGCGTCGAGATACGCGATGTAGTCGGCGATCTCCGACAGCCGGTCTTCGCGGGTCATCCAGCTCGCTCCGACTTTCGCGTCCCGGTGGAGCCGCGCCTGCGTGTCGCCGTCGTAGAAGCGCGAGAGCGCCTCGGGCGCGACGATCAGCCGCGTGCCGTCGTCGAGGGCGCGAAAATCCTCGAGGAACGGAGCGGCAAGCTGGCCGTACCCGTGCAGCACGACCCAGAGTTCGCGCACGCCGGGCCCCTCCGGGCCGAGCATCGCGAGCCGCGCCGAGCGTTTGACCGCGATCGAGACCGACCGGATACCGTGGTCGCCGGTCAAGCGGCGGCCGTGTCGCGCACCTTGCAGATCAGGCCGTTGTGGGCCTTGATCACGCCGGCGCGCAGCACCTCGAATCCGTTTTCGGTGGCGTACAGCCCCATCTGCCGCACGTTCATCAGTTCGCGATAGCCGTAGTTGAGTTCGTCGGCCATCACGTGATACCAGGCGCGGCTCCTCAGCTGGTCGCGCGGCGTGGTGATGATCACGTAGCCGCCCGGCTTGACGAACCGGCGATGGAACTCGAACGCGAGCCCCTTATGCTCGTCGGGGAAATGCTCGATGAGGCCGATGCTGACCACGATGTCGAACTCGCGGCCGTACTTCAGGTTGCGGATGTCCTCGACCTCGAAGTCGATATCCATCTGCTCGCGATACCAGACGCGCTTGTGCCCCGACGCGGCATCGACGCCGAGGAACGGATACGAGTCGGGGAACTGTCCGAAGCGGTGGGTCTTGCAGAACTCGTCGTAGTCCACGAGGACGGTATTGCCGCCCGGGTACATCGCGGCGAGCGCCATCGCTTCGTAGCCGTCCGCGGCGCCGAGAAAGAGGATGCGCGGATTCTTCACGTCGAGGCCACTGAACAGCGCCCGCTTCCCGCGTGGATCCCACACGGCGTCCTCGACACGATGAATCCGGTTCCACACGAGCAGGTGAAACATCTCCTCGACCGCCTCGCTCGCGCCGCGGATGTCGGCCTTCGCGACGGCCTGCATGAGTTCGGCGCGGGCGCGACCCTGCGCCGCGGGCACGTCGGTGTTGAAATACTGGTGGAAATTCTGGTTGAACTTCTTCCATCCCTCGAGGACGGGGAGCGGCTCGCCGTGCGTCGTTTCGTAGACCTTCTTCTCCGTCGCCCACTTTTCGACTTTGTACGGCCGGCCGACCTTGCGCCACTCGAGCGAACGCCAATCGGTGGTCGAGTGGTCCACAAACATGTCCGGCGGCTGGTCGCGCAGGTCGACGACGAACGCGCCGGTGACGATGTGGTCGCCTATGCGGTGAGGCTCGCGGCGAACCGTGGGTTCCTTCGCGATGGATGCCATGCTCATAATGAAGCGTGGCCCGGGGCGGCCGGCCAGTGGGCCGATTGCGGGAGGTGGCTCACCGGGTTACGATTCGCGGTCCAACATGGAGCCGGAATCGTGAGCGAAGGGCGTTTCAATCCGTCGTCGAAGGGGTGGGGGTTCGCCGCCCTGATCGTCGCGCTGGCGATCATCGCCAATGTGACGGCCTGGTCGATTCACAAGACGACCTATTTGAAGCCGGACAAGGCAAGCGCGCCGGCAGAGCAAGGCCGCTGAGTGTCCGACGCCGGGCGCCTGACGAGCGAGACGTCGTGGATCCTCCGCATCTCCGAGTCGGAGTCCAACTACTGGGCGACATACGTCGTGGACATCTCGCTGATGCTGTTCTTCGTCGGCTGGGATGGATTGCACCTGCGCTACCGCGCGACTTCGATCGGCGAGCTATTCACCCTGGGGCTGTTCGCGTGGACCCTGACCGAGTACTGCGCGCACCGCTGGCTCTACCACTGGGGATTCGCGCTCACGCGCAGTGGACACGAAAAGCACCACGACGATCCGCTCGCGCACCTCGCGATTCCGTGGTTCGTGACGCCGCTGCTGTTCCTGCCGCCGCAGTTCCTGGTGGCTGGCTATTACGACGTGAGCGGGTTCTCGTCGTTCTTGGCCGGATGGTTCGCCGGTTACATCGCATACAGCTTCATGCACCACAGCCTGCATCACTACCATCTGAGGTACGCATGGTTCAGGCATCTGCAGTCACAGCACCGGATTCATCATGCCTTGCCCGCGACCAACTACGGGGTGACGATGCGGTTCTGGGATCGTGTCTTTGGGACGGAGTTCATCAAGAAGTAGCTGGTCTGACAGCCACCGGCTGGCAGCTGGCAGGTGACGGCTTCTCGATGCAGCAATGAAAAAGGCAGGGCCACCGGGGCTCTGCCTTTCTGATTTCCTCACTCGGGGTTGTCAGCAGCCAGCTGTCGGCTGATAGCGCTCAGACTGCGGCCTGCAGCCGCAAGCGGTCGGCTCGAGTGTCGGCCGCCTCTAATTCTTGTGCCGGAAGGTGATCCTGCCGCGGCTGAGATCGTACGGCGAGACCTCGACCGAGACGCGATCACCCTGCAGCACCCTGATGCGAAACCGGCGCATCTTGCCGGCCATGGTGGCGAGCACATCATGTCCGTTCGTCAGACGCACGCGAAACGTGGCGCTGGGCAACACTTCGGAAACGGTTCCTTCGAGCTCGATCGCTTCTTCTTTCGCCATGGAATCCGGGTGAGAGGTCTGCGGCAGCTGGGCAACCCTTTCAATGTAGCGAGACCGCCCTCAGCCTACCAGTTTCGCATCCATCGTGATCGTGGCGTTGAGCACCTTCGACACGGGGCAGCCGGCCTTGGCCGCGCCGGCGAGCCGCTCGAAAGTAGCCTGATCCACGCCCGGGACCTTCGCCTCGACCGCGAGATGGACGCGCGTGATTCCGAAGCCGCCTTCCACCTTCTCGACCGTGACGGTCGCCGTCGTCGCGATGCGCTCGGCCGTCAGCTTCTCCGCGGCGAGCTGGCCGGAAAGGGCCATCGAAAAACAGCCCGCGTGCGCGGCGCCGAGCAGCTCCTCGGGATTCGTCCCGGCGCCATGTTCGAAGCGGCTCGTGAAGGAATACGGAGCCGACTTGAGCGCGCCACTCTCGCTGGAGACGGTGCCCTGCCCGTCCCGGATCGATCCCTGCCAGACTGCGCTTCCTGTCCGGTCCATATTTCGCGATCTCCGTGTTGTGGTTACCCTCAATCATAACCTCGCCCAAGGACGTTACGTCATGATGCGCGACTCGTTCCATTCCGCCCGGCGCGCCGCCGCGCTGGCCATCGTCCTGCTCACGGCCGCTTCGTCACGCCTGTCATCGCAAACGGCGGCCCTTCAGAAGGCCGGCGACGACGAGATCGACCGTCGCGTGGCGGCCGTCATGCCGCAGGTGATCACCTGGCGGCGCGATTTCCACGAGCACCCCGAACTGGGCAACCGCGAGGTGCGCACCGCGAAGATCGTGGCGGACTACCTGCGTTCGCTCGGGATCGAGGTGCGCGAGGGCGTCGGCAAGACCGGCGTCGTGGGCGTGCTTCGCGGCGGGAAGCCCGGAGGCGTGGTCGCGTTGCGGGCCGACATGGACGCGCTACCGGTCACCGAGCAGGTGGACCTGCCGTTCAAGTCCACCGTGCGGTCGACCTTCGCGGGGCAGGACGTGGGCGTGATGCACGCGTGCGGCCACGACGCGCACACCGCGATGCTGATGGGCGCGGCGACGGTGCTCGCCGGCATGCGCGCGCAGCTCCCGGGCACGGTGAAGTTCATCTTCCAGCCTGCCGAGGAAGGACCGCCACCGGGTGAGCGCGGCGGCGCGTTGTTGATGATCGCGGAGGGCGCGCTCGAGAATCCCGCGCCCACGGCGATCTTCGGCCTGCACGTGTGGCCCGAGGAACCCGGCAAGCTCAGCTACAAGCCGGGCGCCGCGATGTCGATGGCGGACGGCCTCTCGATCATCGTGAAGGGGAAGCAGACGCACGGGGCGCAGCCGTGGAAGGGCGTGGATCCGGTGGTCGTCTCGGCCGAGATCATTACGGCGCTGCAGACGATAACCGCGCGCCAGACGGACATCACGCTGGCGCCGGCCGTCGTGACGGTCGCGACGATCAACGGCGGTGTGCGGGGCAACATCATTCCCGACAGTGTGGTGATGACCGGCACGATCCGCACGTTCGACACGGCGATGCGCCAGGACATCCATGCGCGAGTCAAGCGCACCGCGGAACTGATCGCCCAGGCATCCGGTGCGACGGCGACGGTGGGGTTCGGTGCGGCGTCGGGATCGCAGCCCGTGTTCAACGATCCGGCGCTGCTCACTCGCATGACGCCGACGATCATGCGCGTCTCGGGCGGCAAGACCAATCCGAACGCCGTCTGGATGCCCAGCGAGGACTATTCGCTCTATCAGGCCAAGGTGCCGGGACTGTTCCTCTTCCTCGGCATCAACAAGCCGGGCGTGAAGGCGGACGACGCCGCGGCCAATCACTCACCCTTCTTCTTCGTGAACGAGGACGCGCTGCCGGTGGGCGTGAAAGCGCTGGCGGGCCTGGCGTACGATTACCTCGCCGGCGGAGCGAAATGAACTGGCTCGAGCCAGTCGCTGTCGCGACGGGGATCGTCAGCGTCTACCTGAGCGTCAAGCAGAACATCTGGAGCTGGCCCACGGCGCTCGTCAACGTCGCCCTCTATTTCGTGGTCTTCCGCGAGTCGAAGCTGTACGCGGACATGGGGCTGCAGGTGATCTACTTCGCCCTGTCGCTGTACGGATGGTACGAGTGGCTCTACGGCGGCGCGAATCGAACGGAGCTGAAGGTGTCGCGCGCCAATCCGAGGATGGCGGTCACGCTCGCCGCGATCGCGGTCGTGGGCGTTGCCGTGCTCGGCACGTTGTTCGCGCGCTTCACCGACGCCGCGCTCCCGTACGTCGACTCGGCGACTTCCACCACGAGCCTCGTGGCGCAGTGGATGATGACGAGGAAGGTCCTCGAGAACTGGGCGGTCTGGATCGCCGTGGACGTGGTATACGTTGGCATGTTCATCTACAAGCACCTGTATCTCACGTCGGGGCTCTACGCGGGATTCCTCGCGCTCGCCGTGATGGGGCACATGCAATGGCGGCGATCGTATCGCGCGGATCACGCGGGGGTCGGAGCCGCCGCCGGACTGGCGGCGACGGCGTGACGCAGCGGATCGTGCTCACCGGCCCGGAAAGCACGGGGAAGACTACGCTCGCGTCGGCGCTCGCGCGCAGTTTCGGCGCGCCGTGGCTTCCCGAAGCCTCCCGCGGTTTTGCGGAGGAAGTGAATCGGGAGCTCACCGCCGCCGACGCGGAAACGATCGCGACACGCGTGATCCGCGCGGAGGACGCCGCGCTCGCGGAGCGTCCGCCGCTTCTCGTGCTCGACACGGACCTCATCAGCACGGTGGTGTTCGCGCGGCACTATTACGGCGCCTGCCCCGCGTGGATCGAGGCCGCGGCGCGCGCGCGCCGCGGCGATCTCTATCTGCTTTGCGCTCCCGATCTCCCGTGGACGGCCGACGGCGTGCGCGATCGCCCATCGCATCGAGAGGAGATGTTCGCGCTCTTTGCGGGCGCGCTGCAGGAATTCGGCTGCGCGAGCGCCGGCGTGTCGGGCATGGGCCCGGCGCGCGAGCGTACCGCGCTCGCATCGGCGGCTCCCTTCGCCGCGGCGTGGCATCGATGATGCCGGACGCGCAGCAGGCGCTCGCCGGCGAGCTGTCGGCCGCGATCCTCGAAGCGGCGATCACGCTCGCGCTGTCGCTCCTCTGCGCCACGCAGTGGAGGCGCTCGCGGCAGCCCTACTTCGGCTGGTGGGCGCTGGCGTTCGCCCTCTTTCTGCTGCGCATCACCGTCATCGCGGTCTTCATCGCGACAGAGAACCGGACGTGGCTCTTCTGGCACCAGGTCATCACCGGGTGGACCGCGGTCGCGCTGCTCTGGGCCGCGATCGTGTTCTCGCACGCGGCCGCATGGAAACGCCGCTACTGGCTTCTCGTGGCGTTCCCCCTGTTGTGGAGCTACATCGCGGTCATCAGGCTCGAGAACTTCGTGCTCGCCGCGGTTCCCGCCGTGATGTTCCTCTCCGCGGCGACGCTCTGGACCGGCGTCGTGCTCCTGCGCTTTCGCCGGGACGACACGCGCGGCGCGAGCACCCTGCTCGGCTGGACGTTCCTGCTCTGGGGCCTGCACCACCTGGACTACACCTTCCTGCGGGCGCGCGGCGCCTGGAGTCCATGGGGCTATTACATCGACATCCTCTTCCTGCTCGCCGTAGGCGCGGGGATCCTGCTGCTCGTGAACGCGGATCTCGCGAGCCGCCTGCAGATTCGCACGCTCGAGCTCGAGCAGCTCTCGCGGCGCATGGTGCGACAGCACGAAGAGGAACGGCGCCGCCTGTCGCTCGAGCTGCACGACGAGACCGCGCAAGTGTTCGCGTCGGTGAAGATGCAGCTCGGCATAGTGCGCGAGCGCGTGGAAGAAGAGATGGCGCGGCGCCTCGATCGCGCGCTCGAACTCGTGGACGAGGGGATGCGCGGCATTCGCAACGTGACCAACGACCTTCGGCCTTCGCTGCTCGACGACCTCGGATTGTTGCCCGCGCTTCGGTCGCTGGTGGCGGACTTCGCGGAGCGTCGCGGCGTGCATGTGACGCTCGACGCGCCTGACGCGCTGCCGGTGCTGAGCGACGAAGCCGAGGTGGCCCTCTTTCGCGCACTCCAGGAATCACTCTCGAACGTGGCGCGCCACGCCGGCGAGGCGCCGGCGCACGTGGAGATCACGTCCACAAGCGGAGAGGTCGTGTTGCGCGTTGCCGACCGCGGGCCCGGGTTCGGCGGCGAAGGTTCGCTGACACGCCTCGAGGCCGAGGGCCACCTGGGCCTGGCGGGGATGCGCGAACGCATCACCGCGCTCGGCGGCGAGGTCCTCGTGAAGTCGTCACCGGGCGCGGGCGCGGTGATCGTGATCCGGATTCCCGTCTGGGAGGGCGGCCTGGGATGAGTGACACGGCGCCGATTCGTGTGCTGGTGGTGGACGATCATGCCGTGGTGCGCGAAGGGATTCGCCACGTGCTCAGCGACGGCGCCGGGTTCTCGGTGGTCGGTGAGGCCCAGAGCGGCATTGAGGCGGTGGCGAGCGCGGCCCGCCTCCTCCCGAACGTGGTGGTGCTCGACATATCGATGCCGGGCGGTTCGGGGCTGCACGCGGTGGGCGAAATCCTCGAGCGCGTGCAGGGCGTTCGCGTGCTGATGCTCAGCGTGCATGAGGACGTCGAGTACGTGCTGGAGAGCGTGCGCGCCGGCGCGCACGGCTACCTGCGCAAGGACTCGACTCCGGCCGAGCTACGTGAGGCGATCCGGGCCCTTCATGCGGGACGAACGTATTACTCGCCGGCCCTGGCCGAGCAGATGGCCGCCGCCATGCGGAAGGGGCACGAGGCCAGGGAAGCAGCGCCGCCGAGCGCGACCGACGTGCTGACCGCGCGTGAACGCGAGATCCTCGTGCACATCGCGCAGGGGAAGACCAACAAGGAGATCGGCGCGGAGCTCGGCATCAGCGTGCGCACGGTCGAGGCGCATCGAGACTCGCTCATGCGGAAGCTGGGCATCCGGACGGTGGCTGGACTGACGCGGCTCGCCCTCGAGCAGGGGCTGCTGCCGTAGCAAGCAGGGGCCAACGTGTCGGGGATGCCGGAGAACAACGTAAGGGATTCTCGAAGTGGGGTGAGGGACTTTCGGACTAAGTAATTCTCCGAATGGTTTGGGAGGAGCGGAATGCCTAAGGTGGGTGTCATCACTCTCACTCACTTCCTCTCCGATGACATATCCAGCTCACGTTCGGCGCGCGCTTCTG
>OCZT010001154.1_pt1 | contig 27382 bp, 24 predicted proteins | sample 1539031 | NCBI WGS metagenome assembly OCZT01 (sample SAMEA3539308, study PRJEB22396) | soil metagenome | biome: tundra; feature: field; material: soil | place: USA | collected 2010-05 | depth 0.15 m | reverse complement strand
CCACCGAGATCTACACTCTTTCCCTACACGACGCTCTTCCGATCTGCTGCCGACGAGGAACATCCCGGGGGGGCTGTCCATTTCGCGGCAACTGGGGCTGGGCGTCTCTCGAATCGTCATCGACCCCGGCCACGGCGGACACGATCCCGGCACCAAGGCGCGCGGCGTCACCGAAGCCGATCTCGTGCTCGACGTCGCACTGCGGCTCGAAGCGCTGCTCCGCAAGATTTCTGGCGTCGAGGTGATCCTGACGCGCCGGACCGATGAGTTCGTGCCGCTGCCCGAGCGGACCGCCATCGCCAACCGCGAGGGTGCCGACCTGTTCTTGTCGATTCACGTCAACTCGAGTCCGAACGCACAGACGCGCGGCATCGAGACGTATTTCTTGAACTTTGCGAACAATCAGACCGAGGCGGCCGTCGCCGCCCGCGAGAACGCCGAGTCCGCGCAGGCGATGGGCGCGCTTCCGGATTTCGTGAAGGCGATTGCGCTGAACAACAAGCTGGACGAGTCGCGCGACTTCGCCACCGATGTTCAGAAGGCGATGCTCGACAAGCTGCGCGGCGGCAACAAGGCGGTCAAGGATCGCGGCGTGAAGCAGGCGCCGTTTGTGGTGCTCATCGGCGCGGCGATGCCGAGCGTGCTGGCGGAGATCTCCTTCGTGACCAACCCGCAGGACGCCAAGCTGCTGCGCAGCTCGGCGTATCGGCAGCGGATTGCCGACGCCTTACTCACCGCCATCCGGAAGTATCAGACTTCGCTCAAAAGCGTCACCGCCATCGCGCACCAATAGGGGCATCTTCCAGCGGTGAGCTTCCCCTAACGCTGCCGGGCGCGCATCCAGAACAGCAGCGCACCGAGCAGCGCGCCGCACACGATGGCCAGGAGCGCCAGCGCGCCGGTGAGTCCCAGCGCGCCCACGACCACATCGGCGATGCCGGGGTCATGCCGGCTCGGTTCGACGAGCTTGACGATGATCGGCGCCTGCGTAAGCTAGGTCCAATCGCCGCTGGTGAATGCCAGTTCGGCGAGCGTGCGCACGCCGACGCCGCTCGGGCCCTTCGGCAGATAGGGTCTCGCTTCATCCGCCCACGCCGTGCCCGCGATGTCGAGGTGCGCCCACGGCAGGCCGCCTGCGAATTCCTTGATGAACATCGCCGCGGTGATGGACGAAGCAGGCCGTCCTCCGGTGTTCATGATGTCGGCGATATCGCTCTTCAACTGATCGCGGTACTCGTCGAACAGCGGCAACGGCCACACGCGATCGCCGGCGCGGTCCGCGACGCGGCGGACCTGTTCGACCCACGGCATCGGCGCGCCGAAAATCCCGCTCGTGATCTTGCCGAGCGCGACGATGCAGGCGCCGGTGAGCGTGGCGATGTCGACGAGATGCGTCGCCCCGAGCTGCCGCGCATACCAGAGGCCGTCGCCGAGCACGAGCCGACCTTCCGCGTCCGTGTTGATCACTTCGACCGTCTTGCCGCTGGCGCTCGTGAGCACGTCGCCCGGCTTGATCGCGCGTCCGCCCGGCATGTTCTCGGTCGTCGGCACGACGCCGATCACGCGGATCGGCGCCTTGAGCAGCCCAATCGCGCGCATCGCGCACGCCACGGCCGCGCCGCCCGCCATGTCATCCTTCATCCGCTCCATGCCGTCGGCCGGCTTGATCGAAATCCCGCCGGTATCGAACGTGATGCCCTTGCCCACCAGACCGAGCACTGGATCCACTGGCGCGCCCGGTGGCTCGTGGCGAAACACCATCAAACGCGGCGGCTCGCTGCTGCCGCGGGCCACACCGAGCAGGAGACCCATCCCCAGCTTCTCGATCTGATGCTCGTCGAGAATCTCGACCGACACGCCGGCCTCAGTCGCCAGGACCTCGCAGCGCCGCGAGAATTCCCGGGGCGTCAGCGTGTTGCCCGGTTCGTTCGCGAACCCGCGGGCCAGATTGCAGCATTCCCCGAGGAGCCGCCCCCGCGCGGCCGCGCCGGACGCTCGCGCCACGCCGTCGCCGCCCGGCACGACGATGATCCAGACGGGCGCGGGAGCCGGCGCCGGCTCGGTGGTTTTGTAACTGCCGACGTTGAATTCCGAGAGGGTCAGCCCCTCGGCGACCGCCTGCGCGAACTCGGGCAGTGCATCAGACGGCTGGCTGTCGCCGCGCAGAACGAACGCGGCGCGCGCAGCGCGGCGCTGCCGCACCGCCGCGCCCGCCGACGAGGCGAGCTTGCGGACGAGATCGCTCGAGAAGCCCCCGGTGGCACCGGCGCCAACAAGGGCGATCCGGCGCGCGCGCCAGGCGCGATCGGTCACCGTCGCGACGAACAAATCGTACGGATGGGCGGCGAATTCTCCCGACGCGAGCGCGCGGGCGATTTCACCGCCCGTGGCGAGATCGACCGCGGCGACCGCCGAGGGCCCTTCCCCTTCGAACCATGGCACGATCAAGAGGTCGCTGTCGATGGTGGCAAGCGGCGCGCCCGAGCAGCCAATGGCGGGAGAAGTCATCGTCGGAGACATTGTCACATTATCGCTGATGCCGCTTGCCCGGCCGAACTTGCGACGGTACAATGCGTGCATCCCGTCGGACTGTCAAGGACAGCATCATGAAGAACCTTCCGCGTTTTGCCTGGGCCGGCACGACCTGCATCGCGATCGCGATGATGTTGTCAGCTGCGTCGGCTTACCAAAAAGAGGATAAGGACAAAAATTCGAAAGAGAGCGACGCCCGGCCCAAGCTGATGCTCAAGGCGCAGCCGCTGATGGCGATCGCGCCCGCACGCGTCGTCTTCACCGCTGAGCTCGTCGGCGGCGCCAACGACTACGAGGAGTTCTACTGCCCCACGGTCGAATGGGACTGGGGCGACGACACGCGCTCGGAGTCCAACAGCGACTGCGAGCCCTACCAGCCCGGCAAGAGCGAGATCAAACGCCGCTTCACGATGGATCACTCCTACAAACACGGCGGTGTCTCGCCGCTGCGAGTCCTGTTTCGTTTGAAACACCGCGACAAGACACTCGTGGGCACTTCGACGACCATCCAGATTCGGCCCGGCTTGCGGGATATCGGCGAGTAGCCGCGCTTCGCTTTCGGACGGTCCCGTCCCACAACCGGACGGCGAAGCGGCGCGTCGCTGGGCGATCGCTGTTTTCGCGCCAGAAAAGCCCCTTCGAGTCCCGTCAACCCTGGCACGCGTATGGCGATCTGATCGCCGCAAAGCCATGGACACCGTCATTCATGACCTCCGCTACGCCGTCCGCATGTGCCTGCGGACGCCCGGATTCACCGCCATCGCGGTGGCGGCGCTGGCGCTCGGCATCGGCGCGAACACAGCGATTTTCACCATCGTCAACGCCGTGCTCATCGAGCGCCTGCCGTACCGCGATCCGGGCCGGCTGGTGGTCGTATGGGAAACCAACGTGCGCCGTCCGGACCGCCCCAACGTCATCTCGCCCGCCAATTTCCTGCGCTGGCGCGACCGGGCCACCGCGTTCGAGCAGATGACAGCCTTCTACGAGACCACAGAAAACATGACCGGTTCGGGCGAGCCCGAACAACTCGTCGTACAGGCCGTGACGCCCGACTTCTTCTCGACGCTCGGCGCGACCCCGCTCCTCGGCCGCACCTTCGCGCCCGACGAGGGCCCGCGCGGCCACGACGACTTCGCGGTGCTCAGCTACCAACTGTGGCAGCGACGCTTCGGCGGCGACCCGGGCATCATCGGCCGATCGATCCAGTTGAACGGCGCCCAGACGGTCGTGATCGGGGTGATGCCACCGGACGCGCGGATTCTTCTCAAGAGCGGATCGCTCGTCGGCAAGCAGACCGACCTCTGGCAGCCCTTTGCCTTTACCGAGGGGCAGCGGCAGCCGAGCGGCCGTTACATGACCGCGATCGCTCGCTTGAAACCCGGCGCGACGATGGGCGAAGCGCAGGTGCAGATGAACACGATCGCCTCAACGCTCACGGCCGAATGGCCCGCGTTCGACACCGGCTGGGGCGTACGCCTCGCGCCGTTGCGCGACGAGCTGGCCGGCGAGCTGCGCGGCGCGCTGCTCGTGCTGACCGGCGCGGTCGCGTTCGTGCTGCTCATCGCGTGCGCGAATGTCGCGAACCTGCTGCTCGCGCGCGGCGCGATTCGGTCGCGCGAGATCGCGATCCGCACGGCGCTCGGCGCGTCGCGGGGCCGCCTGATCCGCCAACTCCTCACTGAGAGCCTCATCCTCGGCGCGGCCGGCGGCGCGGCGGGGCTCCTCGTGGCGCAGTGGGGCGTCGATTTTCTTCGCGCCATCAGCCCCGTCGACCTCACGACGCTCGGCCACGTCCAGATCAGCTATCCGGTGCTCGCCTTCACCGCGACGGTGTCGATCCTGACCGCGGCGATTTGCGGCTTCGCGCCGGCGTTCGAGACTTCGCGCCCCGATGTTCAGGAATCGCTGAAGGAGGGCGCGCGGCAGGTCGGCTCTGGCACGAGAAACCGACGACTCCGTCACGCCTTCGTCGTATCGGAAATCGCACTCGCCGTCGTGCTGCTGGCCGGCGCCGGCCTGATGCTCCGAAGCTTCTCGACCATGCGCGGCATCGATCCCGGCTTCTCGGCCCGCAACGTCCTCACGGCTCGCGTCACCCTGCCACGCGCGAAGTACCCCGACGGCGCGCAGCGCACGCGGTTCTTCCAGGACGCCGTCAGCCGCGTCCGCGCGCTGCCCGGGGTTGAGGCGGCCGGCGAAGTCAGCGTGCTGCCGCTCGCCGGGTTGGGCTCGGCGACCGGCTTCACCATCGCCGGCCAGCCGCCGCCGGCTCCCGGCCAGACACCGGTCGTGGACGTCCGCGTCTCCGACAACGGCTATTTCCAGGCGATGAGCGTCCCGCTCGTCCACGGCCGTCTGTTCACCGATCGCGAGATGAACGAACAGTCCAACGTCGTCATCATCAACACGACGATGGCGCGTCAGTACTTTGCGAATCAGAATCCGATCGGGCAGCAGGTCAGCATCCACATGAGCGACCCTGTCATCCCGACGACGATCATCGGCGTCGTCGGCGACGCGAGGTATGTGGACCTCGTGACCGCGCCGCGCGCGATGGTGTACTGGCCGCAACCGCAGCTGCCCTTCGGCGCCATGACGCTGACGGTGCAGACGGCGTCGGATCCGCTCGCCCTCGCGCCGGCGGTTGAACGGGCGATCCAGTCCATCGACAAAGATCAGCCAGTGTCCGACGTGCGGACGATGGATCAGTGGATAGCGAAGTCGCTGGCGCAGTCGCGGTTCAGCTCGACGCTGCTGGCGGTCTTCGCCGCCTCGGCGCTGCTCCTGGCGGCGATCGGGATCTACGGCGTGATGTCGTACACGGTGAGCCAGCGCACTTCCGAGATCGGCATCCGCCTCGCGCTCGGCGCCGACGAGCGCGCCATCCTGACCTTGATTGTCGGCAATGGTCTGCGGCTCGCCGCGGTGGGCCTGGCCATCGGCGTCGTGCTCGCGCTCGGCTTGAGCTGGACCCTCACGACGCAACTGTACGAAACATCCGCCGCCGATCCGATCACATTCGTCGGCGTCGTCGGCATCCTCGGCGCGGTCGCGGCTCTGGCCACGTATCTGCCGGCGCGGCGCGCCTCGCGGATCGCGCCCATTGAGGCACTGCGATATCAATGATCGACCGGCGGCGCCAGGACGTCCGCTGCCCTTAGAGACGACTGAGCGGCTCTTCGACGAACGCGCCGGCCTCGAGCCGGAACAGGCGCACCTCAGGTGGATCGACGGCCAGGCTGATAATCACGTACGCGCATTCGGCGTCGCTCGCTTCAGTGAGGTCCGTCGCCGACGGACGGGCGGGCGTCGAGGGGTGGGAGTGATAGACGCCGACGACCTCGCGGCCGCCGGCGCGCGCGGCGCGGATGGCCGCGAAGTGATCGTGCGGATCGATCAGAAACCGCGTTGACGAGGGATCGACGTTGCGCGCCCGGTGCGCCGACTCGATCTGCGCGCCGAGGCCGATCAGCAGCCCGCAGCATTCACGCGGCGCCGCCTCACGCGCATGCGCGACAATCGCGTCAAACGCCGCCCTGCTAATCTCCAATTCCACGTTTCTAGATGGCCTCGACCGCCATCGCGATCCCCATCCCGCCGCCGATGCACAGCGACGCGACGCCGTAGCGCAGCTTCCTCGCGCGCAGCGCGTAGATGAGCGTCGTCAGGACGCGCGCGCCGCTTGCGCCGATCGGATGGCCGAGCGCCACCGCCCCGCCGTGGATGTTGACCTTGGCGGGATCGAGCCCGAGCTCGCGCGCCACGGCCACCGCCTGGGCGGCAAAGGCTTCGTTCAGCTCGAAGAGATCGATGTCGCCGGCCTTCAGCTTCGCGCGCTCGAGCACCTTGCGCACGGCGGGCACCGGGCCCATCCCCATGATCATCGGGTCGACGCCGGCCGACGCATACGCGAGGATGCGCGCGAGCGGCGCCGTGCCGATCTTGCGCGCCTGCTCCCGCGTGGCCACGACCAGCGCCGCCGCGCCGTCGTTGAGGCCGGACGAATTGCCGGCGGTCACCGAGCCATCCTTCTTGAACGCCGGTTTGAGGCCGGCCAGTTTTTCGACCGTCGTGCCGGGCCGCGGATACTCGTCGCGGTCGATCCGCAGCGGCTCGCCTTTCTTCTGCGGAACGGGCACGGCGACCATCTCCGCTTGAAAGCTGCCGTCCTGCTGCGCCCGCTCGGCGCGCTGCTGGCTTTCGGCGGCAAAGGCGTCCTGGTCGGCGCGCGAGATCTTGTAGCGGCTGGCGATCTCTTCCGCGGTGACGCCCATGTGGCAGGAGTTGATCGCGCAGGTCAGCCCCTCGTGGATCATCGAATCGGTCGCTTCGGCGTTGCCCAAGCGGTAGCCCCATCGCGCGCCTTGCAACAGATACGGCGCGTTCGACATCGACTCGGTGCCGCCGGCGACGATGGTGTCCACGTAGCCAACGCGAATCGCCTCGACGGCGTGCACGACCGCCTGCAGCCCGGAGCCGCAGACGCGGTTGACCGTTTCGCCCGGCACCTCGACCGGCACGCCGGCCTTGAGCCCGGCCTGGCGCGCGACGTTCATGCCGGCGCCCGCCTGCAGCACGCAGCCCATGATCACGTCGCCCACGTCGGCCGGCTGGACTCCCGCCCGCGCGATCGCCTCGCGAATCACGATCGCACCCAGATCCACGGCGGTCAGATCCTTGAAGACGCCGCCGAACGCGCCAATCGGCGTCCGGCAGGCGCTGAGAATCACTGCGTTGGTGTCTTCAGGCATGATTGATGTCTTCAGCGTGTTCTGCGGGTTCTGCGTTGAATGTCGTGTCATTGGAGAAAGGTGCTAGCTGAAGGTGCCGAGCGTCGACGCGACGGTCAGCGCGGCACCGGTCGCCGCCTTCACTTTTTCGACGGTCGTATCGGCCGCGATTTCGCGCACGACGAGACCGCTCGGCGTGACTTCGATGACCGCCATCTCGGTGACGATCAGGTTGACGACCTTCAAGCCGGTGAAGGGCAACGTGCAGAGGTCGACAATTTTATGGCCGCCCTCGCGCGTGGTGTGTTCCATCGCGATGATGACCCGCTTGGCGCCGGCGACGAGATCCATCGCGCCGCCCATGCCCTTCACCATCTTGCCGGGAATCATCCAGTTCGCCAGGTTGCCTTCCCGATCGACCTGCAGCGCGCCGAGCACGGTGACGTCGATGTGCCCGCCGCGCACCATCGCGAACGAGTCGGCGCTGCTGAAATAGGAGCAGCCCGGCGTCTCGGTGACGGTTTCCTTGCCGGCGTTGATGAGATCGGCATCGACCTCCTGCTCCAGCGGATACGGGCCGACGCCGAGCATGCCGTTCTCCGAATGCAGCGTGATGTCGATCCCCGACGGCACGTAGTTGGCCACGAGCGTCGGCATCCCGATGCCGAGGTTCACGTAGTCGCCGTCCTTCAGCTCGCGGGCTACGCGCTTGACGATGCGCTCGCGCAGGTCAGGCATTGCGCACCGTCCGTTTCTCGATCCGCTTCTCGTATGTCGTGCCGCGCACGATGTGCTGCACGAAGATGCCGGGCGTGACGACGTGTTCGGGATCGATCTGGCCGGGCTCGACGAGCTCCTCGACCTCGGCGATCGTCACGCGGGCCGCGGTCGCCATCATCGGATTGAAGTTGCGCGCGGTCCGCCGGTACACGAGATTGCCAACACGATCGCCCTTCCACGCCTTCACGAACGCGAAGTCGGCGCGCAGCGGCGCCTCGAGAATGTACGGCTTGCCGTCGATCACGCGCGTCTCCTTCCCCTCGGCGACGAGCGTGCCGTACGCCGTCGGCGTGAAGAAGCCGCCGATGCCGGCTCCGCCCGCGCGAATCCGCTCGGAGAACGTGCCTTGCGGCACCAGCTCGACCTCGATCTCGCCGCTCAGAAACTGCCGCTCGAACTCCTTGTTCTCGCCGACATAGGTCGAGATCATCTTCTTGACCTGCCGCGATCGCAGGAGCATGCCGAGGCCGAACTCGTCGACGCCGGCGTTGTTGCTGATGAGCGTCAGCCGTTTCGTGCCGCGCGCGCGGAGCGCGCGAATGAGATTTTCGGGAATGCCGCACAGACCGAAGCCGCCCATCATGATCGTCGCCTCGTCCGGCACGAGCGCGACGGCGGCTTCCACGTTCGGAAGCACCTTGTTCATCACCGACGATTATATGCCGCTAGGTTTTCAGCGTGTCACGCCAGCGGGCGGCCGAGCCGAACAGGTCGCTCAGGCGATCGCCGTCGCGCAGATCGGCGCGCAGCTCCTCGAGGACCGCGATCAGGGCGTCCAGCGCGGGGCCGAGCTCGTCGACGTTGGTCGCGGCGACGTCGCGCCAGATGTCGGCCGGACTCGACGCCAGCCGCGTGGTGTCGACGAGCCCGCGCCCGGCGAGCGCCAGCCCCTTCTCGCCCACGGCCTCGCCGACCACCTGCATCAGCGCGCTCGCGGTCAGCTGCGGCAGGTGGCTCAGAAACGCCAGCAGGCGATCGTGCGCGGTGGGATCAACGATCTGCGGCTCCGCCCCGAGCGCGCGCGCGAACGCCGACAGCTGCTCGACCGCCCGGCCGCTGCCCTCGCCCGACGGTGTGAGCAGCCAGGGTCGCCCCTTGAAGAGATCCGGTCTGGCGTGCTCGAGCCCGCCCTTCGCCGCCCCGCCGAGCGGGTGGCCGCCGACAAACGTGAACCGCGGCGGCAGGCCGCGCGCCGCCTCGACGATCGCGCGCTTCGTGCTGCCCGTGTCGGTAACGATGGCCGACTGATGCACGTTCTCGTCCAGCTCGCCGAGCAGCGCGATGTTCTGACGCGCCGGCGCCGCGAGAATCACGACGTCGGCTTCGGCCAGGACGATGAGATCGTCGGCCGCGACGTCGATCGCGTGCAGCCGCATCGCCGTCTCCAACACGTCCTTGTTGTCCACGCCGATGACGAGCGAGCTCGGCCAGATCTCCCGCGCCGCAAGCGCAATCGATCCGCCAATCAGCCCCAGGCCGACGATGCCGATCTTGCCGAAGACGAGCGGCTGGTGGTCATGCGTGCCCGGCCGCCCGGGTTGAATGACGGGAAGCTCCAAGCCTAGGAACCCCAGCCGCGGCGCGCCACCGGTTCCAGGCAGATGCCGCGGCCGATCGCCGGCGCGATGATTCGCAGCTCGGCCATCAAGCGATCGAACTGCGCCGGGTAGAGCGACTGCGCGCCGTCGCTGAGCGCGTGATCGGGATCGCAATGGACCTCGATCAGCAGGCCGTCCGCGCCCGCCGCCACCGCCGCGCGCGCCATCGGCGCGACCTTGTCCCGCCGCCCGGTGCCATGGCTCGGGTCGGCGATGATCGGCAGATGGCTCAGTTTCTTGACGATGGGAATCGCCGAGATGTCGAGCGTGTTGCGCGTCGCCGTCTCGAACGTGCGAATGCCCCGCTCGCACAGAATCACGTCCGTGTTGCCGCCGCTCAGGACATACTCGGCCGAGAGCAGCCACTCTTCAATCGTCGCCGAAATCCCGCGCTTCAGGAGCACGGGCTTCCGCACGTGCCCGAGCTCGCGCAGGAGCGTGTAGTTCTGCATGTTGCGCGCGCCGACCTGGAAGATGTCGCAGTACTTCCCGACCACCTCGATCTGGCTGACGTCCATCACTTCGGAGACCAGCTGCAGATTCTCCGCCGTCGCCGCGTCGCGCAGCAGCCGCAGCCCTTCTTCCCCGAGCCCTTGAAAGCTGTACGGCGAGCTGCGCGGCTTGAACGCCCCACCGCGCAAGATCTTCGCGCCCGCGCGCCGCACGGCAGCGGCCGTCGACCGCACCTGCGCTTCGTTTTCCGCCGAGCACGGGCCCGCCATGACGATGACCTCGTCGCCGCCGATGCGCACGTCGCCGACGGTGATCACCGTGCCGTCCGGCTTGAACGTCCGGCTCGCGAGCTTGTACGGCTCCGAGATGCGCAGCACCTCGTGCACGCCGTCCATCAACTCGATGAGGCCCGCATCCGGCTGGCCCTGACCGACGGCCCCGAGCACCGTGCGCGTGACACCCGTCGATTTGTGCACGTCCATGCCCATCTCCACCAGACGCGCGACGACCCCCTCGATCTGCGTCTCGGTGGCTCGTTCTTCCATTACTACGACCATGGCTTCCGTCGCCTCCCCAGCTGCTGTCATTTTATCGACTCTGCTTTCCTATCCTCATGTACGACGCGGCGCTCGAGGCTGCGAGCCTCGTCGATGATGCGCTCGAACAGCCGCGCGATCGCGTCGGGGCCCAGCGGTCCCTCGGACGCGATGCCGCGCACATGCTCGAGCACCTGCTTCTCGCGCTCCGGCTGGTAGACCTCGACGCCCAGCTGCTTCTTCAGCATGCCAATCTCGCACGCGCACCGCGCGCGCTCGTTCAGGAGCCGGACGAGCACTTCGTCCACCCGGTTGATGTCGTCCCGCAAATCGTCAAGCGTGGGCATTGGTGTGTGCGCTTGCCGGGCTGGCGCTCTTCAGCCACCGGACGTAGGCCTCGACTTTTTCGATGAGCTGGGGCGAGTCCCGCTCCTCCGCAATCAGCGACACGAGCGCGCTCCCGACGACGGCCGCGTCGGCGTACGCGGCGACTTCGGCGACATGCTCGGGACGCGAGATGCCGAAGCCGAGCGCAATCGGCATCGCCGTCTGCGCGCGAATCCGCCGGACGAGCGCTTCGGCGCCCGACGCCACGCGGTCGCGCGCGCCGGTGACCCCGAGGCGCGAGATGCCATACAAGAAGCCGCGACCCAGTTCCGCCGCCTTCCGAATCCTCGCATCCGTCGTCGTTGGACTGAGCAGGAAGATCGTATCAAGTCCGGACGCCGAGAGCGTTTCCCGAAACTCGCCGGCCTCTTCGATCGGGAGGTCGAGGGCGAGGACCCCGTCGACGCCGGCGCCGGACGCGCGGCGCGCGAACTCGGTGACGCCCATGCGCAGCAGCGGATTGGCGTAGCTGAAGACGACAATCGGCGCACGGAGGTGCGGGCGAATTCGCTCCACCATCTGCAGCGACGCGCGCAGGCTGCCGCCGGCGGCGAGCGCGCGTTCGGTCGCGCGCTGGATGACGGGCCCGTCCGCGACCGGATCGGAGAACGGCACGCCGATCTCGAGGAGGTCGGCGCCCGCGCGATCGAGGGCCGTCAGGATCGCCGCCGAGCGCGCGAGATCGGGATCGCCAGCGGTCGTGTACGTAATGAGACCCGCCCGGCCCTCGTCCTTAAGCCGCGCAAAGGCGTCAGCTATGCGCGGCATCGAGCGCCTTTTCTACCGATTGCACGTCTTTGTCTCCGCGACCGGACAAGTTCACCAGGATATCGGCGTTCGGGCCGAGCTCTTTCGCGAGCTTCTGCGCGTACGAGATCGCGTGCGCCGACTCGAGCGCCGGCAGGATACCTTCGAGACGGGCGAGCGCCTGGAACGCGTCGAGCGCCTCGGCATCGCTGACGTGTCCGTACTCCGCGCGGCCCATGGCCCGCAGCCAGGCGTGCTCCGGACCAACGGCGGCATAGTCGAGCCCCGCCGACACCGAGTGCGTCAGCTCGATGTTACCGTCCTCGTCCTGCAGCACGAACGTGCGTGTGCCTTGAAGCACGCCGGCGCTCCCGCCCGCGAAACGGGCGGCATGGCGGCCGCGAACGATCGCTTCGCCGCCGGCTTCGACGCCGACGAGCCGCACGTCGCGATCGCCGATGAACGCGTCGAAGATCCCCATCGCATTGCTGCCGCCGCCGACGCAGGCCACGATCGCCGTGGGCAGCCGTCCCGACAGCTCGAGAATCTGCGCGCGCGCCTCGCGGCCGATCACCGACTGGAACTCCCTGACCATCAGCGGATACGGATGCGGCCCGAGCACCGATCCGAGCAGATAGTACGTGTCGCCGACGTTGCTCACCCAATCGCGCATCGCCTCGTTGATGGCGTCCTTCAACGTCCGGCTGCCGGCGTCGACGCGGCAGACCTCCGCGCCGAGCAGCCGCATCCGGAAGACGTTCAGCGCCTGGCGGTCCATGTCTTCCGAGCCCATGTACACGTGGCAGTCGAGGTCAAGCAGCGCGCACGCGGTCGCCGTGGCGACGCCGTGCTGCCCGGCGCCCGTCTCGGCCACAATCCGCCGCTTCCCCATGCGGACCGCGAGCAGCGCCTGCCCGAGCGCGTTGTTGATCTTGTGCGCGCCGGTATGCGTGAGATCCTCGCGCTTGAGGAAGATCCGCGCCCCGCCCGACGCCGCGGCCAGGCGCCGCGCGTCGTAGACCGGCGTGGGACGCCCGACGTAGTGCTTCAGCAGCCGATCGAGCTCGGCGTGGAACGCGGCGTCCTCGCGCGCGATGAAATACGCGCGCTCGAGCGCTTCGATCGGCTCGACGAGCGTCTCGGGGACGAACCGTCCGCCGAACGCCCCGAAGTAGCCGCGCGCGTCAGGGTCGCGGCGTGTAATGGTTGATGGCATGGAATAAGTCTCGCAATTTGCCGTGATCCTTGACGCCGGGCTTCGCCTCGACGCCCGACGACACGTCGATGCCGAACGGCCGCACGCGCCCGACCGCCTCCGCCGCGTTGTCCGGCGTGAGACCACCCGCGAGCAGTACCCGGCGCTCCCCGGCGACGCGCGCGGCTGCCGTCCAATCGATCGTCTGCCCCGTCCCGCCGCGCTGCTCGGGATCGTGCGCGTCGAGCAGGATCGTGAAGCGCTCGGACCACACGGCCGCGATTTCGCCGGTACCGTTATGTCCCAGCCCGATCGCCTTGATCACCGGCCGGCGCATGAGCCCGGCAAACGCCGCGGTCTCGTCGCCGTGCAGCTGCACCGCGCTCAGGCCCACCAGGCTCGCCACGCCGTTGACGTAGTCGGCCGGCTGATTCACGAAGACGCCGACCGTCGCCACGAACGGGGGCAGCGCGGCGACGATCGCCCTCGCGCGAAAGGGATCGACGAACCGCGGGCTCTTCGGCCAGAACACGAACCCCAGCGCGCCGGCGCCGCAGGCGACCGCTGCTTCCGCGTCTTCGAGACGCGTGATGCCGCAGATCTTTATCAGCATTCGGGCTCTTCGCTACGCTGACCAACAGCGCCGAGCAAATCCCGAAGCGCGGCTCCCGGATCCGCCTCCACCATGAACCTTTCCCCAATCAGAAACGCCCGATATCCCAGCGCCTGAAGTCGCACGAGATCTTCGGCGCTCCGAAGCCCGCTCTCACTGACGGCGACGACGTCCTCGGGAATCTGGCCGATCAGGCGCTCCGACGCCTCGACATCGACCTCGAGCGTCCGGAGATTCCGATTGTTCACGCCGACGATGCGCGCGCCGGCGGTGAGGGCGATCGTCACCTCGTCGCCATCGTGCGCCTCCACGAGCGCGTCGAGCCCGAGCATCGTCGCGCTCGCGAGAAGCGACGCCAGCTCGCTGGACCGAAGCGCGGCGACGATGAGCAGCACCGCATCGGCGCCGGCGGCCTTCGCCTCCAGGAGCTGATACTCCGAGACGATGAAGTCTTTGCGCAGCAGCGGCGCGTCGACCGCCGCTCGAATCGCCGCCAAGTGCTCGATGGACCCGTCGAAGAACGTCGGCTCGGTCAGCACCGAAATGGCCGCGGCTCCCGCGTCGACATATCCCCGTGCGATCGCCACCGGATCGTACTCCGCGCGCAGAACGCCGCGCGACGGCGATCGCCGCTTGCACTCGGCGATGACGTTCACGCGATCGAGCCGGGTCAGCGCCGACAGCAGACGTTTTCCGCCGCGCTCGACGCGATCCGCCCGCCGGGCCAGCGCCGCGAGTGGTTCGCGCGCCTCGCGGACCTCCACGATCCGCCGCGTCGCCGCCACGATCGCCGCGAGCAGATCACCCGACGACTGACGACTGGCGACCTGCGACGCGCGACGGCTCACGCCCCCGCCCCCACTGCGAATTCCTCGGCGGTCGAGACCGACACGAGCCGCTCGAGCGTGCGCCGCGCGTCACCGCGATCGATCGCGCGGGACGCGCGCAGGATGCCGTCCTCGACCGACGCCGCTTCACCCGCGATGAAGAGCGACACGCCGGCATTCAAGAGCACGATGTCGCGCGGCGCGCCGCGCTCGCCCGCCAGCACGCTCTCGATAATCCGCGCGTTCTGGTGGGCGTCACCGCCTTTGAGCGATCCAAGCGACGCCTTGGGCAGCCCGACGTCGGCGGGATGCAGATAGAACGTGTTGACCGCGCCGTCCCGGCACTCCGAGATCTTCGTGTACCCCGTCGTCGACACCTCGTCGATTCCGTCGGCGCCGTGGACGACCCACGCCCGTTCCGATCCGAGCAGCATCAGCGCGCGCGCCATCAGTTCCGTGAACTCGGCGCGCGGCACGCCGACGAGCTGACGCGTCGCGCCGGCGGGATTGGTCAGCGGTCCCAGCAAATTGAATGCCGTCCGCGCACCCAGTTCGCGCCTCACCTGCGCGGCGTGGCGCATCGACGGATGAAACGTCTGCGCGAAGAAGAACCCGATGTAGGCCTCGGCGAGGCAGCGTTCGACGACCGCCGGCGGTGCGTTGACGCGCACGCCCAGCGCTTCGAAGACATCCGCGCTGCCCGACAGGCTGGACGCGGATCGGTTGCCGTGCTTGGCGACGCGCACGCCGCAGGCCGCCACCACGAGCGCCGCGCACGACGAAATATTGAAGGTCCCCGACCGATCGCCGCCCGTGCCGCAGGTGTCGAAGACGCGATCGTACCGCTTCGACACCTGAACGCCGTGGGCGCGCATCGTCCGGGCGAGGCCCACGATCTCGGCCGGACGCTCGCCTTTCATCGCCAGGCCGATGAGGAGGCCGGCGATTTGCGCCGGCGCCGCGCGGCCTTCCATCACCTCGACCATCGCGGCGGCGGCTTCCTCGCTCGTCAGATCCTCGTGCCGAATCAGTTTTTCGATTAATGAGGCAAACATGGTCTGCTACGACACCTGTCCGTCTAGAAAATTTCGCAGAATGCGGCGCCCTTCGCCCGTCAGAATCGATTCCGGATGAAACTGCACGCCGTGCACGGGCCAGCTGCGGTGGCGCAGGCCCATGATCACGCCGTCCTCGCGCGTCCGCGCGCAGACCTCGAGATCGGGCGGCAGCCCCTCTTCGTCCACGACGAGCGAGTGATACCGCGCCGCCGTGAACGGCTGGGTCAGGCCCGCGAAGACACCGCGGCCGTCGTGCTCGATCGTCGAGGTCTTCCCGTGCAGCGGCGCCACGGCGCGCACGACCCTACCGCCGAACACGGCGCCGATGGCCTGATGGCCGAGGCACACGCCGAGAATGGGCGTCGTCTGGCCGAAGTGGCGAATGACGCTCATCGTCACGCCGGCCTGTTCGGGGCGGCCCGGCCCAGGGGAGATCACGATGCGCTGCGGCGGATCGGCGGCGAGCGTCTCGAGCGACACGGCGTCGTTGCGCACCACGCGGACCTCCGCGCCCAACTCGCCGAGGTACTGCACGAGGTTGTAGGTGAACGAATCGTAGTTGTCGATCACGAGGACCATCTATCTTCTTATCTCTCGCGGGGCCCCACCCCCGTCTACAAACCTGCCTGTGCGATTTCGAGTGCTCGGAGCAGGGCCTTCGCCTTGTCGCGCGTTTCTTCGTACTCGGCCGCCGGGTTGGAATCGATCACGATGCCCGCGCCCGCCTGCACGTACGCTTTGCCCGCCGACATGATCACCGTGCGAATCGCGATGCAGAAATCGAGATTGCCGGCGAAGTCCAGATAGCCGACCGCGCCCGCATAGAGCCCGCGGCCCGACGGCTCGAGCTCCTTGATGATCTGCATCGCGCGCACCTTCGGCGCCCCCGACACCGTGCCGGCCGGAAAACACGAGACGAGCGCGTCGAGCCGATCGCAATCGTCGGCCAGCACGCCTTCCACGATAGAGGTCAGGTGCATGACGTGCGAAAACTTCTCGAGGCCCATGAACTGCGGCACGCGCACCGATCCGTACTGGCAGACGCGGCCGACGTCGTTGCGCCCGAGGTCGACGAGCATCACGTGCTCGGCGCGCTCCTTCTCGTTGCGCTTCAGTTCCTCGGCGAGGCGTAGATCCTCGTCGGCGTTGCGCCCGCGCGGACGGGTGCCGGCGATCGGATGCGTCTCGACGCGCGACCCCTCGACGCGGACGAGCATTTCGGGCGACGATCCCACCACGGAGACGCCGCCCGCCCGGATGAAGAACATGTAGGGAGACGGATTCACGTGTCTGAGCGCGCGGTACACCGTGAAGGGATCCGCGCTGACCTCCACTTCGAACCGCTGCGACAGCACCACCTGGTAAATCTCGCCGGCCGCGATGTGCTCCTTCGCCGCGCGCACGTGCGCCTCGAAGCGCTCCTGCGTATAGTTGGAGCGGATGGCGAGGCCGCCGGCTTCGCCGGGCCGTGTCTGCGACAGGCTGCGCTCCAGCTCGCGCTCGAGGAACTGAATCTTCGCGCAGGCGAATTGATAGAGCGACTCGAGGTTCTCGTCCGCCGTAATCCGGGCGTTGGCGATGATGAGGATCCGGTGCTGCACGTGATCGAACGCCAGGACCGTGTCGAACACCATGAACGCGGCGTCGTCGGCTCCGTCGGGACTCGCACCGAGATCGCCCAGCACCGGCTCGAACCACGACGAGGCGCCGTAGCCCAGATACCCGACCGCGCCGCCGGTGAAGCGCGGCAAGTCGGGTACGAACGGCGACCTGAAGTCGGCCATCAGCGTGCGCAGCGTGTCGACGAAGGGCCGCTCGCTGTCGCTCGTCGCTCCCGCGCGCTCGATCGTCGTCCGGCCGCCCCGCGATCTGAGGATCAGGAACGGATCCTTGCCGAGAAACGAGTAGCGCCCGACGTGCTCGCCGCCTTCCACGCTCTCGAGCAGGAACGCGTAGTCGGTGTGCTCGGCAATCTTCAGGAACGCCGACACCGGCGTCAGCAGATCGGCGACGATCTCCTTGCACACCGGCACGAACGTGCCGCGCCGCGCCAGGTCCTTGAATTCCTCAAACGACGTGATTTTCATCGGTCCTGAACCCCGCCAGCCGCTTCAGCGCGGCCTCCCGCATGACGCCGGCCGGCGGCCGCACGCCGGTCCACCAGAGAAATTGCTCGCACGCCTGCGCGACGAGCATCTCGAGCCCGCCGATCGTCTGGCATCCCGCCGCCGCGGCCTCGCGCAGCAGCCGCGTCGTCGACGGGTTGTAGACCAGGTCGTACACCCAGCGTCCCGTGAACGCGTCCGCGGCGACCGGCGTCTCGTTCGTATGCGGATACGTCCCGATGGGGGTGCAGTTCACCAGCAAATCCCAGCTCCCACGTTCCGGCGGCCACGCGCCCACGCGCCCCGCGACGAGCACGGCCACCTCCACCGCGCGGTGCCGGTCCCGCGCGTGGACGGAGACGTCGGCCCCGCTCGTGGCCAGCGCAATCGTCACGGCCCGCGCGGCGCCGCCGGCGCCGAGCACGGCGACGCGCGTCTTCTCGAGCGGCACCCGCTGACGCAGCGGCTCGAGGAATCCGCCCGCGTCGGAGTTCCCGCCCAGCCACCGGCCGTCGACGATGCGGATGGTGTTGACGGCGCCGATGCGGCGCGCCACCGCATACGCTTCGTCGATCCGATTGAAGAAGTCCACTTTGTACGGCGTCGTCACGCTCGCGCCCTTGAGGCCGATGGCGTTCGCGAACGTGACGAAATCGTCGGCGTCCGCGGCGGGAAACGGCAGGTAGACGGCATCGAGGCGCGTGTGGCGGAACGCCGCGTTGTGCATCACGGGCGAGACCGAATGCGTCACGGGACGGCCGACGAGGCCGTAGATTTCCGTCGATTCGGTCACCGAGCGGAAGTGGTACTCCTCGAGCAGCGACGCCGCCGTCAGCTGGCCGGCGTCCGAATCCGCACCCGCATACATCCACACGGACTCGAACCGCGCGGCCATCACACGAGTGGCGAGTCCGTATTCGCCCATGCCGATGAGCACCAGGCCGCCCTGGCTTCCACGCTGCGCGCCGAGACCGAGCAGCGGCACGCAGTCGCTCAGTCGCGTCATTTTCATCGCCAGCTTCACCACTTCGGCGCCGGTCGAGCGCATCGCGTGCAGGCGGCTGACGAGATCGATCGGCATCATGTCGAAATCGTGCGCCGAGAGGACGATGCGCTGCCCGGCGGCGCGCGCCACGAGATCGTCGAAGTGCGCCCGCCATTCGACGTCGACGTACTCGGCGCCGAGCACGAAGGCTTCCGTCAGGAGCTTCCGGCGCTCCTCTTCCGAGCCGGCAAAGCGCCCCCCTTCCCACGTCGGGCGGCAGGTGACGATGACCGGCCGGCGGCGGCCGGCGAGGGCGCCGGCGACGCTCGGATCGCTGACCGAATCGAGCCGCAGCTCCACCAGGTCGGCGTCCTTCACCGCGTCGCGCCGCTGGCGCAGCTCCGCCGTCGTGGGCGCGGAGACGGTTTCAACGAGCAGCGGTTTCGACACAGTCAGTCTTCAGCATCAAATAAAAAAGCCTCTTCAACCGTGCAGTTGAAGAGGCTCTTGAAAATCTGTCTCGCAGTGGCAGGTCAGGCCAAGGCGGTTGCCTCTTCGAAAGGGCCCCAATACCACCACGCCCCCGGGACGGCCGGGCGGACACGCGTTGCGTCAAAAGAGGTGGCGGTCATAGCCATCAGCGACAAGCCCGGACGATAGCAGACGCATCGGATCCCTGTCAACCCGAACACCCATTTCTCCTTGACCAGCAAGCACTTCTCCCGAATAATGGAAGCCAACTCCATGCGCGTGAAACGCGTCGGCTTCGCCCTGCTGCTTGCCGCGGTCAGCCTGTCCGGGCTGCGCGCCTCCGCGCCCCAGATGGGGGTGCAGGAGATCCGCCCCGGCATGATCGGCGTCGGCCGCACGGTGTTCGACGGCACGCGGGTCGAGGAATTCAAGGTCAACATCCTGGGCGTGCTGGAGAACGTCATCGGCACGCACCGCAATCTCATCCTGGCCAGGCTCGAAGGGGGTCCGCTCGCGCAAACCGGCGTCATCGCCGGGATGAGCGGCAGCCCGGTGTACGTGGACGGGCGTCTCGTCGGCGCGATCTCGTATGCGCTCGGCAGTTTCTCGAAGGAAGCGATCGCCGGCATCACGCCGATCGCCGAGATGACCGAGGCGGCGGCGTTCACCGACGCGCGCCCGAGCGGCGCGCGCGTCCACGTCGAGTTCCCGTTGACCCGCGAGAGTCTGACGGCCGCGTTTCGCAAGGCGCTCAGCTGGAATCGGCCCTTCGCCGATCGCGCCGGTGACGCGCAGTTTACCGGCGTGAACAGCCTCGCCGTCGCCGGCGGCATCGGCGGCGATCAACTCGGCACGCTGCTGCGCCCGATCGCGACACCGCTCGTCATGTCCGGCTTCGAGCCCGAGGTGGCCGACACCTTCGGCGGCGCGTTCCGCGAGCAGGGATTCCTGCCGATGGGCAGCGCGGCGGCGGGCGGCCGCCCGGGCGAGATGCCGTACGACGGCCCGCTCAAGCCGGGCGACGCCATCGGCGTCATGTTCGTCAACGGCGATCTGCAGTTGGGCGGCACCGGCACGGTGACGCACATCGATGGCACGCACGTCTATGCGTTCGGCCATCCGATGTACAACCTCGGGCCGACCGAATTTCCGATGACCCGCGCGTACGTGTACACGGTGCTGCCGAGCCTCTTCTCGTCGACGAAGCTGTCGAGCACCGGCGAGATCATCGGGACGTTCCTGCAGGATCGCGCGACGGCGATCGCGGGCCGTCTCGGCCCGGGGCCGCATCTCATCCCGATGACGCTGACGCTCGAATCCGATCGCAGCGGCACCCGCACGTTCCATTTCGGCGTCGTCAACGATCAGCTGTTCACGCCGCTGATGGCGTACGCGAGCCTGTTGAACACGCTCGCGTCGTACGAGCGGCAATACGGCGCGTCAACTTTCAGCATTCACGGCAAGGCGACGCTGAAGCAACACGAGGACGTCACCTTCGACAACCTCTTTTCCGGCGGCGACTCCCCGGCCACGGGCATGGCCTCCTACGTCGTCGCACCGATCGTGGCGCTCGTCGGCAACGATTACGAGAAGGTCGAGCTCCAGGGCATCGACCTGACGATCACCTCGACCGAGGAGCCGAAAACCGCGACGCTTGAGCGGGCGTGGATCGACGACCCGCGTCCGCGCGCCGGCCGGACGGTGCCGCTCAAGGTGCTCCTGCGCACCTATCGGGGCGAAGAGGTTGTGCGGACGCTGCCGATCGAGATTCCGGCCAACGCCACCGGATCGCTGTCGCTGCTCGTGTCGGACGGCGGGCGGCTCTCGCAGATCGAACAGCGCGACGCGCGCCCGCCGCAGCCGCGCAGCGTGCCGCAGATGATTCGCTCCCTCAACAAGACGCCGCGCAACAACGTGCTGTACGTGAGGCTGCTCGGATCGGACGCCGGCGCGGTCGTCAACGGCGAGCGGCTGTCGTCGCTGCCGCCCTCGGTGCTGGCCGTGCTCGAAGCCGACCGGAACGGCGGCAATTTCAACCCGCTGCACACCGCGACGCTTGGCGAGTGGGAGCTCGCGACCGACCATGCGGTGAGCGGCACGCGGACGCTGACGATCACCGTCTCGCAGAACTGACCCCGGTTCTCCCGAATCACACCTATGTTGATGTCACGGATCCGCGTACTGGTGGCGGTCGGCCCTGTTGTCGTTCTCGCGCTCGGCGCGGCAACGATCGTCGCGTCGACGCCGAAGTTCTTCCAGGCGGCGACGCAGGCCGATTTCCTCAAAGGCGACGTCGAGAACCTCTCGATCGACAACCACGGCCGCCTGGTGCTCGGGCCGGCGACCGAGCTGATCTACGAAACCCCCGCGCCGTTTGTCTGGTCGGTCGTCGGCGGATCGGATGGATCGCTCTTCATCGGCACCGGCAACGAGGGCAAGGTGTTCCGGATCGACCCCCAGGGTCAGGGGGCGATGTTCTTTGACGCCGCCGAGCTCGAAGCGCACGCGCTCGCGCCGGCGCCCAACGGCGGCCTCTACGTCGCGACGTCGCCCGACGGCAAGATCTACAAGGTCGATCGCAACGGCACGTCGACCGAATTCTTCAAACCTGAAGACAAGTACATCTGGTCGCTCGCCGTCGACGCGAAGGGCAACGTCTACGCCGGTACGGGCGACAAGGGCGTCATCTACAAGATCACGCCCGACGGCAAAGGCGCGCCGTTCTACAAGACGAAAGCGACGCACGCGACCGCCCTGGCCTTCGACAAAGCCGGCAATCTCGTCGCGGGCACCGAATCGCCGGGCAAGGTGCTGCGCATCGATCCCGACGGCAAGGCCTTCCTGCTGCTCGACTCGCCGTTTCAGGAGATCCGCGCCCTGCGCTTCGACGACAAGGGGATGCTCTACGTCGCCGCGCAGAGCGGCCGGCCGTCGAGCGGCGTCGCGCCGTCAACTGACGATCGCGGGACCGTCCGCGGCGGCGCGGGCGACGCGGCGACTGGCGGCGTCGTGCCATCGGTGTCCGCCGAGATCACGTCCATCTCGATCGTCGACCTGTCGGGCGGCACCGGCGGCCAGGGATCGACGCATGAAGATCACCGCACCCCGAAGGGTGCGGTCTATCGCATTGCCCCGGACGGCGTCTGGGACGAGTTGTGGGAATCGCGCGATGATGCGCCGTACGATCTCACCTTCGACGAGACCGGCGCGGTCGTGATTGGAACGGGCGGCAAGGGCAAAATCTATCGGCTCGAAGGCGAGCCGCTGCGCCCGACCCTGCTGGCGCGCGCGAGCGCGCAACAGGTCACCGGCTTCTACAGGGATGCGCGCGGCCGGACGTATTACACCACCGCGAACCCGGGCAAGGTGTTTCGGCTCTCGTCCGAGCGCGCCTCGAGAGGCACCTACGAATCGGAATCACGCGATGCGCAGACGATCGCGACCTGGGGCGCGCTGAGCTGGCACGGCGCGGCATCGGGCGGCAATCAGATCGAGCTCTTCACCCGGTCGGGCAACACGGAAACGCCCGACGATACGTGGAGCCCTTGGTCCGCCGCGTACTCGAACGCCGAAGGAGCGCCGATCACCAGCCCGAAGGCCCGCTATCTGCAGTGGCGCGCCGTCCTCACGGGCAAGGGCGAAGGCCCGGTGCTCACCTCCGTCACGGCCGCGTATCTGCAGCGGAACCTGCGGCCGCAGGTGCGATCGATCACCATCCATCCCCCGGGCATCGTCTTCCAGAAACCGTTCACGACCGGCGAGCCCGACCTGGCTGGCTTCGAGGATCAGTCCACGCCGGACCGCAAGCTGGCGTCCACCGCCATGAACGCGCAGCAGGGCTCGAGCCCGCTCGCCCTCGGCCGCCGCACGTATCAAAAGGGTCTCCAAACGATCGTCTGGAAAGCCGACGATGAGAACGATGACGACCTGGTCTACGACATCCTGTATCGCCGCGAAGGCGAGACGGCGTGGACGGCGCTGCGGCGCGGCCTCGCCGACCCGATTCTCGTCTGGGATACGACGACGGTGCCCAACGGCACCTATTTCATCAAGGTGGTCGCCTCCGACTCACCGTCCAATCCAGAGGGTACGGCGCTGACCGGCGAGCTCGACAGCGCCGAATTCGACATCGACAACACGCCTCCGGCGATCCTCGTGCAAAGCGTCCGCGTCGAAGGAAACCGCACGGTCGTGACCTTCGAGGTCAAAGACGATCACTCGCCCGTCCAGCGCGTCGAGTTCTCACAGGACGGTCAACGATGGCGCGGGATCTTTCCGAAGGACGGGATCGCGGATTCGAAGGACGAGCACTACGAGCTTGTCATTGACGGACCGCTGACCGAGCGCGGGTTGGTGCTGCGCGCGAGCGACTCGATGAACAACGTCGCCACGACGCACATCGACGCGCCTAAGCGGCGATAGGCGCGGGACCCAGTTCGGCGCGGAAGGCCGCCCGTTTCTTCGCCGGCGGCGAGGTCGGCAGCCTGAGGTCAGCGCTACCAGCGCCGCTGGCGCTCTGGCTGGCGCGCACCGTCGTGTGGGTGATGAGCCAGACCATGCTGCCGGACGTGGGCAGCCCTTCGGCCGGCCCGAACCGGGCGCGCGACACGGCGTCTAGCAACCCTTCAATCTTCGCGTCGTCATCGCTGCGCGCCGCACTGCGTCCGCCGGTGCGCAGCGGCTCCAGCTTCGCGCCGCGCCCGGTGCGCGTCAGCATCTCGGCGAGCGTGAACACGGCGTCTTCTTCCGCGGTCTCGTTGGCGGCCGAGAAGCGCGCCGTCCATCGCGCATGGCTCGCCGCGTCAATCGCCACGGCGTTCGCGCTCGAGCCGGGGGTGGCGAGGCACGCCACCATCGCGGCCAGCGAATCCGGACGCTCGCTGCTGGCAAACCGCATCATCCCCAGCATGATGATGACGCACACCATCGTCGCGGCGGCGGAGCCGAGCCCCGCGTAAACCAGGTGCATGTCGTCGAACATGCCCCGGACGCGGGCGACGAACGAGGCATCCCGCTCGGCCTTCACGCGGTTGACCACGCTCGCGTGGAAGCCGGCCGCCTCGTCGCGATTCAGCGTGCTGCGGCCGGGCGCCGTCGCCCGCAGCGCGGCGCCGACGAGATCGGCATCGGCCACCAGCTCGGCGCACGTCGGGCAGACATCGAGATGCGCGGCGACCGCGATCTGATCGCTCGTCGTCAGCTCGCGATCGTGGAACGCCGGCAACCGGAGGCGCGCGGCCCCGCAGGTGAACGTCTTCATGTCGTCCTCGCTTCGCGCAGCTCCAGGCGCAGAGCCTGGCGCGCGCGCGTCAGTCGCGACTTGACCGTGCCGACGGCGACGCCGAGAGAAAACGCGATTTCGTCGTAGCTCAGGCCGTCGACCTCGCGCAGCACGATCGCCGTGCGTTGATCGAACGGCAGGCGGTCCAGTGCGGTCTGCAACCGCTCGGCCAGCTCCTTCTGCGCGAGGATGCGGTCCGGCGTCGCGCCGCCGCCCGACAAGAACTCGCCGTGCGTCGCCACGTGCTCGTCGAGCGACACCTGATCGGCCCGGTGGCGGCGGCGCCAGAAGCGGTGCCGGTTCCGGGCCTGGTTCACCGCGATGCGGTAGATCCAGGTGCGCAGGCTTGATTGTCCGCGGAAGCGCTGAATCGTACGGAAGATGCGGAGGAAGACTTCCTGGGAGAGGTCGAGCGCTTCGTCGTGATCGCCGAGCAGGTTCATCGCCAGCTGAACCACCATGCGCTGGTGCTCGGCGACGAGATCGGCGAACGCCTCGTCGTCGCCCGCGGCGCAGCGCTGCACGAGCGCCGCTTCGCGGCCGCCGACATCGGACCAAGTAGCCGCGCGGGCGTTTTTCACAACGGGCTCCCCCGATAGTTCCCCGAAGCTTGTAACCGCCTCCACTATATCGAATTTAGACCCCTTCGAGGCCTAAAAGTTCCGCCGCCCTGCTAGCATAAGGCCTAGTGAAACGGGGGCTGGTCATTGTCGCCGTGCTGGTCGCGACCGCCGTGGGCGCCGCGCTCGCCTACCAGGCGGCGGCGCGCGATCGCGACTATCGGGTGCTCCTCGCCCGAGGCGACGCCGCACTGCGCGACGAGCAGACATTTGGCGCGCTCGAAGCCTACAGCGGGGCCATCGCGCTCCGGCCCGACTCGATGCTCGCCCACTTGCGGCGCGGCGAAACCTACCAGCGCCGCGGCGACCTCGAGCGCGCCGGGCTCGATTTCCGGACGGCGGCGGCGATCGACCCGAGCGCCATCCGCCCGCTCGACGAGCTGGGCGATGTCTTCTACCAGCGGCAGCGCTTCAGAAACGCGGCCGACACCTACGCCGACTGCCTGCGGGTGGACGACCGCTCGCCGAATGTCACCTACAAGCTCGCGCTCGCGCGCTATCGCGACGGCGATCTCGACGCCGCGCTGGCGGCGGTCAGGCAGGCCGTGCGCCTCAACGATCGTCTGCCTGAGGCGCAGTACCTGCTCGGCCTCTGCCTGCGCGAACAGGGCCAGCTCGGGGCGGCGCAAAAAGCGTTCGAGCATGCGGTCGCGCTCTCGCCTGGGCTCATTCCCGCGCGCGAGGAGCTCGCCGACGTGTACGGCGCCGTCGGCCGCCGGGCGGAAGAGCTCGAGCAGCTGCAGGTGCTCGCGGCGCTCGACCGCGATCACGTCCAGCGGCAGGTGGCGGTCGGGCTCGCCCACGCGCGCGCGGGCCACGACGATCTCGCGGTGCTGACGCTCGGGAGCGCGCTCGAACGCACGCCCGACCAGCCGCTCATCTACGGCGCGCTCGGCGAGGTGTGGCTCGACATCGCGCGGCGCGATCCGCGGCGGCCCGATGCGCTCAGCAAGGCGCTCGAGGCGCTCGCCCGCGTCGCGTCGGCGCCGGGCGCGCCGAGCGATGTCCTCACGCTGTACGGACGCGCGCTGTGGCAGGCGGGACAGACCGACAGCGCCGAGCGCACGTTGCGGCAGGCGACCGAACGCTACCCGATCGAGCCGACGGCGTTGCTCTTCTACGCCACCGCCGCCGAGCGCCAGAACCATCTCGAGAGCGCGCGGCAGGCGCTCATCGCGTACGGCGCGCTCGTCGCCGACGATCCCGAGTACGTCCTGCGCGCCTCCCGCATCGCGACGCTTTCGCTGCGGCTGAACGACGTCGCAACGGCGATCGAGTGGCTGCAGAAGACGGCGGCGGCCAGCCCCAACGACGTCCGCCTGCTGGCCTCGCTCGCCGACGCGCAGGTGCGGTACGGCGACTACGCCGCGGCGAAAGCCACGGTGGCGAAAGGGCTCGACAAGGACCCGAAGAACGCCGCGCTGCTCGCCCTCACCCGCCGGTTGCGATAGTCCACAACGATCAACGCAGAAACCGCTGAACACGCAGAGATCAATACATCGGTTCTTCCGCGGGTTCTGCGGGTTCTGCGGTGAATGTCGTGTGAGTGTCGCTATTCGGGGTCGGTGAGATCGCGCAGACCATCGCCGACGAAGTTGAAACCGAGGACCAGCAGCGCGATCGCCAATCCCGGAAACAGCCGTGATGGGCGACAATGGCACGTCAGATGACCGCTCCGAACGGCGCTGCGCCCTCGTTCGTCACCGTATCGGGCCATCGGCTGGCCTACGCCTGGGCGGCGGCTCCGCCGGCCGACGCCCAATTCCCCACGCTCGTGTTTCTCCACGAGGGCCTCGGATCCATGACGCAGTGGCGTGATTTCCCCGCCGCGGTCGCCGGGCGGACCGGGTGCGGCGCGCTGCTCTACGATCGCTGGGGATCCGGCTCGTCCGAGCCGCGGCTCGGACGCCGCTCCGTCACCTTCATGCACGACGAGGCGCTGAAGACGCTGCCAGAACTACTGGAGACGCTGGGCATCGCGCGGCCGATCCTCATCGGGCACAGCGACGGCGCGTCCATCGCGATCATTCTCGCCGGCGCCGGGCTGACGCCAGTCGCCGGATTGGTCCTCGAAGCCCCGCACGTATTCGTCGAGTCTCTGACCGTGAGGAGTATCGCCGCGATCAAGACCGTCTTTGAGCGATCGGATCTGAAGACCAGGCTGATGCGTCACCACGGGGCCAACACCGAATCGATGTTTCACGGATGGACGGACATCTGGCTGAGTCCCGAGTTTCTCGAATGGAATATTACGTCGTCGCTGCGCGGCATCCACTGCCCGCTGCTGGTCATTCAGGGTGAAGACGATCACTATGGGACCGTCGCGCAGGTGGATGCGATTCGCCGCGAGGTTCAGGGTCCGTGCGAGGCGGTCCTGTTGCCGCACTGCGGCCACGCGCCGCACATCGACCAGCGTTCGGAGATCGGAAGAGCGTCGTGTAGGGAAAGAGTGTAGATCTCGGTG
>OCZT010001153.1_pt1 | contig 27383 bp, 40 predicted proteins | sample 1539031 | NCBI WGS metagenome assembly OCZT01 (sample SAMEA3539308, study PRJEB22396) | soil metagenome | biome: tundra; feature: field; material: soil | place: USA | collected 2010-05 | depth 0.15 m | reverse complement strand
GCTTCGATGCGATCTGCTGCTTCGCCGCGCTGTACCTGATCCAGGAGCCGATGCGGGCACTCGACGAGATCGCGCGCGTTCTTGCCCCGGGCGGTCGCGTGGCGCTGCTGTCGAGCTGCCACCGCGGCCCACTGCCTGCCAAGGCGAGCAACGCGGTCGTGCGGACCCTCAGCGGCGTGCGGATCTTCGCGCGCGACGAGCTCACGCAGGCGCTGCGCGATCGCGGCCTGACCGATGTCGAGCAGCGCGTAGCCGGTCTTGCGCAGTTCGTCTCCGCCCGCAGGCCGCGTTAGAGGCCGCGTCGTGGACCCGCGAACGTTCCTTCCTCCGCGCGCGCAGCAGGTCAGGCTGCCGCCCCGGCCCGGAGACCGTGCGCCCGGCCTGCCGCTGGCGCTCGAGGATGGGCGCCCGGCGGTCGTGGCGTTCCTGCGTCACACCGGCTGCCCCTTCGCGGAGCAGACGATGCGGCTGCTGCGCGAGGGCGCGGCGCTCCACCCGGAGGTCCAGTGGATCGCCGTCAGCCACGCGCCCGAGCCCGCGACCGCGCGATGGTGCAGCGCCGTCGGCGGCACCGACGGCGTGCGCGTCGCGAGCGATCCGTCCCGTCGGGCGTACGCCGACTGGGGGCTCGGGCGCACGAGCCTCGGGCACTTCCTCGGGCGTCGGTCACTCCTCGCTGTGGGACGGCTGGCGCGCCGCGGAGTCCGCAACCGCCATCCCCACGGAACCCGCTGGCAGTCGGCGGGGACCTTCGCACTCGACGATCAGGGGATCGTGCGCTGGCGCCATCTGCCCGAACATGCCGGTGACATGGCCGACCTCGACTCCGCGGTGCCCGCCGCGAGCCGGCATGCGTAGCGATCGGGAAGGATCCGCACCGGCTGGCGTCCTGACCGTGATGATGACCCCCGACGGATGGAGGACCTGACGTGACCATCAAGGCAGCAAGCGAAGCGAACGCGCGATCGATACCCAAGCTCTCGATGCTCACCCTGGCCGTTGGCATGCTCGCTCTGGCCGGTTGCGGCAGCTCCTCGACCAGCAGCAGCTCATCCGCCTCGCAGCCAAGCGTGGCGGCGAGCACCCCGACGACCGCGAGCTCGCCGGCATCGGCCACAAGCGGAGCGCAGGGGTTGAGCCTCGAAGCAAACCCCGAAGGCCAGCTGAAGTACAGCAAGGCCTCGCTGACGGCCAAGGCGGGCAATGTCTCGATCGGCTTCACCAACATGTCCTCCCTGGAACACAACATGACGGTCGCCTCTGCCTCGGGCGCGGTCCTCGGCGCGACACCGACCTTCCAGGGCGCGACGAAGACTCTCTCGCTGAACCTCAAGCCCGGCACCTACAAGTTCTACTGCTCGGTTCCGGGACACCGCGCGGCAGGAATGGAAGGAACGCTCACCGTCCAGTAGCGGGTTGCGAGCTGGCCTAAGCGCGCGTCACGCGAGGTAGCGCACCGTTTGGGCCGGCGAGCGACTGGGTCAATGCCCGCGAGATCCCGGCCCCGCTCACAGATCCGGCGGTACTTCAGCGCTGGAGCGTGAAACGCGGGACGTTCGACGCGACGCAGCTGCCGACGCAGGGCCTCGTGGATGAGGTGCTGAAGCTCACGCCGTTCACGCCGTTTCAGAGCAACCTCGAGTCCCTTCACAACCACGTCCATAACGCGGTAGGCGGGGACATGGACACCGCCCGCTCGCCCAACGACCCACTGTTCTTCCTCCACCACGCCAACATCGACCGCCTGTGGGCCCAGTGGGAGGCGAGCCCGCAGGCCAGTGACCCGCCAAATGCCGGGGACGCACTCCAGCCCAGCGGGCCGATCATCAGCGGCAAGGTCAGCGACGTTCTCAGCATCGGCGCGCTCGGCTACAGCTACGGCTGAGACGGCTGGGTTGTCGGTTCGCGGCGTTCGCGCGGCGTCGCGGGAATGTCGGTCCTCTGTAGGGCGCCGAGCTCCCCTCACCGCCGAGCAACTCTCACACGCGGCTCGGTTCAAGGCGCTGCGAGGCGCGATCCTACGACCGGCGAGGGCCCGGCCGTGAAAGCTGCCGAACGCGAGTTCGGCCTGCTGGGACGACAGCGCCCCGTCACCGCCTACCAGCCTGCCCTGCACGTTGCCGTGGCCGGGCGCGAAGCCGCCGGGCGCGAGTTCGGCATCGAACCCAGCGGCGGGTAGCCGGACGGTCTTCGGCGACTGGCGGACTCGCCGAGAGCGTGACCAAGGCCAGCCGGTCACAGCCGGTTGGCCCCGCGTAGTTTCGTGTGCCTGTGAGTATGCTGCGGCGCGCACATGTGGACACGAAGGTCAATCCCCTGCCTGGCCGCGCTGGCCGGCCTCGTCGCCGCCGGATGCGGCTCGAGCGACCCCGCACCGCCCCCCGGCCAGACGATCTCAGGGCCCGGCCTGCAGGTGAGCCAGCCGCCGTGGCCCGCGGAATACGCACACCTCGCGCAGCGGCTGCGCCAAATCGGGCTGCCTCCGGGCGGCAGCGAGAAGTTCCACATCCACGCGCTGCTGCACATCTACGCCAACGGGCTGCTCGTGCCGCTCGCGGCGAACATCGGCCTGGAGCCGGCCAAACACCTCGAGTCGCCCCTCCACACCCACGACCACACGGGCATCATCCACATGGAGGCAGCCCACCCCTTCAACTTCACGCTCGGCGACTTCTTCATGGTCTGGGGCGTGAAGTTCGGCCCCGAACAGCTGGGCGCGCTCAAGGGCTACGGCGGCAACCACCTGCACTTCTACCTGAACGGCCGCCCGCTGACGAACCCCGCGGCGCACGTGCTCCAGAACAACGACAGCATCGTGATCGGCTACGGACCCGAAAGCAGCTTCCCGCACGCACCATCGACGATCCTGCTCAAGGACGTGGAGAGCAAGAACGGCTCTGCGCTGAGCTGCTCGAGCACGCCGTCGGGCAAGAAGGCAAAAAGCTGCTTCACGACGAGCACGGGCACAAGCCCCACGCCGGCGCCGTCAACCGGCACGGGCGGCTAACGCGCTCGCCCACTCAGCCGGTCGGCCGCTGAGGAAACGGTGGGCCTTGATGCGGTCGTTTCAGGCAGGCTGCCGCGAGCAAGCGTCAGCGCGCGGGTGTGCTGGCTGGGCCGCCGCGCGGCGGCCGGCCGCTGCGGCGACGCAACGCCGGGACGGCGAGCGCGACCAGGCCTCCCAATAGGAGTGCTGCGAGGACAGCGGTGGCGACGATCGCGCCCGTCGGCCAGCCGTCGCTTGAGCTGGCGGATGCCTGGGTTCCGTAGTAACCCGTGCTCCCGTTGCCGGATCCCATCATGGTTCCGTAGGAGCCCGTGCTTTGGCTCTGAGCGTTGAGGTAGCCACTCATCATCGATGCGATCGAGCCGCTTCGGTAGCCGGTCATCATGCCCATCAGCCCGTACATCGGCGCGTAGCGGCCCGGGATCTGTGCGTTGTTGCCGAGGTAGCGCTGGCCCAGGTAGGCGTGCATCTGATCGACCGCCGTCGATCCCATCATCTCGCCCATCAGCGTGTTCATCCGTTCGTGGGAGGCCGTTGAGCCGAGCGCCTGACCCATGAGGTACTCCCCGACATGCTCGTACTGCGTGCTGGTGAGGCCGCTGGTCTTCAGCTTGCCTTCGTGAACTGCGCTCAGGGTTCGGGCGCCTTCCTGCTGCTCGGATGTCACCGATGCCAGAGCCGGTGCTGCGAGCGCGAACATGAGGGCGAACGCCACGGTGAGCGTTCGTAGGGCACGGAGAAGCCTGTTGGCGTTACTGGACTCGTTCATCGTGGCCTCCTGTGCCGAGCGATCCGTTGGCGTTGCATTGATCGCATCCTCGCGCAGCGGGGAGCGCCGGCCAACGTCGGGAACCACCCGGCCAGGCGCGTAGAAGTCCGCAGCGGAAGTGCCCGAAGTCCCCGATGCCGTCGGGTCCGCGCCCGTCGATACTGCGTCACTAAATGAGAGAATCCTTAGAGGTGACCGGGACCGGAGGACCTGCCATGAATGCCCCAAGCACAACTACCCGAACGCGTCACTCCAGGAGCGAAGGAAGCGGACCCCTGCACAACGCAAGCTCCAAAGCCGGCCGTGCCCTTACGCTTGCCCGCGCAAACTTTCGCGCGAGGGACGGGCTGCGGATCGGATTCGGCCTGATCTGGGCCATCGACGCCGGTTTCAAGTGGCAGTCAGGCTTCCGCCAGGGGTTCATGGGGATGGTGATGGAAGAGGGAAAAGGCCAGGCCGGATGGATGCACGACTGGTTCCACTTCTGGATCAACCTCCAGCACCCGCACGCGATGCTCTTTGCTTACGCGACCGCGGTCATCGAGACCGTGATCGCCCTCTCGCTGATCTTCGGCTTCGCGCGCAAGTCGATCTACATCATCGGCGCGGTGTTCAGCCTCACTATCTGGGGAACCGCTGAGGGTTTCGGCGGCCCGTACAACGCGACCTCGACGGACATCGGCGCTGCCGTGATGTATGCGGTCGTGTTCTTGGCGCTGCTGGCGCTCAACTACGAGGCCGGCGCGAGCCGCTTCAGCGTTGACTATCTCATCGAGAAGCGCGTGTCCTGGTGGCACCGCGTAGCCGAGGTCGGACACCGGCGCGAACGCGAGGAGCCCACAAGAACAGCCCCGCCGATGGCAGAGACACCGCTCTCCTCCTGATCTCAAACGCAACCGATGAAAGGACCTGCCATCAACATCACGCCAGTCCAGCGCGTCGGCCGCATCGCGACCGGCGCGCTCGGCGTGATGCTGCGCCTGCCCGACTGTGACCTCGGAGGTGAGCGACGATGATGCATTGGGGCAGCCACATGAGCACGTGGGGATGGATCCTCTCGATCTTCGGCATGCTGATCATCCTCGCGTTGATCGCCGGGACGCTCGCTTGGCTGCTCTCGGAGCTCCGCGGCGGCGGCAGCCCTGCACCGGAAGCCGCAGCTCGCGAGATCCTCGACCGGCGCCTGGCGAGCGGTGACATCGCCTCCGACGAGTACGACCAGCTGCGCGAGAAGCTCGCCGCCCGGGCGGCTCGGGGCGACCATGCCCCCTCGAGCGCGGCCGGCGTCCCCGGCTGAGCAGGTCGGCCGTCGGCTCGACGGCGCTCATGCGCCTGAGAGGTAGGCCTCCGGCGAGGCGGCGAAGCGGGCGGCGCACTCGAGGGAGCAGAAGTGGTACCTCACTCCCTCGTGCATCAGTGAGCCGGCGCAGCGGTTCGGATCGACGGCCATCCGGCAGACCGGATCGATCGGGACCTCATCACGCGGTCGATCCGGGGACACCGCGGCGAACAGGCGAACCGGCTGACTGATGTTGCGCAGCCTGCGAGTGCCGCGGTCCTGAAGCTGCACACCATCGAGCGAGCCGGCAGCGTCGCGGGTCGACTCGCTGAGGAGGACCTCGCCGCCGCCGGCGAGTGCGGAGATGCGTGCCGCGAGATTGACCGTCGCCCCGAACCAGTCCCTGCCGCGGCGTAGCGCCGGGCCGTAGTGCATGCCGACGCGAATCGCCGGATAGCCGTGATTCGGCATCATCTCGCCGGTCAGCTCGAGCCCGAGCCTGATCGCCTCGCCCGCGCCGGGGACCCTGAGCATCAGCGCGTCACCGATCGCCTTGACTTGCTCGCCGGCGTGTCGCGGCAGCAGCGACGCGGCCTCGCGCGAGAACTCCGCGACGAGATCGGCGGCTTGTTCGTCGCCGTGCGCCTCAGTCAGCGCGGTGAAGCCCGCGAGATCGGCGAACAGGAAGGTTTGGGCGTACATCGCGGTGGGGCGAGCGTAGTGGCTGGGCGTTCTGCAGTCGCCCCTATTCGTGGAGGCAGGCCGCGGCGTTCTACGGTCCACGTCTGCGGCAAATACCCCCAGGGGGTATTGTAGACTGGTGGCCATGAGCACGCAACCGACACGCGGCTACACCGCTTCCAAGCAGCAGCTCCTTGGCCGCCTGACGCGGGTCGAGGGGCAGGTGCGAGGTCTCGCACGGATGGTCGAGGAGGACCGCTACTGCATCGACGTCTTGACGCAGATCTCGGCGGTCCAGGCGGCGCTCGAGAAGATCGCCCTGGGCCTGCTCGACGGCCACGCGCGCGTCTGCATGCAGAACGACGGGGCAACATCGTCGGACCCCGACGAGCAGGTCACCGAGCTGATGGGCGCGGTCGGCCGGCTGGTGAAACGATGAGCGCCTCACCGACAGCCCGGGCGCCAGGGGCCCTCGAGCCACACGACGTCGCGCCGGCGATGCAGACGGCGCGCCTTGACGTTCAGGGCATGCGCTGCGCATCGTGTGCGGTCGCGGTGGAGCGCGCGCTGAAGGCGACGCCGGGTGTGCTCGATGCGGCCGTCAACCCCACGACCGAGGTCGCCACGGTCACATTCGGCGCAGGCACTCCCACCGGGGAGCTGGTGCGGGCGGTGGAGCGTGCGGGCTACGCCGTGCGCGCCCAGGCCGAGGAGAGCGAGGATCCGCTCGAGCGCCAGGAGCACGAACGCGAGCGCGAGTACCGCTCGCTGTGGCATCGCTTCCTCTTCGCCGCGTGCATCGCGGTGCCGGTGATGATCGTCTCCTACCCGGAACTGTTCGGGCTCGACGCTTGGTCGGCGTTCGCCAAGGGCTCGGACTCGCTGTGGTGGATCTGGCGCGCCGCCGGCCTCGCGACCGTCCCGGTGCTCGCCTGGGCCGGCGCCCAGTTCTACACGGGCGCGTGGCGGGCACTGCGACACCGCCAGGCGAACATGCACACGCTGATCGCGGTCGGCATCTCGGCGGCATGGCTGTACTCCACGGTCGCGGTGATCGACCCCTCCATCTTTCCCAAGGCCAGCCTTGCGCAGGTCTACTACGACGTCAGCGCAGTCGTCGTCGCGCTGGTGACGCTCGGGATGGCGCTGGAGGTCAAGGCGAAGGGGCGCTCCTCGGAGGCGATCAGGAAGCTGGTGGGGCTGCAGGCCAAGACCGCACGGGTGATCCGCGACGGGCAGGAGCTCGACATTCCCGTCGATGAGGTGATCGTCGGCGATGAGCTGGCGGTGCGCCCCGGCGAGAAGGTCCCCGTCGACGGCGTGATCGTGCAGGGAGAATCGAGCCTCGATGAGTCGATGGTCACCGGCGAGTCGCTGCCCGTGGACAAGGGCCCGGGCGATGAGGTGATCGGGGCGACGATCAACACCTCGGGCGCGTTCCACTTCAAGGCTGCGAAGGTCGGCAAGGACACCGCTCTGGCGAGCATCGTGCGGATGGTCGGTGATGCGCAGGCGAGCAAGCTCCCGATCCAGCGCGTCGTCGACCAGGTGTCGGGGATCTTCGCGCCGGCGGTCATGATCGTCGCGATCGCCGCGTTCGTCGTGTGGTTCAACCTCGGCCCGGCGCCGGTGCTGGCCTACGCGGTGATCGTCGCCGTGACGGTGCTGATCATCGCCTGCCCGTGTGCGCTCGGCCTGGCGACGCCCACCTCCCTGACGGTGGGGATGGGCAAGGGCGCCGAGCACGGCGTGCTGTTCCGAGGCGGCGACTCGCTGCAGGCCGCCCGCCAGCTGCAGGTGCTCGTGCTGGATAAGACCGGCACGATCACGCACGGCAAGCCGGCGCTGACCGACGTGATCGGGCTTGCCGGAGCGAGCGAGGATGAGGTGCTTGGGAAGGCCGCCGCGGTCGAGCACGACTCAGAGCACCCGCTCGCCCAGGCGATCGTCGCGGGCGCCGCCGAGCGCGGGCTCACCTCATCGCAGCCAAGCGGATTCCGCTCGCTCGCCGGGCACGGCGTGCAGGCTCAGGTGGACGGCACGAGCGTGCTGCTGGGCAACGCGAAGCTGATGGCCGACAGCGCCATCGCCGTCGATGAGCTCGAGGGGCACGCCGAGCGTCTCGCGGGCGAGGGCAAGACGCCGATGTACCTCGCGCTCGACGGCAAGGCCGCCGGGTTGATCGCGGTCGCGGACACGATCAAGCCCGATTCGGTCGCGGCGATCGCGAAGCTGCGGGCCCTTGGGCTGCAGGTCGTGATGATCACCGGCGACAACGAGCGCACGGCGCAGGCGATCGCACGCCAGGTCGGCGTCGATCGCGTGCTCGCCGAGGTACTGCCCCAGGACAAGGCGCACGAGGTGCAACGTCTGCAGCTGGAGGGCACGCGAGTCGGAATGGTCGGCGACGGCGTCAACGACGCGCCCGCCCTGACCCAGGCGGATGTCGGTTTCGCGATAGGCACGGGCAGCGACGTGGCGATCGAGTCCTCTGATGTGACGTTGGTCGGCGGGAGCCTCGCCGCGGTCGTGATGGCGATCGAGATCTCCAGGGCGACGATGCGCAACATCAAGCAGAACCTGGCCGGCGCGTTCGTCTACAACGGCGCGGGGCTGCCGGTCGCCGCGGGAGTCTTCTACCCCCTCACGGGGCTCCTGCTCTCCCCGCTGATCGCCGCCGCGGCGATGGCTTTCAGCTCGCTGACGGTCGTCTCGAACGCGAACCGGCTGCGCCGCTTCAAGCCACGCGAGGGCATCTCATGAGCGCGGCCGAGCTGATCGTCACCGTCGCCGGCGCGGGCTTGATCGCACTGATCGCGTGGTTCTTCTGGGCACCGCGCGGCGGGGGCGTGAAGGCCGCGCTGAGCTCATCCGGCTTCCAGGAGACGTTGATCCTCGTCAAGGGCGCCTACACCCCGGACGTGATCAGCGTCGAGCACGGCAGGCCGGTGCGCCTGAACTTCCGTCGCGAAGAGACGGCCGCCTGCTCGGAGAAAGTGCTGCTGCCTGACTTTCACCGCCAGGCCGAGCTCCCGGAGGGCGAGACGATCCCAGTCGAGTTCACGCCCGAGCAGCCCGGCGAGTATGAGTTCACCTGTGGCATGGGCATGCTCCGCGGCAAGATCGTCGTGCGCTGAGATCGCGATGAGCGCATGAGTCCCGAGCCCGATCAGGCGACCTCCTCACCGGAGCCGCAGCAGCGCCAGGCTGACACGCCGCCCCCGCGCCCCCGGCCGCCGTGGCGCGTGGAGGGAGCCCGTGGTGAGCATTCAACTCCAGCAGCATCGCGTGGCATGCGGCGCCCGCCCGGGGGAAACGTGTTCTGGCTGGTACTGGTCGCGCTGCTCACGGTCAACTGGGTCATCGCGCTGTCTGTCCCCTCGGGCGGGCATCCCCGGCTGACCGTCCCCTACAGCTACTTCCGCTCACAGGCGCAGGCCGGCAACGTCGCCGAGGTCAGCTCGCAGGGCGAGACGATCGACTTCAGCTTCCGGCACTCCATCACCTATCCCGCGGGCAGGAGCGGGCAGGTGACGCACCTCTTCAAGACCGAGCGCCCGGCGTTTGCCGATGACCAGCTGCTTGGCCTGCTGCTTAGCAAGAACGTGACGATCAACGCAAAACCGGTCGACAAGGGCAGCTCGCTCATCTCGACGCTGCTGCTCGGCTTCGGACCCACGATCCTCCTGGTCGGGCTGTTCGTCCTGATGATGCGCCGCATGGCAAAGAGCGCAGGCGGTGGAATGCTCGGCGGTCTCGGGAAGTCCAAGGCGAAGCGCTATGACGCCTCATCACAGCGGACGAGCTTCGCCGACGTCGCCGGGATCGACGAGGCGACCGACGAGCTCGCGGAGGTCGTCGGGTTCCTGAAGGATCCCGACCGCTACCGGCGTCTCGGCGGAATGATTCCCAGGGGTGTCCTGCTGACCGGGCTGCCCGGGACGGGCAAGACACTCCTGGCGCGGGCGGTCGCCGGCGAGGCAGACGTGCCGTTCTTCTCATTGTCCGCATCGGAGTTCGTCGAGATGATCGTCGGCGTCGGCGCGAGCCGCGTACGGGACCTGTTCGAGCAGGCCAAGAAAGACGCGCCGGCGATCATCTTCATCGACGAGCTCGACGCGATCGGGCGGGTACGCGGGGCGGGCGCAATGGGAGGCAGCAACGACGAGCGCGAGCAGACGCTCAACCAGATCCTGACCGAGATGGACGGATTCAGCGGAACCGAGGGCGTGATCGTCGTCGCGGCCACCAACCGCCCTGAGATCCTCGACCCCGCGCTGCTACGCCCCGGACGCTTTGACCGTCGCGTCGCGGTCAGCCCGCCCGACCAGGCCGGCCGACGCAAGATCCTGGAGGTCCACACCCGCCACGTGCCGCTCGGGGACGACGTCGACCTGGGCGCGCTCGCGGGCAGCACCCCGGGCATGGTCGGCGCCGACCTGCGCAACCTCGTCAACGAGGCGGCGCTGACCGCAGCCCGCCTGGATCACGAGAAGGTGCTGCGCGCCGACTTCAGCGATGCGATGGAGAAGATCGTGCTCGGCACCGCCAGGCGAATCGTGCTCAGTGACGCGGACCGCAGGCGTACCGCCTACCACGAGTCCGGGCACGCGCTGCTGGGGATGCTCGAGCCGGGAGCCGACCCCGTGCGCAAGGTCTCGATCATCCCCCGCGGACACGCTCTCGGCGTCACCTTCCAGAGCCCAGATGCAGACCGCTACGGCTACAGCCAGAGCTACCTCTGCGGGCGGATCGTCGGGGCGCTCGGCGGCAGCGCCGCAGAGGAGCTGATCTACGGCGAGATCACCACCGGCGCCGAGTCCGACCTCGAGCAGGCAACGCGCCTCGCCCGGCAAATGGTCGGGCGCTGGGGCATGTCGGAGAAGATCGGCCGCGTCTCGGTGCTACCCGGACCGGGCGAGCAGCAGCTGCCATTTGGAGGCTTTGACAGCGCGACCTCCGAGCGTACACGCGAGCTGATCGACGAGGAGGTCAAGCGGATCACCGACGAGTCTTACGAGCGCGCGCTGCGAACGCTCAGCGAGCACCGCGAGCAGCTCGACAGCCTCGCGGCTGCGCTGCTGGCGCACGAGACGCTGGATGAGCCCGACGCCTATCAGGCCGCTGGCGTCCTTCAGCCGACACACCGCGATGAGGCGCTATCCGCGCCGCCGACGGCAGACGCGAAGGTGCTCGTCCGGTCCGAACCGACGGGGGTCTAGACGATGCCGGGCGCAGGCAGGAACCTGCGTCGCAGAGCGGCTGGGTCGGTCGCTCTCGATGACCTGCTGTGCCGCGAATCGCCGATGCGCGCTGGGCCGCTCGCATGAGACGCTGGTCGCGTTTGCCGGCGCAGCTCGCGCGCGTCTGCGAGATCGCGACGGTACTGTGGTCGAGTGGGTTTGGGTGGCTGGTAGCGGCACTCGGGTTGCGAAGCTGCGTTGCCGTGAGCTGCCGGCTGCTCTGCGCGACGCGGCTGCGCCAATGTCAGCATCATGTCGATATGGGTCGGCCGCTGCCGGAGCGGATCTGCCAGGTGCTGGAACGTCTGGGGCCGACGTTCGTGAAGGTCGGCCAGATCGTGGCGCTGCGCCCGGACTATGTGCCACTCGAGTACGCCCGCGCCTTGCGCGTCCTGCATGACCACGTCGCACCGTTCCCGGGCTCGGAGGCACGCCGGGTCGTCGAGGAGGACCTCGATGGGCCCCTTGACCGCATCTTCTCCGAGTTTGACCCCGAGCCGTTCGCGGCTGCTTCTCTCTCGCAGGTGCACCGGGCAGTGCTGCCGGACGGCAGGCTAGTCGCGGTCAAGGTACAGCGCCCCGGGATCGCCGAGCAGATGGAGCGAGACCTCGAGCTGCTCGCATTCCTCGCACGGCGCTTGGAGCGCCGCTGCCCGCAGGCGCTCGGATTCCGCCCGGTAGCTGCCATTGCCGAGCTTGCCGAGAGCACGCGGCGCGAGCTGGACTTCCGGATCGAGGCACGCACGGCACTACGAGTGCGCGCGGCATTTGCCAAAAGCGAGCAGATCGTGATTCCCTGGGTCGATCGGGAGCGCACGACGGCGCGAGTGCTGACGATGCAGCTCATCGAGGGCGCCCGGCCTGCGCCTGCCCCGGAGCTCCGCGCCGCGGGGCTTGACCCCGATCGGCTTATAGAGATAGGTGCCGAGGCGATGGTCGAGCAGCTCTTCGGCCTGGGGCTCTTCCACGCCGATCCGCATCCAGGCAACCTTCTGTTCCTTACAGGCAATCGCGTTTGCTTCCTGGACTTCGGGATGTTCGGACGGCTGCGCCCGCGCGAGCGCCGCCACGTCGCATACATGGTCTGGGCGTTGGTGTCAGGGGACTACGATGCGGTCGCTGATCAGCTGTTGCGCCTGGCGCGGCTGGAGCCGGGAGCGAGCCCGGATCACTTCCGCGACGCCCTGGAGGAGGTCGTCGAGGACTGGTATGCAGCTGACAGCTCGCGTGGCTCTGTGGCGCAGCTGCTGCTTCGAGAGCTCGCGCTTGGCGCGCGCCACGGCGTGATCTTCCCACGCGAGTTGATGCTCGTCGCGCGAGCGCTCATAGGCATCGACGCCACCACGAGCCTGGTCGAGCCCGCGACGACCTTCAGTGAGCTGCTCGAGCCGGTGAGGCCAAAGCTCCGCGAGGCGCTTTCGCTGAGCCCTCAGGGTGTGAAGGAGGCCGCTGAGAGGCACCGCTTTGAGTATCTGGAGGCCGCGCTTGATCTGCCGGATCTGATTCCCGAACTCCTGGCCCGGCTGAGCAACCCACCGCCATCGCCCGCCATGCACGCGCCGGCCCCACTTCGGCGCCGCTCACGGCTCATGACCGGTGGTGCGCTGCTCGCTGGAGCGATGGCTGGCTTCGGTGCGGCGCACGCCAACCAACGAAGCAGGAGCTGACAGCATGCCCAAGGGACTGCCCGTGCACCCCCATCCACTCGATGCCGCTGATGCATCCCGCAATCGAGCCGTCGACGTGGACGGCTCCGCCGCAGACCCACAGGCGAGACTGTCTGTGCGTCGGGGGCGCGCCGTCGACAGCGTGCTCCGAGTGCGCGGTCTAGAGAAGGCCTTTCACCGCGGCGTGTGGCCGCGGCGGCGCACGGTCGAGGTGCTGAAGGGCGCGAGCCTGATGGTCTGCCGAGGTGAGCTGGTCGGCCTGGTCGGGGAGAACGGCTCCGGCAAGAGCACGCTGATGGGGATCGTCGTCGGCCTGCTGGCACGAGACGGCGGGAGCGTCGAGCAGCCCGGGCGGCTGGGCTATTGCCCGCAGACACCGATGCTGTGGGAGAAGCTGACCGTCGATGAGCACTTCGAGCTGTTCGCCCGCGCGTACGAGCTCGATGAACAGGCTCGCGAGCGGGTGGTCGGAGGGCTGCTTGAGGAGTTGCAGTTCGAGCGCTACCGCGGCTACCGCATCGAGGAGCTCTCCGGCGGGACGCGCCAGAAGCTGAACCTCGCGCTGGCACTGATGCACGAACCCGATCTTCTGCTGCTCGATGAGCCCTACTCGGGCTTTGACTGGGAGACCTACGTGCGCTTCTGGGAGATGTCAGAGCGCCGCCGCGACGACGGCATGGGGATCCTGATCGTCTCGCACCTGCTCGCCGAGCGCGAGCGCCTTGACCGCGTCTACGAGTTGCGCGACGGCAAGACGGTCGCGGCATGAGCGCGTTCGCCGTGACGAGCGGCAGCTTCGTGCGCGAGCAGCTGCGCGCCCCGCTGACGCTCGCGCTGCTGGTGGTGATCCCCGTCTTCTTCGTCCTGATCTTCGCGAGCGTGCTAGGCGAGTTCTCAAAGGCGCTGGGCGGCACGCTTGCGCGCCAGTCGGCGACCGCGATCAGCGCCGGCTGGGCGACGGCCTTCCTCGCGGGGACGCTCGCCTTCTTCCAGGTCGCCTCCTCGCGTGGCGCGGACCGGCGTCTGGCCGCCGCGGGTCTCGGCGCGTGGCGTGTGGCACTCTCGCGGATCTCAGCCGCGCTCGTCCTCGGCACGACAGTCAGCGCCATCGCGTTCGTGACGCTGTGGCTGCGCAGCGGCATCGGGCATCCCCTGCATGCGGCCGTCGCTATCTTCGCCTTCGCGGCGATCTACATCGGCATCGGCGCGCTGATAGGTGCGCTGGTCAGCGCGCCGCTGGAGGGATCGCTGCTGGTGATCCTGATCTTCTCGCTCGACGCTTTCTCCGGTCCGCAGATGACAAGCGCCGGGGGCGTAGGCGCGTTCTTCACCCCCACCCGCCATGCGGCCAACCTGCTGATCGCCGCGGGCGGCGGGCAGGGATCGCCGGGGGCCGACTGGCTCAGCGTCGCGGGCGTGGCGCTCGGCGCGCTGCTCGTCGCGCTGGGGGCGTTCTGGCTCGTCGCGCGAACGAGGTCCTGATCGTGTCGGCGCGGACGCTCACGGCTACGGCGATGGCGTTCCGCGATCAGCGTCGCCGTCCGCTGGTGCTGATCCTGCTCGTGATCGTCCCGGCTTACGTGATCACGAAAAGCGTCGCCGAGACGCAGGCGACGCCGCGACAGATCGGCCTGCCCGGCGGAGAGTGGATAACCACGACGATGAAGGCGCTGCACGGGCCGGAAATGGCCAAGATGAGCGTCGCCTTCGTCGCCGCCCTCGTCGGTGTCTTCGTGATGCAGTCCGCCCTCCAAGGCGACCGCCGGCTCGTCCTGGCCGGCTTCAAGCCTCGCGAGACGGTGCTCGCCCGGCTGGCAGTGCTCGCGGCCGCGACAGCGCTCGTGGTGAGCGTCTCCGCTGCGGTCACCGCTGTGTTCTTCACGCCCGCGTCGTGGCCGCTGCTGATCGGCGCGCTTGCTCTGACTGGGCTGATCTATGCCGCGATCGGCGCACTCGCGGGGGCGTTGCTCGACAAGCTGCCGGCCACGTACCTGATCCTGTTCCTCGTGATGACGGACCTCGGGGTCGTGCAGAGCTCGATGTTCCACGCCACGCCCGCCCGAGGGGCTGTTCTGCTTCCGGGCTACGCCCCGACGCGCGTGTTGCTGGATGGCGCCTTCTCGCACACGTTCAACGCCGGCGGAGCGCTGCTCCTCGCCCTCGGCTGGAGCGCGGCGCTCGGGTTGGCGGTCTACATAGCGCTGTCGCGGGCGGTCGCCGCCAGGGCGTGAGGCACGCGCGGACGCCGCTTTCACGAGAAGCACCCGTCGCCTTCACGCGATCTTCAAATCTCGCGCCGATATTGACCTTGATGAGGAAGGTATCGATCGCACAGCACGGGGTCCCAGGCCTCCAGGGCTGCTCACTGGCAGTGGGCGGACCGTCGACGAGCCCGAGCTCTGCCCGAGCGGAGGTCTAGCGATGGGTCAGGCTCTCCTCGCCGGCTCAGCGCTCGCCGCCTACATGGCCGGCCTCGTGGCGTTCTTCGCGCCGTGCTGCTCGTTCGTGATGCTGCCCAGCTACCTGGCGAGCGTCGCCGGCGCTCGCCGCTGGCGGATGGTCCTGCTCAGCGCCGTCTACATCGCCGGTGTAGCGACGATCGTCTGGCCCTTGACGATCGGCGTGGCGGGCCTGGCGTCGGTCATCTCCGCGCAGCACGGTGTACTGTTTCTCGCCGGTGGCGCGGTGATGCTGCTCGTCGGCTGGGCGACGCTCAACGGCTGGATGTGGAACCCCCCCGCCCTCGCCGCCTCCGATCGCGGCGGGCTGGCCGGCATCTACTCGATGGGCCTTATCTCGGGGGCGGTGACGTCGTGCTGCGCGCCGGTGCTCGTCGGCGCTCTCGCGATCGCCGGAGTCTCGGGCTCATGGCTCGGCGGCGTGGTGATGGGTGGCATCTACCTGTTTGGGCTGGTGACCCCGTTGCTGCTCATCGGCCTCGGCGTCGGGCGGCTTCGCGGCCGTTTGCGTGACCCGCACGTGAGCATCGGCCGTCTCGGCACGACCCGCCTGCGGCTGATCAGCTCGCTGATGTTCTTCGCGGTCGGCGTCCAGATGATCGTGCTTGCGCTGCTCGGCAAGGCCACGCAGGCCCCCGGTGTTCAGAGGGCTCTCGGTCTCTGGCTCAGCCAGCGCGCGAACTGGCTCGTCGAGCACATCTCCCTCGGCGCGGGCTGGGCACTCGTGCTGCTCGCGCTCGCCGTCACGGGAGCGTTGACGGTGCGGGCGCTCCGGCGCGGCCCGAGAGCCGTCCTTGCTCAACCTCTTCTCAGCACCGACCCCGATCGCGAAAGGGAGTCCCATGATGGCTAGCCGAAGCCCCGACAAGCAGGCGCGCCGCGCGCAGCGGCTCGCCGCACAGGCCGCACGTGAGCGCGCCGAGCACCGCCGCCGCGTCCGCAACACCGCGCTCAGCGCGCTGGTCATCGCAGTCGCGGTCGGTGGCCTCGCGGTGCTCCGCACGGGGGGCGGAACAGGCGCGAGCCTCGCAGGCGCAGCCGCGACGGGAGCCCCGCGTTCGCTTGCCACAGGTGCCACGGCGCCTTCCTTCCGCGTGCGTGATGTCGTCTCAGGGCGCGAGGTGACGCTCGGGAGCCTTGCCGGTCACAAGACGCTGCTGTTCTTCTCCGAGGGCGCCTCCTGCCAGGCCTGTCTCGTGCAGGCCGCCGACCTGCAGAGCTCGGCCGCCCTGCGGGCCGCCGGCATCCAGCTGGTGTCGATCACCACCGACCCGGCGAGCGTGCTCTCCGAAGTCGCCGCGCAGTACCGGCTGAGAACACCGCTGCTGGCCGACAGCGACACGCAGATGTCGCGCGCCTATGGGATGCTCGGCCGCGGCGGGATGGAACACCCCAGTCAGGACGGCCATGCCTTCGTGCTTCTCGACGCGCAAGCGAAGGTGCTCTGGCAGCGCGCATATCCGGAAATGTATGTGGCGCCCGCGCAGCTGATGAGCGACATGGGCGCGGCCTGATGGGCCGGCTTGTGTTGCTCACTTCATCCGAATGCCATCTCTGCGACCACGCCCGGGCGGTCCTCGACGCTCTCGTCCTTGAGCGGCAGCTCGACTGGTGCGAGGTCCAAGCCGACACGCCGGAGGGGCGACGCCTGGCCTTGACGGTCCCGCCGCTGCGTCCTGTGCTGCTCGCGCCTGACGGCAATGTCCTCGCCTACGGCCGGCTGTCGGCCAAGCGCCTGCGGCGGACTCTCGATGCGGCGCAAGCAAACTCGGCGGCCTAACGGCGGTGCGGGCGAGTCGAGCAACGCCGGCCACGACCGCGGGATACCCTCCACGGGCACGTTCGGCGGGCCTGTCGGACGGTTGAGCGCGCGAGGTGACGAGCATGAACGAGCGGATCCTCATCGTCGACGACGAGCCCTCGATCCACGAGGTCGTTCGTGCGTACCTCGAGCGCGACGGCTTCATCGTCTACAGCGCCAGCGACGGCCGCGAGGGGCTCGAGCTCGCGCTGAGCAAGCGCCCGGCGCTGATCGTGCTCGACCTGATGCTTCCCGATGTCTCGGGCGAGGAGATCTGCAGGGAGGTGCGCAGCCGCTCCGACGTGCCGATCCTGATGCTGACCGCGAAGTCCAGCGAGGATCAGCGCGTCGCGGGACTGTCCCTAGGCGCCGACGACTACCTCGTCAAGCCGTTCAGCCCTCGCGAGCTGGTGGCGAGGATCAAGGCGATCCTGCGCCGCAGCAGCGGCGGGGAGATGCCGCTGGTAGAGCAGCAAAGCTTCGATGAGGGACGCCTGCAGATCGACAGCGTGCGCCACGAGGTGCTGCTCGGCGGCGAGCCGGTCGAGCTGACCGCGAGCGAGTACAAGCTGCTGTGTGCTCTTGCCCAGTATCCGGGACGGGCCTACTCCCGCTTCGAGCTGATCAACCGCGTCCAGGGCCACGACTTCGAGGGCTATGAGCGCACGATCGACGCGCACGTCAAGAACCTGCGCCGCAAGATCGAGCCCGACCACCGCCACCCGCGCTACGTCCAGACGGTGCAGGGCGTCGGCTACCGCCTCGCCGCCAAGCGCGAATGAGCGCCTGGAGGCGGGTCGGCTTGCGCGGCCGCCTCGCGCTCGCGCTGGCTGCCGTTGCGCTGCTGTCGGTGGCGCTTGCGACGGTGCTCGCCGACAGCGGCCTGAACAGCCGTCTGGACCAGGCCGCACGCGAACGGCTGCACGCCGCGGCCGGCCACACCGCGCAGCTCGCCGCAGGACTCTACGTGCAGCAGCACGACCAGTGGAGCGTGCAGACGCTCGCCGAGCTCGGGCATCTCGCCGGGATCAGCGGCTACCGGGTGGCCGTCTATGACCAGGGCGGGCGGCTGCTGGGCGGCTCGGTCGCTCACTCCCCTGCGGCGCTGGCGCGCGCCGGCGTGTTCGCGGCCGGCCACCAAGCGGGCAGCGTCGTGCTCACGCCGCTGCAGGGCCAGGTGCTCACCGGCGAGGACCGCCAGCTCCGCCAGCGGCTGAACACGCTCCACCTGATCGCCGCCCTGGCGGCGCTGGCCGCAGGGGTCCTGGCCGCGCTGCTGCTGGCAATGACGCTCGCCAGGCCGCTGCGCCAGCTCACCGACGCGGCGCGGCGCATCGAGCATGGCGACCTCGAGGCGCGCGTTCAGCCGGCGGGCGCGCCGGAGACGGCCACGCTCGGACGCGCGTTCAACCGGCTGGCCGAGACACTCGAGCACGAGGAGCAGATCCGTCGCGCCGCCGCCGCGGACATCGCCCACGAGCTGCGAACGCCACTAGCGGGCATCGTCTCGCGGATCGAGGCCGCCCAGGACGGCGTCCTGAGAGACGAGCGCGCGAACCTCGACGCGATCCACGACGAGGCGTTGCGCCTGGCGCAGCTCGTCGATGACCTCGGCAAGCTCGCAGAGGCCGAGCAGCCAGGCCTGACGCTCGAGAAGCGGACCGTCGATCTCGCCACACTCCTCGCCGAGCGTGTCACGGTCTATCGCGAGCGCTTCGACGCGAAGGCGATCGCGCTCGAGCAGCAGATCGAGCCGGCCGAGGTGCTGGGCGACCCCCGAAGGCTGGCGCAGATCATCGACAACCTGCTCTCCAACGCACTTCGCTACACCGATACGGGCGGGAAGGCGACCGTCGCGCTGAGCCGGCGCGGCAGCGAGGCGGTGCTGGACGTCACAGACACGGGAATCGGGATCGCGGGTGAGGATCTCCCGTTCGTCTTTGAGCGCTTCTGGCGCGGCGAGCAGTCGCGAGCACGCAAGAGCGGCGGCGCCGGAATCGGCTTGGCGATCGTGCGTGAGCTCGTCGCCGCACACGACGGCCGCATTGACGTGCACAGCACGCCCGGCGAGGGCTCACGCTTCTCGGTCAGCCTACCCGCGCTGCCCACACCGGCCTGACCGACTCGCTGGCCGCTAGGGCCTCCGGGACGTTCACGGGATCGGCGGGCCGCCTTCACGGCGTCTTCACGGCCCGGGTCGATCCTGATGATGCAAGTCAATCGTCGACCGTTTCAGGAGGCAGCAATGAGCTTTTCAACTCTGATCTTTCTGGTTCTGATCGGGTGGATGCTGTTCATGCACATGCGCCCCGGCGGTCACGGCGGCTGCGGCGGCGGCCGCGGCGGCAGGGACCAGCCGACGCCGGGAGGAGGCGAGGATGGGACTGCTTGAGTCGCTGATCTCCGCGGCAGTCCTGTTCGCCGGCTTGTTCGTATGGGGCCGATTCACATCGCGCCGCGCAGCGCCGGCCGAGAGTGCCCAGGACACTGCACAGGTTCGGCGTATCCGCGTGAACGAGGGCTATCAGCCCCACGAGGTCCACGTCGATCCGAACCGTCCGATCCGGCTCCTGTTCCGCCGCGAGGAGACGGCACCGTGCTCGGAGCGAGTCGTGTTCCCCGACTATGGGATCAGCTGCGGGCTCCCGCCGTTCAAGGAGGTCGCGGTCGACCTGCCGGCGAGCGAGCCGGGTGCGCACAGCTTCTGCTGCGGCATGAACATGCTGCACGGCAATCTGATTGTCGATCCGGGCGAGGCGCATGCTGCCGCCCGTACCGGTGAGGCGGTGGCGGCATGAGCAGCGACTACGGCTACGGGCTTTGGGCACTCGCCGGCTTTGACTCGTTACTGGTGATCGTCTTCGCCGTCAGCTTCTTCCACCCCGCCAACCGTCGCGACTGGCGCGCGCTCGGAGGCTTCGCGGCGTTCATCGTCGCGCTGTTCAGCGAGATGTACGGCTACCCGCTGACCATCTACCTGCTCTCCGGCGCGCTCGGGTCAAAGCTCGGCCTCGGCCACAGCTCGGGACACCTGTGGAACGACCTGATCGGCTGGCAGGGCGACCCACACCTCAGCCCCTTCCACCTCGCGAGCTACGTGCTGATCCTCGGCGGCTTCTTGCTCATCAGCGCCGCCTGGCGTGTGCTGCTGCCCGCCCAACAGGCCGGCGAGCTCGCGGTGGGCGGGGCCCCTATGCGCGCATCCGCCACCCCCAGTATTCCGGGCTCCTGCTGATCATGCTCGGCTTCCTGGTGCAGTGGCCGACGATCCCGACGCTTGTGATGTTCCCCGTGCTGGCACTCGCCTACCGGCGCCTGTCAAGCCGCGAGGAACGCGAGGTCAAAGCACACTTCGGCGGGCTGTGGGACACGTATGCGGCCCGAGCACCCCGCTTCATTCCGGCGCGGCGTCGCAGCGGTAGCGTGGTTCCCGCCGACCAAGCTCACGGGTCAGCCAAGGTGGGCGCGCGCCCCCAACGACCCTGATGTGGCGGACCGCATGTTCACGAACAGCGACACCAAGCCCGTGACGGCCCCCACTAGCCCGGACGCGGGAGAGCCGGTGACGCCGCTCACCGTTCGCGAGCGCGCGTCGGCGCTGCGATCCACAGCGGTGGCCGCCGTGCTGGGACTCGCACCCCATGTTCTGCACCACGCCGGTCTGCTCGCGGGCGCGGCATTGCTCGCCGGGACCGCGGGAGCGCTGCTGTTCGGCGCGCTCGGCTTCCTCGCGTCAATCCCCTTCCTGCTGCGCGTGCACCGCCGTTGCGGCAACTGGCGCCTCCCGAGCGCGCTGCTCGCCTTGTTCGCGGTCGCCTTCTCGATCTCGACCTTTGTCATCGGTCCCGCGATGAGCGGAGCGAGCAGCACGGGCAAGTCCACGCCCGGCCAGAACGTGCCCTCCAACGCGGCGGGCAGCGAACACTATGACCACCACCACTAAGGCTCCCGACTCGGCCATCGCTGCCCCGATTGGTGTTCACCGGATGGGCGGGTCTCCTTCACACCATCTTCATTGCGCGCGGCGATACTGAAGTTGAAAGCAAAGGAGCGATCATGAAGCGACCAACCATCAATATCACCCCACCGGAGCGTCTCGCACGCATCTTCCTGGGCTTGGTCGGCGCCGTCGTCGGCGTGGTGCTGCTCGCAGCAGCGGCCGGAACGCTGGCAATCGTGCTCGAGGTGCTGCTCGTCCTCGCCGGGCTCGACCTGGTCATCACCGGGGCGCTCGGCCACTGCCCGCTCTACAAGCGCCTCGGCCACGTCCCGTCTTCACTGAGAGGCCCGGCATGAACAATCTCGACACCCCACAGACCCCGCAGCAGGAGCAGGGCGGCGGCAAGGGCGGTCACAGCTGGATGATGATCGCCTGCTGCATCCCGATGCTCGTGATCGCGATCGTCCTCGTCGCCACTGGCGTCGTCGGCGCCGGGTTCATCTTCATCGCGATCATGTGCACGGTGATGATGGCGATGATGATGCGGATGATGTGACTAGTGATGATGAAGCGAACCCCATCAACGACCGAGGCGTCCACGCGGGTCGCCCTGAGCCTGGAGGCATGACATGAACGCCCTGACGCTGGCCGCCACCAACATGCAAATGGACACCACTGACTGGTTCTTGATGGCAGTCGGCCTGCTCGTGTTCGCTGCGCTGCTGCTGTGGCTCGGCACGACGCTCGCCGGCAAAGAGCACACGCGCCCAGAAGCTCCGTCCGAGGAGGACTCGGCGCTGCACCTGCTCGACCGGCGACTGGCCGCTGGCGAGATCACCGTCGAGCAGCGCGAGGAGACCCGCCGGATCCTCGCCGGTGAGCGAGAGGAGGCGAGCGCCGATGTTCTGGCATGACCACATGAACACCGGCGGCTGGGTCTTCATGGTCCTCGGGAACATCGTCATCTGGGGGCTGATCTTCGCGTTCATCATCTGGCTGGTGCAGGACTGGCGCGGTCGCCAGCAGCACCGCGAGATCACCGCGGGCCCGTCGGCCAAGGAGATCCTCGACCGGCGCCTGGCGGCCGGCGAGATCGACGTCGAGGAGTACGAGCGTGTGCGCAAGGTCCTCGCACAACCTCCCGGCGGACAACTGCCCGGAGCGGGCCGGCATCAGGCCACGAGCTAGCCGCGAAGCGATCGACGCCATGCCCCGCGCAACCCAGCACCCGGTCTTCTCCCGCGTCTACCCGCACATCGCGCGCGCAGCCGAGAGGGGCGGCGGCACCGAGCACCGCCAGGCGTTGCTGGCGGGCCTTCAGGGTCGCGTCATCGAGGTCGGCGCCGGACACGGCCTGAACTTCGCCTACTACCCGTCTGAGGTCAGCGAGGTGGTCGCTGTGGAGCCCGAGCCGCACCTGCGCGAGCTCGCCCGGCAGGCCGCGAGCAGAACGACCGTGAGGGTACAGGTCGCCCCAGGACTCGCCGAAGCCCTGCCCGCCCAGGACGGCGAGTTCGACGTCGCCGTGGCCTCGCTCGTCCTCTGCTCGGTCCCCGACCAGGACGCGGCGCTGGCGGAGATCCTCCGCGTGCTGCGGCCGGGCGGTGAGCTGCGCTTCTACGAGCACGTGGTCGCCCTGAGCCCTGGGACCGCCCGCGTCCAGCGGGTACTCGACGCGACGGTCTACCCGTTCCTGGCCGGCGGCTGCCATTGCGCACGGGATACCGGCGCGGCGATCCGGCGCGCCGGATTCCGGGTCGATCGCCAGGAGCGGATCGCCTTCAAGCCGAGCCCGCTGACGCCCGCCATACCGCACATCCTCGGAGCCGCCACCCGCCCTGCGGCATGAGCGGCGTGACGCTCGGGTTCCTGCCGAGCCCGCCGAGTAACGGGTTCAGCGTCGGCCCCCTGTTCGTCCATGCCTATGGCCTGGCGTATGTCCTCGCCGTGGCGGCCGCGATCGTGATCACGGTACGCCGCTGGGAGGCCAAGGGCGGTAATCGCGAGCTTGTCTATGAGGTCGCGCTGTGGGGGTTCCCGGCCGGGGTGATCGGCGGTCGCCTGTACTTCCTCGCGACGAGCTGGAGCGAAGTGCCGCCGCACTGGTGGGGACCGCTGGCCGTGTGGAAAGGCGGCCTCGGTATCTGGGGTGGTATCGCGGCCGGCACGCTGGCTGGGATGTGGGTGCTTCGCCGCCGCGGGGCGAACATCCCGGTCTTCCTGGATGCCGCCGCGCCTGCGCTGCTGGTGGCACAGGCGATCGGCAGGGTCGGCAACTACTTCAACCAGGAGCTCTTCGGCGGCCCCACCACGCTGCCGTGGGGCCTCGAGATCTCCCCCGCGCACCGCCCCGCCGGCTACCTTCAATACGCGACGTTCCATCCGACCTTCCTATACGAGCTGATCTGGAATCTGCTGCTGGCGGCCGCGCTCGTTTGGCTGGGGCGGCATCGCTCGATACGCCCGCCGGGCCTCTTCGCGTTGTACGTCGCCGGATATTCCTTCGCCCGGATCGGCGAGGAGCTGCTCCGCGTGGATCCTGCGCACTACATCCTCGGCCTGCGCCTGAATCTCTACGTCGCAAGCGTCCTGTGCCTCGCCGGCCTTGCCTGGTTCGTGCGCATCCAGCGTGGCGGCGGAGAGGCTCCGACCTCGGGGTCGATGCGGCGCGGAGGTGCGCTGCTCGCCACGGGTGGGCTGCTTGCCCTCACCGGCTGCGGCCAAACGACGGGCACCACCACCCAGCGCAACCAGGGGCTGTCGCTGGTAGCCCCACCTTCGCTTGCCGCTCCACACCGAACAGTCGATACATAACCGGTCCCTCCGTGACGGCGGGCCTTGGCCCTCGCCCAAGCTCGCTGCAAGCCAGCTTGCGTGCTCCGTTCAGCTCAGCGACTGGCCAGCAGCGGTGCGTCGTGCGCGACCCATGCCGGGTCGAACCCCGGTGGATAGACCACCGCCACCGACCCGCTCCCGGTGATTCCGTAGAGAAAGGCGGAGTGGCCGACCTCGCGTGTTGCCGGGGAGCCCTGGACCTCCACGCCGTAGGCCTTCCAGACTGGGGCCAGTTCCCTGAGGGATCCGAGCAGGTACTCCATGCGGCCCGTCATTTCGTGCGCCGCGAGGAAGGTCTTGACGGTGGCCGGAGTATCGCCCGTGGGGTCGACCGAGACGGCGATGATCTGTAGCCGGCTGGCCGCCGAGCCGAGCTTCAGAAGCGCGTTGTGCAGGTTGGCGACGATCAGCGGACAGGTGTCGGGACAGTGGTCGTAGATGAACGTCAGCAGCACTGCCTTTCCCCTGAACCGGGAGAGGCGGACGAGCTTGCCGGTGGAGTTCCGGAGCTGGAACTGTGGAGTCGCAGCGCGGAGCTGTGCCGGCGCCGGGAGTTTCACGTCCAGGTTGGACAGCGAAGCAATCGATCCCGTCTGCGTCTGGGAGCTGCCGCACGCGACTATCGCTAGGCACGCGAGCGCGGTGATTGTGAGGGTCATAAGCCGAGGCACGTGCAGACTGTATGCGCTGCTCGCCTTCGCGATTGTCCTACGGCTCGGGCTCCCGACCGTACGCGGCGACCTACCCGACGGACCACGCGGACAGCTACGCGGGCCTCGAACCGAGAGTGCTCAGGCAATGCGAGCCCGCGATCCAGACAGCCGCTGGTAACAACAACGCCTACGTCGGCGCGGCGAAAGAAATCGAATCCGGTGATGGCTACGAAGTCACCGCCAGCTCAATGACCGCAGGTCACTCCTTCACGGTCAAGGGGACCTCTGCTGGAGTGATGAAACGCGAATGCACCCCGACTGGCAAAACCGGCGCGGAAGGCGGCGGCTGGCAGAACAGGACCTGGTAGCGCTGCAGGACACATCGCCGGGTAGCACGCGGTCTGTACAAGCGGATGGCCCCGTTGTATCTTGGCTGAGCAGCCAACTGCCTCGCACGAGATGTACACGCCGTTGCGTGGGGGGAGAGCGACTGGCGACCCGGGGGCGTGTCTCATCTCCCGCTTCCGGGTCGCTCGGTAGTTGCGTTGCGAGACCGAGGTCTTCCCGCACGCGCGGATCCCCCTCGGAGCCGCGCAGGACCCGGCTACGTGACCGGGCTTGGCGACGGCACGGTTCTTCGCGGCGGGTAGGTCGTAGGCTCCTCCGCCCACTCCCGTGCCCGCTTCATCATCGAGTCACGACGGGACCTCGAGGGGCAGCCCCAACGTCATCCAGTCGTGGATGCCGCCACGGTAGTAGAGGATCGCCGCGGCTGGATAACCGGCTGCGAGCAGCACGCGGATGGAGGCCGGAGTCGCGGCGCACTGCGGGCCGTTGCAGAAGAAGACCGTGGCCAGGTCAGGGTCGAGGCTGCCAATCGAGTCCGTGATCAACTCGCGGGGCACGTTGCGAGCACTCGGAATGGTGCCCTGCCGGTAGAAGTGCTCCAGGCGCGTGTCCACGAGCTGCAGGCCGGCCTTGATCTGCTCGATCACCTCGAGCTCCCCCACAGTGCGCACTCCCGGGGAGAGCTGCATCGGCGAGATCGTGCCCCACGTGGCGTCGACCGTAAGCAGACCCGGCTGGTTCGGCACGGGCCGCGGCACCATCAGCGTCTCCTCGCGCCGCGCCAGCCGCTCTATGTGGAGCGTGGCGGGCATGGTCATGCCGTCGCGGCGGCGTTCAGGTGTGTGTGGAGCTCCAGCGGATTGCGCAGGCACCACGCCCCCGGGCATCGGTCGTCGGCAATCTGCCTGATCGCCTCCAGCTGTTCGGGTGAAGCGTCGGCGTCGACGTCCAGGTACCAGTCGATGCGCTCGACCGGAGGGTTCTCGCTTGCGCCGAGCGCGCGGCTCATGTCGAGCTGTGTCTCGATTCGGGCGTGCAGCGACCGCAGCTCTGTGCCCGCGCGCGCGGCCTCTTGGGCATATGTCATGGCGTAGCATGCCAGGCCGCCCCAGAAGCAATATGCGAGCGGGTTGGGCGCCGCGCCGGAGCCGCCCATCGGCGGCGGGTAGTCAGCCTCGAATACAACCGTCCCGCCGCCCGGCATGGGGATGTCGGCACGGAACTGCGCCGCGCCCGGGCGGGTCTGCCAATCCCCGTCGAAGGCGAGGCTCTGGACCATGACACCCGGGTCCTGCTTGGCCTTCGCGACGGTCTGCTCGAGTGCCTCGATATTGACGTTGTGCATGGCTTCCTTTCAGCGTGCGGAGCGATGGTGGTGGCGCGGCCGGCTATCTTCCGTGGCGGTCGGAGTCGAGGTGGGCAGGCCGGCGTCGCCCCAGGCGAGCATGCCGCCGCTGATGCTCACCACGTCGATGCCACCTCGCCGCGCCTGGCGCGCGGCCAGCAGGCTGCGGTGCCCTGAGCGGCAGAGGAAAGCGACGGTCTTCTCGCGCGGTAGCTCGCCGATCCGGCGAGAGAGCTCGTGCAGCGGGATCCGTAGCGCGCCGGTTACCACCCCGGATCGCCACTCCGGTCGCTCGCGGACGTCAACGAGCACCAGCTCGTTGCGGTGGTGCGCCTCCCATGCCTCGGTCGGCGGGAGCGTCCCTATCTTGCGCGCGAACAGCACGACGGTCAGCCGCCCGGTCCGGGCGTCGCGGTCGCGCACAGCGTGTAGCGGTCAGCGAATGCGGCGCCCACTCGGTGCGCCGTCAGGCCGGCCGCGGCCAGCTCCTGGATGGCCCCGTCCGCAGTGAGCAGCACATCCGCGGGCGGCCCGTCTTCGCGGGGATGCCCGCGGTCCCAGTCGATCAGCAGCAGCTGGCCCTCGGGGCTGAGCAGGCGGCGCATCTCAGCCAGGGCTTCGGGACGCATGTGGTGCAGGACGTCAACGGCGAGGATCCGATCGGCCTGCTGGTCGGGGAGCGGCACACGGTCGCCCTCGGTGAGCATCGGCTGGGCGCCGGGAACGTCGGCAAGCCGCTGGGACAGCAGCTGGAACATCTCGCTGCTGTCCTCGATCGCGATGACGCTGCCTTCCGGGCCGAGTCGCTCTGCGACGGCGAGCGCGAGCCGTCCGGTCCCCGCGCCGTAGTCGATGACCGTCTCGCTGCCGGTGAGCGCGAGTAGGTCGGCGACCTGCCCGGCTGGCATGTCGCGCTCGCGCTCCGGCGCCTCGAGCATGGGAGCCTTGCCCGCATCCCACTCCATGGCTTCTCGCCGGTGCATGGATTCAGGAGTGCCCGAAGCGCACGTCGGGGAGGATGCGACGCGCCCAGCGCGGCAGATACCAGGCACGGGTGCCCATCAGGCGCAGCAGGACGGGGAGCAGCAGCAGGCGGACGAGTGCCGCGTCGAGCAGCACGGCGACGCCGAGGATGATCCCCATCTCCTTCGGCGGCAGCGGGCCGGAGATCGCGAACGTGAAGAACACGGCGACCATGACCGCGGCGGCGGCGAAGATCACGCGGCCTGAGTGCGCGATCCCGTTGACCATCGCGTCCTTGGCCTTGTGGGTGTGGTCCCAGTGCTCCTTGGCGGAGGAGAGCAGGAACATCGTGTAGTCCATCGAGATCGCGAAGATCATCGCGAAGAAGAACAC
>OCZT010001152.1_pt1 | contig 27388 bp, 19 predicted proteins | sample 1539031 | NCBI WGS metagenome assembly OCZT01 (sample SAMEA3539308, study PRJEB22396) | soil metagenome | biome: tundra; feature: field; material: soil | place: USA | collected 2010-05 | depth 0.15 m | reverse complement strand
GCGAAGCACCGTCAGGCAGCACGATCGCGCCATAGAAGTAACCCACATCCTCTATTGGCACCAGGCTGCCCGGGATGACCCTGAGCAGTCCGGCGGACGCCGCAATCACCAGCGCGAAAGCGATCAGGGCAAGCCAGACATGAGCAATCGCCAGGCGCACGCCCCTGATGTACTGGGCGGTGACCCAGGCAAAAGCGATATTGAATGGATGGAACAGATGCGGTTCCTCGTGAGCGGGCTTAAGCAGAATGGCGCACAAGGCCGGGGTCAGCGTCAGCGCGATAATCCCGGATATGCTCACGGCGGTGGCGACGGTGACCGCAAACTGCTTGTACAACTGGCCGGCGAGACCGCCTAAGAATGCCACCGGCACGAATACCGAGAGCAGCACCAGCTCGATGGCGATGATCGCCGTGGTCACCTCGCGCATCGACTCGAACGCCGCCTCGCGCGGTGGCAGGCCGCGCTCGGCCATCAGGCGCTCGACGTTCTCCAGCACCACGATGGCGTCGTCCACCACAATGCCGGTGGCAAGCACGATCGCGAACAGGGTCAGCGTGTTGATGGAAAAGCCGAACAGGAACAGGCCGGCGAACGCGCCGATCAGCGCTACCGGTACCGCGATGAACGGGATCAGCGCGGCGCGCCAGCTCTGCAGGAACGCGAACACGACGATCAGCACCAGCGCTGCCGCGATGAACAGCGTGTGGATTACCTCCGTGATCGACGCCTCGACCACGCGCGTCGTATCGTACGGAAACAGGTAGCTGACGCCCTGCGGAAACGTTTTCGACATCTCGGCCATGGTGTCGCGCACCGAATTGGCCACCTTGAGCGCATTCGCGCCCGACTGCAGGAAGATCCCGATTCCAATGGTCGGCTTGCCATCTACCGTCGTGAACTGGTCATAGGCCAGGGCGCCGAGTTCGAGCCGGGCCACGTCCTTGACCCGCAGCACGCCGCCGGGTCCATTCGCGCGCAGGATGATATTGCCGAATTCTCCCGGATCCACCAGCCGGCCGCGGGCCGTGACCGAGTACACCAGGGGCTGGCCTTCGGTCGCCGGCTCCTGCCCGATCTTGCCCGCGGCGTACTGATTGTTCTGCGCGCGAATGGCGTTGGCGACGTCGGTGGTGGTGACGCCCAGCTGCGCCATGCGGTCCGGCCGCAGCCATACGCGCATCGAGTAGTCGCGCGCGCCGAAGATCGCGGCGTCCGCCACCCCGGGCACGCGCTTGAGCAGGTCGAGCACGTTGACGGTGAGAAAATTGCTCAGAAACAGCGTGTCGTAACGCGCGTCGTTGGAACTCGCGGCGACGACCATCAGAATATCGCGGGTGCGCTTTTGCACCACGACACCGCCCCGGCGCACGTCCTCCGGCAGCCGCGGCAAAGCGATCTGGACGCGATTGTTGACCTGGATGGTGGCGTTGTTGATGTCGGTGCCGACCTCGAAGGTGGCGGTGATGGTCAGCGTCCCGTTGGACGATGCGGTCGAGTCGAAATAGATCATATTCTCGACGCCGGAAAGCTGCTCCTCGATCGGCGCGGCCACCGTCTTCGCCAGCGTCTCCGCGCTCGCGCCCGGATAGGCGGCCGTGATGGCGACCGTGGGCGGGGCGATTTCCGGATACTGCGCTACCGGCAGCACCTGCGATGCCACCAATCCGGCGATGGTGATGATGATCGCGATGACCCCGGCGAAAATCGGACGGCGAATGAAAAAATGCGACAGCATGCGCTTCGCCCCTTACTTGGCCGCAGCCGTGCCGGATGCGGCCGGCTTGCCCTGACCGGGCGCCAACGGGCTCACCGCAACACCCGGGCGCAGCTTCAGCAGGTTGTCGACGATGACGCGATCGCCCGCCGCCAGGCCGCCGAGAACCACCCAGTCCGAGCCGATCCAGTCGCCCAGCTGCACCGGCCGCAGCGCCGCCTTGCCTTCCTTGTCCATGACGAACAGCATGTAGCCCGCCTCCGCCTCCATGACCGCAGTCTGGGGTACGAGGAACACATTGTCGCGCTGGCCGGCGACCAATTGCGCACGCACGAACTGCCCGGGCAGCAGCTGCCCTTTCGCGTTGTCGAACTCGGCGCGCAACTGCTGCGTGCCGAGCCGGGTATCGATCTGGGTCGCCGCGAAGTTGAGCCGCCCCTTGCCCGGATAGCGCGTGCCGTCCGCCAGGATGAGGCTGACCTCCACCTGCGCGCCGCGTACCAGCCGCCGTTGCGGCAGCTTGGCCAGGTCGGATTCGGAAAGGCTGAAGCGGACCCAGATCGGATCCACCTGGCTGATGGTGGTGAGCAGGCTGTCGGCGCCCGCCGTGATCAGGCTGCCTTCGGAGCGGGCAGCGCGCCCGCTCACGCCGGACACGGGCGCGGTCACGTTGGTGTAGGAAAGGTTGAGCTCGGCCTGTTGCACGTTGGCCTCGGCCGCCTGCAGCGTCGCACCCGAGAGCTTCAGGTTGGAAGTCGCGTCGTCATATTCCTTCTGACTTATGGCCTTTTCCGCAGCCAGCTGCTTCAGGCGTCCCGATTCACGCTTGGATTGCTCGTTGCGGGCCTGCTCCTGCGCCATCTGGGCCCTAACTTGGGCCAGCGCGATTTCGAACGGCGCCGGATCGATCTTGAACATCGGCGCTCCGGCGCGCACCAGGTCGCCTTCGTTATATAGACGCTTGAGCAATATGCCCGAAACACGCGCCCTGACTTCGACCTCCTTCGAGCCCTCGATCTGGCCGACGGCCTCGACCGCGATCGGCACGCGTTGCGGCACGACCTCGAGCACCGCCGCCGGCAGCGCGGCAGCGGTCGGATTCGGCGGCGCGGCGGCATCCGTTCGGCCCCGGCCGCAGCCCGCGAGCAGGAGCGCGAGCGCCGCGCAGGACAGGGCTAAACGATAGGGACGGCTTGCAGCCCGAAGGCCGGAAAAAATTTGGTTGAAAGCGATCGCTTGCGTCTGCATCGGGCGGGGATTCCAGTGGTAAGGATGGCGTGGTGTAACACGTGGGATTATAACCAATCGCAACGGTATCCGAGTCGGGCTTGGGCGTTTCGACCCAAGTTCCAGTCGCGCACTCGTCTGGTCCTCAGGTCAGCGGACGCGGTGCACGGAGTCGATGCCTCGATTGGCCAATTGGTCGGCGCGCTCGTTCTCAGCATGCCCGGCATGCCCTTTCACCCAGTGCCAGCGGATGGCGTGACCGCCGGCGAGCCGGTCCAGTTCCAGCCATAGATCGACATTCTTGACCGGCTTCTTGTCGGCGGTCTTCCAGCCGCGCCGTTTCCAGGACACGATCCACTCGCTGATGCCCTTCTGCACGTACTGCGAGTCGGTGTAAAGGTCGATTTCGCAGGGCCGTTTCAGCGCCTCCAGCGCGCGGATCACGGCCGTGAGTTCCATGCGATTATTGGTGGTGTCGGGCTCGCCGCCGCAAAGCTCCGTCTCGCGGCCGTCGAGCTGCACCAGCGCACCCCAGCCGCCCGGACCGGGATTGCCCTTGCAAGCGCCATCGGTGTAGATGCGCCCCCGCGCCGCGCCGGCCGAACCGCTCAACCTTCGGTCCCGGTTGTGTGATGATTGCGCTGGGTCACCGGCGACAAGGCTTTCGCCGGCGCCGCCTGGCTGCGCCAACTGGGCATCACCAGGCGCATGCCGACCGTGCGTTTCACCGCGCGCACCACGTAGACACCGCCGGCGATCGGCCACCAGCGGTCGCCGGCCTTTTCCATGAACGCCGAGCGCTCCAGCCATTTCGTCTGCGAGAACGGCGGCGCGTAGCAGCCGAAGCGGCCGCCATTGAGCTCGAAACCCAGCAGCTGCAGCCAGTCTTTCAGACGCAACAGGCCGATGAAGCGGCCGCACCAGGGATATTCGCGCCGGCCCGGGCCCAGGGCGCGTTTCAGTCCCCACAGGCTCAGCGGATTGAAGCCGGAAATCACAATCTGGCCTTCGGGCATCAGCACGCGCGCAGCCTCGCGCAGGATCCGGTGCGGATGGGCGCTGAACTCGAGCACATGCGGCAGGGCCACGAGGTCGACGCTGCCGCTGGCGAGCGGCAGGGCGCCGCTGTCGGCAACGAGGTCGCTGGCGGCATCGAGGCCGACGCGGGTGCGCAGCGGAATGCGGTTCTGGCGCAGCAAATCGAATTGGGGTAATCCTACCTGGACGGCGTTGAAGCCGAACACGTCCTCCACCGCGCTGTCGAACTGGGCCTGCTCCCAGCGCAGCACGTATTCGCCCTTGGGCGTGGCGAACCAATCAGCCAGATTTGACTTTTGCTGTGCTTCCACGAAAACTACGCCTATGTCCGATAACAATGATTTCGAAGTCGTTCCGCTGCGCGCGTTCAAGGACAATTACATCTGGACGCTTCGGAACGGCCGTTATGCCGCAGTCGTCGATCCGGGCGATGCGCAGCCCGTGCTCGACTACCTGCAGCAAGAGCGGCTGGAACTGTGCGCCGTACTCGCCACCCACCACCACGCCGACCACGTCGGCGGTATCGCCGCGTTGCTGGCGCGCCATGCGGTGCCGGTGTACGGTCCGCGCGGCGAACCCATTCCGACGTTGACCCACCCGGTCGGCGAAGGCGACCTGGTGCAGGTTCCTCAACTGGGCTTGCGCTTTGGCGTACTCGACATACCCGGACATACCCGGGCGCATATTGCTTATTATGGCGCAAATTCCCTGTTCTGCGGCGATACGCTGTTCGCCTGCGGTTGCGGGCGCCTGTTCGAGGGCACGGCGCAGCAAATGGTTGTTTCGCTCGCCAAGCTGGCGGCCCTGCCCAACGAGACCCTCGTGTACAGCGGTCATGAATACACCCTGGCCAACATCGAGTTCGCCACGGCGGTCGAACCGGACAACGAGGAGCTCGCGGCGCGCGCGGCGAGCGATGCGGAAAAACGCAAGAGCGACCGCCCCACGCTGCCCTCGACCATCGGCCGCGAGAAGAAAACCAACCCCTTCCTGCGCTGCCTGCAGCCGGCGGTGATAGCGTCGGCCAACAAGTATCTGGGCGCGCGCGCAAGCGATCCGGTACAAGTATTCGCCGCCATCCGGCAGTGGAAGGATCAATTTTAAGACGCTCTTTTTCCTTGCTTTTCCTTGACCCCAGCGGCTCGCTCGGCTACCATTCCTCGTTGTCAATCGGGTAGGAGGCGCAGTGCCGGTATTGCGCTTTACCGCGGCCATCGTCTTTATCGCGCTCAGTTCGGGCTGCGCCGTAACGCAGGTGCAGACCGATCAGTCGTCTGTCGCGCTCAAGCCTGCGGCCGAACGGTCGTCTGCGCCAGGCTTGCCGACGATCGGCGATCCGGCATCCGCCAAAGCAACGACCCCTGCGGTGACCGCCAAGGCCGCGGCCTCTGTGAGAGTCGCGGCTGCGCCCAGTGCCGGGGCCGAGGAAGTCAAAGACAGCCTGCGCGCCATCCCCACTATCGACCTGACGGCAGTGCCTCCCGATCTGTGGGACCGCATCCGTACCGGGTTTTCCATGCCCAATCTGTCCAGCCCGGAGGTACAGGACCGGCAGATCTGGTACGCGAGCCAGCCGAGCTACGTCAAGCGCATGGTGGAACGCAGCAAGCGTTACCTCTACTACATCGTCGAGGAACTGGAGAAGCGCGGCATGCCCACCGAGCTTGCGCTATTGCCCATGGTAGAGAGCGCATTCAACCCGATGGCCTATTCGCGCTCCCACGCCTCCGGCCTGTGGCAGTTCATCCCTTCCACCGGCAAGAATTACAACCTGCAGCAAAACTCCTGGTACGACGGCCGCCGCGACATCGTCGCCTCGACCAGCGCCGCCCTCGACTATCTGCAGTTTCTGTACGAGATGCACGGCGACTGGCACCTGGCGCTTGCTTCCTACAACTGGGGCGAGAATGCCGTGGCCCGCGCCATCGAAAAAAACAGGGTCAAGGGACTACCTACCGATTACCTCAGCCTCACCATGCCGAGCGAGACACGCTATTATGTGCCGAAACTGCAGGCGCTGAAGAACATCATCGCAAATCCGCATTCCTTCGGCGTCGACCTCGAGCCTGTGCCCAACACGCCCTATTTCGTGACGGTGCAAAAGACGCGCGACATGGACGTGCGCCTTGCCGCCAAGCTGGCCGACATGCCGCTGGCGGAGTTTCTCGCGCTCAATCCCGGCCACAACCGCCCGATAATCGTTGCCAACGGAACGCCCGCGCTGGTGCTGCCTGCCGACAAGGCGAAAATCTTCCTCGCCAACCTCGAGGGCAATGACCAGCCGCTGGTTTCCTGGCAGATCTATACCCTGAGACCGGGCGACAAGCTGGACCATATCGCCGCCAGGAGCGGCGTCTCGCTTGCGCGGCTCAAGGAAATAAACGGCATAGGGCGGCGCACCAAGGTGGCACCGGGCTACCAGTTGATGCTGCCGCTGAAAGGCGCATCGCTCGAACCGCTGCCGGCCATGTTCCGGCCGCCGGCTTCGCCCGAGGCGCGCACGGCGGTACGCAAGGTGAGCTACACGGTGCAGCGCGGCGATACGCTCCCCCGGATTGCCCAGCGCTACAAAGTCAGCACCGACGATCTGCGTACCTGGAACCAGATCGGGCGGCTTGCGGCCGGCCAGCACCTGGTGATCGAGGTGCGCCAGACGGGTCCGGTGAAGAACGCGAAATCAGCCAACAAAAAACGCGCAGTCAAGAAGAAGAAGTAGTAGACCTAAAACTGTGCCGCTAGAACTTGCGCGGACGGCGCCCCGTCCGCGCGGATCACCGATTATGCGCGGATGAAAAACGTATCCGCGCACAATCGGCGATCTTGGATTAAAACCAACCCGAAACCACTTTTGCTTTTATCCAGAACCGCGTTTTTGGTGCGGATACGCTTTTCATCCGTGCCAAAAACGCGGTTGGCGCGCGGAGCGCGCAATGCTAGCGCGCCGACGGTATTCAAGACGCCGTATACAGCAAGCAACTTACCTCATGGCTGTCGCCAAGGCGCACCGCGTCGGGATACTTCAGCTTGCATTCGGGCATGGCCTGCGGGCAACGCGGGTGAAAATGGCAGCCTGGCGGCGGATTGGCGGGCGAAGGCAGTTCGCCCTGCAGGCGTATGATCTTGGACTCGCGCGTCCGGTCCAGCGTCGGCACCGCCGACAGCAGGGCCTGGGTATAGGGATGCTTGGGCGTGCGCAACACCTCGTCGACCGTGCCGCGCTCGACAATCCTTCCGAGGTACATCACCGCAACTTCGTGCGCCAGATATTCGACCACGGCGATGTTGTGCGTGATGAACAAATAGGCAAGGCCGAGATCGCGTTGCAGTTGTTTCAGCAGATTGAGGATCTGCGCCTGCACCGAAACGTCGAGCGCGCTGGTGGGTTCGTCGCAGACGATCAGCTTCGGATTCACCGCCAACGCGCGCGCGATGGCAATGCGCTGGCGCTGCCCGCCGGAGAATTCGTGCGGATAGCGCAGCTTGGCCTCCGCATTCAGCCCCACCTGCGCCAGCATCCGGTCCATGCGCGCTGCCCGCTCCGCGCTCGTTTCGGCCACCCCGAGCGCCTTCATGCCTTCGGCCAGGATATCGGCGACGCGCATGCGCGGGTTGAGCGAGGCATACGGGTCCTGGAAAATGAGCTGGAAATCGGCGCGCCGCTCGCGTAGCGCCGCGCCACGCAGCCGCGTCAGTTCGTGGCCTTCGAACTGCACCGAGCCGGCGCTCGGTCGGATCAGCTGCAGGATCGCCTTGCCGGCTGTGGTCTTGCCGCACCCGGATTCGCCCACCAGAGCCAGCGTCCTCCCCGAAGCAATGTCAAACGACATACCATCGACGGCCTTGACCTGTCCGACGGTGCGCTTGAGCAGGCCCTTGCGGATCGGAAAATGCACTTTCAGGTCGCGCACGCACAACAGTGCGGCGCCGGATTGAGAGCGACAGGCGCTGTCGGACCCCGCCCGGATGCCCTGGGCGCCCGGCGGCATTGTTTCCGCGCTCCTTTTCCCCCCCTCCTCCTGGTCATACAGATGGCAGCGAACCAGATGCCCGTTGCTAGTCGCCGTCAATTCCGGCACCTCGGCATGGCAGCGCTCCCAGGCGAAATCGCAGCGCTCGGCAAAGCGACAACCGTGGAACTCCGTGGTCAGAGGCGGAACCTGTCCCCGGATCACCGCCAGATCGCCGCCGCGGCGCTCGCTGCCCGGCAAAGCCTGAAACAGCTTGCGCGAGTACGGATGCAGCGGCGCACGAAAAAACTGCTCGCGTGCGGCGACTTCGATGATCTGGCCGGCGTACATCACCGCCACCTTATGCGCCATTTGCGCCACCACGCCCAGGTCGTGGGTGATCAGCAGGATCGCCATGCCGCTAGAGCGCTGCAGTTCGGCGAGCAGATCCAGCACCTGCGCCTGGATGGTGACGTCCAGGGCGGTGGTCGGCTCATCGGCAATCAGCAAGTCCGGCTCGGCAGCCAGCGCTACCGCGATCATGACGCGCTGTTTCAGCCCGCCGGAAAGCTGGAACGAATACTCCCCCAGGCGCCGGCCGGGGTCCGGAATACCCACGGCGTCGAGCAGCTCGAGCATGCGCTTGCGCGCGGCTTCGCCGCGCAGCGCCGTGTGCCGTTCCAGCACCTCGCCGATCTGTCGCCCGACTGTCAGCACCGGGTTCAGGCTGGTGGCCGGCTCCTGGAAGATCATGGCGATGCGCCGGCCGCGCACGCCGCGCATCGCCGCCTCCGGCAGGCACAGCAGATCCTCGCCGCCAAGCAGCACCGAACCGTCCACGATCTGCCCGGCTTCGGGCAGCAGCCGCAATACCGACAGCGCGGTCATGGATTTGCCGCAGCCCGACTCGCCGACGATGGCGAAGGTCTCGCCGCGCGCCACTTCGAGGTCGATGCCGTCGATCGCGCGCACCGTCCCGCCCGAGCTTTCCAGCCAGGTTTTCAGGTCCTTTATTTCCAGCAATGCACTCATGGGCAATGAACTCGATTCAACGGCCGACGGCAAACCGCAGTTTCCTCGCGCCGACGCGCACGCGCGGATCGAAGGCATCGCGCACCGCGTCGGCAAACAGGTTGGCCGCCAGCACCAGGGTCAACATAAACACAAAGGCACTCGCGAGCGACCACCACACCATGGGCTCGCGCCCCATTTCCAGGCGCGCGGCGTTGATCATGGTGCCAAAGCTGATCATCGAAGGATCGACGCCCACCCCCACATAAGACAGCACCGCCTCCGCCAGGACCAGGCCCGAGAAGTCCATCACCACCGAGATCAGCACGATATGCATGACGTTGGGCAGAATATGGCGCAGCATGATGCGCCACTCCGAGACGCCGAAGGCTTGCGCCGCTTGCACATATTCCAGTTCGCGCAACTTGAGCGCCTCGCCGCGGAGCAATCGGCATAGCCCGGTCCAGCTGGTGATGCCGAGGATGATGCACAGCCACAACAGGCGAAAATCCGCGCGCTGCGCCGCAGTCGGAAACATGTCGGGATGGGTTTCGATATACACCTGCAGCGCCAGCACGGCGGCGGCGATCAACAGCACCGCCGGAATCGAGTTCAGCGTGGTGTAAAAGTACTGGATCAAGTCGTCCACCAGCCCGCGCAGATACCCAGCCATGATCCCGAGCAGGACCGAAAAAGGCAGCATGACCAGCGTCGTCAGCGTACCGATCACCAGTGCAGTGCGCACGCTCTTCAGCGATTGGTAGAGCACGTCCAGTCCGACCTTGTCGGTGCCGAGCACATGGTAGTGCGCGCACAGCAGCGCGGCCGGCACGGCGACCAGCAACAGCAGGGCGAGCGTGATAAGTATCGAGCGCCACGGCACTTCGGTCTGCCCGCTCCGGACGGCGCGCCAGAAATCGCGCGATGCCACCCGCTCGGCCGGGGTGCAGGCGGCTACCAGCATGAGCGACAGCAGCAGCCACAGAGGCAGGGCGAGCGCCACGCCGCGAAATGCGGTGAACAGCACGTCGGCTTGCCAGTCCCGCTGCGGGTCCTGCAGATGCGCGCCACCATACAGCAGCCGCGGATAATCGCGCACCTGCCTGCCCGGCTTGCCCCCCCCAGCGGGCACCTCCACGGTCTCCTTGGCGTAAGCATGGGTCGCGAGCGGCGCGGAATAAGTGCGTTCCGGCCGGTTCGCGATCGGGGCGAGCAGCAGATCGAGTGCGCTTTTCACCTCTACGGCGTAGGCGACATCCCGGGATGCGGCCCGATCGACCTGCGTTCCCGGCGCCGCCGGCAGCGCCAGGCGGAAATGCAGGGAATCGAACAATCCGACCAGTATGAAAACCGCGAGCACCACCAAGGCGCTCATCGCCGCCGGCGTCTGCGCCACGCGCCACCAGGGCGCGCGCAGATGCTCGTGGCGGCGCACGTACCAGGCAAAGCCGGCCACCGCCGCAACGAGCAGGTAGACCAGCGCGTCGGTCCAGAGCACGACTGGGAGAATCGGCACTATTCGAACCTCACGCGCGGGTCCACCAGCGTATAGGAAATGTCGGTGAGCAAGAGCCCGAGGATGTAGAGCACCGAGCCGATGAACACCATCGAGCGCACCACGGCAAAATCCTGCGCCTGGATCGCCTCGATGGTATAGCTGCCCAGCCCCGGGATGCCGAAAAACGACTCTGAGACCAAGCTCCCCAAGAACAGCAGCGGAATCGCCACCACCACGCCGGTCAGGATCGGAATCATGGCGTTCCGCAGCACATGGCGGAAAAACACTACGACTTCGGACAGGCCTTTGGCGCGTGCCGTCCTGACATAGTCCTTGCCGACCTCCTCCAGGAAAATGGTGCGATACCAGCGTGCGCCGCTGCCGATGCCGCCGATCACCCCCACCGCCACCGGCAGCAGCAGGAACTTGAACGCATCGAACCCTGCGGTATAACCCGAAATCGGCACCAGGTTCCACAGCTTGGAGATCAGGTATTGGCCGCCGATGATGTAGAACAGGCCGGAGATCGACATCATGACCACGCACAGCACGACGCCCCAAAAGTCGATATAGGTGGCGCGGAAAAAGGCCATCATCAGGGCAAACGTGATCTGCAGCAGCAGGCCGACCAGAAATACCGGCAGCGCCAGCGCCAGGCTCGGCCACATGCGCGTGCTGATTTCGTAGGCGATGTCGCGCCCGTCGTCGGCGCGGCCGAAGTTGAAACGGAACATTTCCACCGACTTCTCGAAATAGATGGTGTCGGTGAATTTGTGCCTGCCGGCCGCCGCCTCGTTGTACACCAGCGGCTTGTCGTAGCCGCGGTCGGCCTTCCACTTCGCGATCGCCTCGGGCGTGACCCATTTCACCCCGAGTTGCAGGCGCGCGATGTCGTCGGGCGTATTCACCTTGAAGAACAGCGCGAAGGTGATCAGGTTGACGCCGATGAGGATGAAAAAGGCGTAGATCACGCGGCGGACGATGTAAGCGTACATGGCGGGATCTAAGCCCTTGCGAGTTCGCGCGCGCGCCAGGTGCGCAGCGCAGGCAACGTGCCCAAAACCAGCAACGCCAGCAGAAGCAGGAACGGCCAGACCACCGGCCGATTCCACTCGGCGCGCCTCGCCTCGCGCTGCGCCAGGTCGAGACGGTAGAATTTCAGGCCGTTCCTCGCCATCTGGTTGGGTTTCACGTTGGAGAGCCAGGCGTGATACAGGCTGTAGTCCTTGGGATGATAGCCCCAGACCCAGGGCGCATCCTGGCGCAGCACCGCCACCATGCGATCAATGATCCTCTGACGCTCGGGCCCGTTCTCCATGTTCTTCATCTGTTCGAACAGGCGATCGAATTCCGGGTTGGAGTAATTCGCCTTGTTCTCTCCGCCCTGCTTCACTGCGCCCTGCGGCCCGTGCAGCAGGAACATGAAGTTTTCCGGATCCGGATAGTCGGCGTTCCAGCCGAGGAAGAACAGTTGCGTGTTGCCTTTGCGTATTTTCTCCTGGAAGCGGTTCCAGTCGCTGGTGCGGAACTCGAGTTGGACATCGATTTTCTGGAACTGCTTGCGGTACCAGTCCAGCCGCGCCTTGCCGCCCGGGCCGCCGCCGGTGGTATCCAGATACAGCACCAGCGGCTGGCCGGTGCTGGCGTCGCGTCCGTTGGGATAGCCGGCCTCGGCCATCAGCGTTTTCGCCTGCGCGACCGATTTTCTGTGCCATGCGCCCGCGGTCTTTTCGTAGACCACCGGATTAAAGCTTTCGTCGCCGCTGCGAAAACCGAAAATGCCCGGCGGGATCGGGCCCTGCCCCGGGACGCCGCGGCCATTGGCGAAAATGGAAATGAACTCCTCGTTGTCGACGGCTATGGAAATCGCCTGGCGCAATTTGCGCGCGCGCTCCTGCTCGGCCGCGTCGCCCGGCCCGCCCACCACCGGATCGAGCCAGTTGAACGACAGGTAATAGACCGAGGTGGCGACCGAGGTTTTCAGCCGGATACCGCGGCCTTCCATCTCCGGCGACAGCGCCGCCTCTCCTTCGATGCTGATGCGCACGGCGTTGTCGAAGTTGTCATTGCTGATGCCGGACTGGTCGTAATAGCCCTGCATGAACTTGCTCCAGTACGGGATGCCCTCTTTTTCGCGGGTGAACACGATGCTGTCGATGAACGGAGCGGTGTTGCCGGCCTCGGCAAGCAGCCCGAGCGCGGCGTCCTCCGGCTCGCCCTCTGACGGATAGGCCTCGCCGCGAAAATTCGGGTTGCGCGCGAGCAGCATGCGCGCGTTCGGGTTGTTTTCGGTGAGCATGTAAGGGCCGGTGCCGACCGGATACCAGTCGAGGCTCAGGTTTTTCTCCGCCATGCCGGCCTGGGCGTAGAACCGGTCGGCCTCGGGCGGCACCGGGGCGAAGAAAGGCATGGCCAGCCAATAGATGAACTGGGGGTACTTGCCGCGCACCTTGATGCGATAGGTGTAGCGATTCACGACCTCGACGCCGGCGATCTCGTGCTTGGCAAGGCTGGCCCAGGCCGGGGGCGTTCCCTCCGGGCGCCCCGCCTGCAGCGCCCTATCCTCCTGCTCGAGCAGCGCCGCGTACTCCTTGAGACCGACGATATAGTCGCTCATATGCCCGAGTATGGGCGAGTGTATGCGCGGATGCGCAAGGCGCTTTATCTGGTAGACGTAGTCGGCGGCCACCAACTCGCGGCTGCCGCTCTTGGAGAAATCGGCAAGACTGAACTTGTCGCGCAGGTCCCCGGGTTTCAGGTCGAGATACAGGCTGTGCCCGGCGGCATCCTTCGCAAACGCCGGATGCGGCTGGTAGCGGATGCCGGGCTTGATGTGTATTTCGTAAACGCTGTAGGCGATGTCCCCGGCGCTGGCGGGCAGTTCGGCGCCGGTGCTGCCAAAATAGCGCGGCTTCGGAATGGCGGCGGCGGTCGCCGGGATCAGCGTGTAAGGCCGTTTGAGATAGTGGTACTGCAATGGCGGCTCGTACACCTGCCAGATGAAATCGTATTCGTCGGCGGTATAAGCCTGTGCCGGATCCAGATGCTTGGGGCGCTCGGAGAAGGAACTGTAGAGTATGTTCTTGCCGGACTCGCTCGCCGGATACGGATTGTTCCAGACCTTGCCGCAAGCGGCGAGCAGGAGCAGACAACCGAGCGCACTGAGGAAACGCATCGGCTGAGTTTAGCCGAACCCGCAGGGGGCGTCACCCCGGTATAATTCGTTTTTTGCGCATTGCGGAGTCACCATGGGTTTTCTGGCAGGAAAGCGTATTCTCGTCACCGGCTTGCTCAGCAACCGCTCGATCGCCTATGGTGTCGCCCGCGCCTGCCACCGCGAAGGCGCCGAACTCGCGTTTACTTACCAGAACGACCGCTTCAAGGAACGCGTCACCACTATGGCCGCAGATTTCGGCAGCCGCCTGGTGTTTCCGTGCGACGTCGCGAGCGACGGCGAGATCGCCAGTCTGTTCGCCGAACTCGGCAAAAGCTGGGATGGCCTGGACGGCCTGGTGCACTCGATCGCCTACGCCCCGCGCGAAGCGATCGACGGCGATTTCCTGGAAGGGATCTCGCGCGAGGCCTTTCGCATCGCGCACGACGTATCGAGCTACAGCTTCGCCGCGCTCGCCAAAGCGGCGCTGCCGATGATGCAGGGCCGGCGAGCTGCGCTGCTGACGCTCACCTACCTGGGCGCGGTGCGCACCATGCCGAACTATAACGTGATGGGGCTGGCCAAGGCCAGCCTGGAAGCCGCGGTGCGCTACATGGCCGCGAGCCTGGGCCCGAAGGGCATCCGCGTCAACGCAGTCTCGGCCGGGCCGATCAAGACGCTCGCCGCAGCCGGTATCGGCAGTTTCGGCAAGCTGCTCGCCTACAACGCCAAGCATGCGCCGTTGCGGCGCAATGTCACCATCGACGAAGTCGGCAATGCCGCCGCATTCCTGTGCAGCGACCTCGCCAGCGGCATTACCGGGGAAGTGACGTACGTGGATGGCGGCTTCAACACCACGGCGCTCGGCACCGCGGAAGCGTGATCAGGCGTCGCGGCACTTCGCTATTCCGCGCTACGGACCCTTTTTCTCCAGGTTGGCCCGGTTAATCTCGATCTTGGTCCCGGCCCTGAGGCTGGCCAGATAGGCGGCGTAGTCCTGCTGCGCCGCCTGCCGCGCCAACTGGTCCTGCATGCTTTTCTCGCGCGCCTCGTCCGCCGGCGGCGCGTCGATGACGCGCGAAATCCGGTATAAGCCGTAGCCGCGGTCGCGCAGTTCCACCCCCAGGTACACGGGCAGCTTGCCGGTATCGGTGCGGAAGATCGCCTTCAACGCATCCGGATGCACGGCCGGCTTGCCGTCACGGCCGATGGTCTTGGCCGGACCCCAAGTCAGCCCCGCATCCTTGCCCTGCTGCAGTTCGGCGTATTTGAGCGCGCCGCGCTTGCTCGCCAATGCCATGCTTTCCTGCTCGATCAGCCGTTTCGTAATCTCGGCCTTGACTTCATCCAGCGGTCTCACCGCCGCGGGTTTGTGCTCGACCACGCGCGCCACCAGCAGCGTGTCGGGACCGCCGTCCACCACCTCGGTATTGTGCTTGCTCTTGAGCGAATCCGGGGAGAACAGCGCATCGCGCAGCTTCTGGTTGTTGAGCACGCCGGCCGCCGCGTCGGCCCTGCGCGTGAGCCATGCGGACTGCTGGATCTTGAGCTTGAACTTGTCGACGATCGGTTGCAGGCTGTCCGGTTGCTCGTAGGCAAGATTGGTGAAGGCTTCCGCGGCCTCGGCGAATTTCTTGCCCAGGCGCTGCTTCTTCAGTTCCTTTTCGATGTCGGCGCGCATCGCCTGGAAATCCTTGGCCGCAGCCGGCGCAGTGATCAGGATATGGCTTGCCTGGCGCTGCTCGGGCCCGCCGTCCTTGGCCGGCTTGATCCCGGTCAGCGTGATGATGTGGAAACCGAAATCGGTCTCGACGATGCCGCTCATCTGCCCCTGCTTCAGCTTGAATGCCGCCTCCTCGAACGGCTTGACCATGGCGCCGCGGGCGAAGAAACCGAGGTCGCCGCCATTGTCCTTGGAACCAGGATCCTGGGAATACTGCCTGGCCAGCGCGGCAAACTTGTCCGGCGCGGCGCGCAGTTGCGCCAGCAGGTCTTCGGCCTTCTTCTTTGCCGCAGCGCGCTCCTCGAACTTGGCGCGCACGTTGCTATCGTACCAGGTGTGCAGCTCGGCCTCGCTCACCGTTTCCAGTGCGGCCAGCGCATCGGCGCTGAGCAAGACGTACTCGGCGCGCACCTGTTCCGGCAACTGGAACTCCGCCAGATGGCCGTCGTAATAGGTCTTGACCGCATCCGGCGCAAGCTTGACCTCGCCGGCGAATTGCTCGCGCGGCAGCAACACCTCCGAGACTTCCCGTTGCTGCCCCTGAATCGCGAGCATGCGCGCGACCTGCGCCTTCGCCACCAGACTCGAGTCGGCCACCGCGCCGTTCAGCTGCTGCAGCTCCACGTCCCGGCGCAGGCGCGCCTCGAACCCGACGTCGCTCATGCCCTGCGCGCGCAACAACGCATCGTAGCGCGCCTTGGAGAACTGGCCGTTCTCCTGGAACGCCGGCAGGCCGGTGATCATTTCGCGCAACTGCCCGTCGGTCACGACCAGGTTGCTCTTGACCGCCTTCAGGGCGAGCAAACGCTGCTGTATCAATCCGTCGAGCAGCTCGGCGCGTTGTTCCGGTGTATCCAGCAGCGACGCATCGAAGTTACGGCCGAGCAGCGAGCGCAGACGCTCCTGCTGGTCGCGCTGCGCCTGGGCGAACTCCTGCAGCGTGATCTTCTGCCCTGCGACGTCGGCCAGATCCTGCGCCGTAGTCGTGCCGCGTTGATAGGAGTCAATGCCCCAGAATGCGAATGGAAGCACCATCAGCGCCAGCAGCAACTGCACCAGCCTTTTGTGACTATGGATTAGATCGAACATGAACTTAAGCTCTCAAATAAAAAGGCGAACCCCTGTCTGGGTTCGCCTTGGATTGTTGGCGGAGTGGACGGGACTCGAACCCGCGACCTCTGCCGTGACAGGGCAGCATTCTAACCAACTGAACTACCACTCCAGCAATACGGTACAGCCTGGTGGGTGCTGAGAGGCTCGAACTCCCGACATTCGCCGTGTAAAGGCGACGCTCTACCAACTGAGCTAAGCACCCTCTTGGACTGGAACGCGAGGCGCTCTCGTCCAAAAAGGGCGTTAGTTTAACGCATCTTTTAGTGCTTTGCCAGCGCGGAATTTCGGCACCCGTGCGGCCTTGATCTTGATGCTCGCGCCGGTGCGCGGATTGCGCCCGTTGCGCGCGGCGCGCTTGCCGACATAGAAAGTGCCGAATCCGACCAGTGTCACCATGCCGCCTTTTTTCATGGCAGTCTTGACCGCCGTCACGGTCGCATCCAGGGCGCGTCCGGCGGCCGCCTTGGAGATGTCGGCCGACTTGGCGATTTGATCGATCATTTCGGATTTATTCACGTTGAACCCCCTCTTCTATTATTGAGCGTGACAATCGGGACAATAGGAATTTGGGAAATCGGAGCAGATGGGCTGTGTGGGCGAAGGTTGAATGCAACTTTACCGTAACCGGCAATTGCTGTAGGACCTTTATAACAAGCGCCATTCCCGCGTGTCAAGCGCTTTTCCCGAGCAATTGCCGCGAATTCTCAAAGTCAGTGCGTGATGACTCCGCTTACCGGTTGGCCGTCGGCGGCAGGCGTGATCGGGGCGACATCATCTTTCTTGGTCAGCGCTTGGGGTCTGCGCTCGAGCGCGAGCTCGAGCACCTGATCGATCCATTTGACCGGCAAGATCTCGAGGCGATTCTTGACGTTGTCCGGAATTTCGGCGAGATCCTTCAGGTTTTCTTCCGGAATCAGCACGGTCTTGATGCCGCCGCGGAGAGCCGCGAGCAGTTTTTCCTTCAGTCCGCCAATGGGCAACACTTCGCCACGCAGGGTAATCTCGCCGGTCATGGCCACATCGGCGCGCACCGGGATGCCGGTGAGAATCGACACCATCGCCGTGCAGATGCCGATGCCGGCGCTCGGCCCGTCCTTGGGCGTGGCGCCCTCGGGCAGGTGGATGTGCAGGTCGATCTTCTGGTAGAAGTCCTCGGCCACACCCAGTCTGGCTGAGCGGCTGCGCACCACGGTGAGCGCGGCCTGGATCGACTCCTGCATCACCTCGCCCAGCTTGCCGGTGGTGATGCTCTTGCCCTTGCCCGGCATCACCACCGCCTCAATCGTCAGCAGCTCGCCGCCGACCTCGGTCCAGGCGAGGCCGGTCACTTGTCCCACCTGATTTTCCTTTTCGGCGATGCCGAAAGTGTACTTGCGCACCCCCAGGAACTTGTCCAGGTTCTTCGCCGTGACCACGATTTTGCTGTCGCGGCTCTTGGTCACCAGGGTCTTCACCACCTTGCGGCAGATCTTGGAAATCTCGCGCTCCAGGCTGCGCACCCCCGCTTCCCTGCTGTAGTAGCGGATGACGTCGCGGATGGCCGACTCGGCGATCGAAATCTCGTCGAGCTTGAGCCCGTTGTTCTTCAGTTGCTTGGGCAACAGGTAGCGCGTGGCGATGTGCACCTTCTCGTCCTCGGTATAGCCCGAGAGCCGGATGACTTCCATGCGGTCGAGCAGCGCCGGCGGAATATTGAGGGTGTTCGCGGTGGCGACAAACATCACCTCCGACAGGTCGTATTCGACCTCGACATAGTGGTCGACGAAAGTATGGTTCTGCTCCGGATCCAGCACTTCGAGTAGCGCCGAAGACGGGTCGCCGCGGAAGTCCATGCCCAGCTTGTCCACCTCGTCGAGCAGAAACAGCGGATTGCGCACGCCGATTTTGGCCATGTTCTGCAGGATCTTGCCCGGCATCGAACCAATATAGGTCCGGCGGTGGCCGCGAATCTCCGCCTCGTCGCGCACGCCGCCCAGCGACATGCGCACGAACTTGCGGTTGGTCGCCTTGGCGATGGATTGGCCGAGCGAGGTTTTGCCGACGCCGGGCGCGCCCACCAGGCACAGGATGGGTGCCTTCACCTTGTCCACGCGGCTTTGCACCGCCAGGTACTCGACAATGCGCTCCTTGACCTTCTCCAGGCCGTAGTGATCGGAGTCGAGGCTTTTCTCCGCAGCGGCGATGTCCTTGGAGATCTTGCTGCGCTTTTTCCACGGCAGTCCCACCAGTATGTCGATATAGTTGCGCACGACGGTGGCTTCCGCCGACATCGGCGACATCAGGCGCAGCTTCTTCAGCTCGGCCTCGGCCTTGAGACGCGCGTCCTTGGGCATGCGCGCCAGTTTGATTTTTTTCTCGATTTCGTCGAGGTCCGCGCCGTCCTCGCCCTCGCCCAGTTCCTTCTGGATGGCCTTGACCTGCTCGTTCAGGTAATACTCGCGCTGGCTCTTTTCCATCTGCCGCTTGACCCGGCCGCGGATGCGCTTTTCGACCTGCAGAATATCGATCTCGGTCTCGAGTTGCCCGAGCAGGTGCTCCAGGCGCGCCTTGACATCGAACATTTCCAGCACCTGCTGCTTCTGTTCCAGCTTCAGCGGCAGGTGTGCGGCGACGGTGTCCGCCAGACGCCCGGCCTCCTCGATGCCGCCGAGCGAGGTCAGGATCTCGGGCGGGATCTTCTTGTTCAGCTTCACGTACTGGTCGAACTGCGTCACCAGCGCCCGGCGCATGGCCTCGACCTCGTTATTGTCGCTCGCATCCGCCGGGACGGGGCGGGCCACGGCCACGTAATGGCTGCGCTGGTCCTCGATTTCCTTGATGACCGCACGCTGGCTGCCTTCGACCAGCACCTTAACCGTGCCGTCAGGCAGCTTGAGCATCTGCAGTATGTTGGCGATGCAGCCGATCTGATACATGTCCTCGGCGGCAGGCTCGTCTTTCGCCGCCGATTTTTGCGCCGCCAGCATGATGCTCTTGCCCCCTTCCATGGCGATTTCCATGGCTTTGATCGACTTGGGCCGGCCGACGAACAGCGGAATCACCATGTGCGGGAAGACCACGACGTCGCGCAGCGGAAGCAGCGGAAAATGGGTCAGATCAGGGGAATATTCAGTAGTGGACATGGTGAAACCTCAAGGGAGTATTTGCCAATAAGATGGGGGCGGGGGACATTAGTTCAACCCCGCGGGCGTTCTCAGGAAAGAGAACCTGCGACCTTGGGCGGGTCGGAGTAGATCAAGAGCGGCTTGCCCTCGCCGCGGACGGTGGGCTCGTCGATGACCACCTTGCTTACATTATCCATGGTCGGCAACTCGTACATCGTGTCGAGCAGCACCTGCTCGAGGATGGAGCGCAAACCGCGGGCCCCGGTCTTGCGCGCAAGCGCTTTCTGCGCAATGGCCGACAGCGCCGGCGGACGTATTTCCAGCTCCGCGCCTTCCATGCCGAACAACCTCTGGTACTGCTTGATCAGCGCGTTCTTGGGCTGGGTCAGGATCTGCATCAACGCCGCCTCGTCCAGTTCTTCCAGCGTGGCGATCACCGGCATGCGCCCGACGAACTCCGGGATCAGGCCATACTTGATCAGGTCCTCGGGTTCCACGGCGCGCAGCACCGCGGTAATGTCCTTGCTGTCCTTGAGGCTGCGCACCTCGGCGCCGAAGCCGATGCCGCTTTTCTCCGAACGGCTGCGAATGATCTTTTCCAGGCCGTCGAAAGCCCCGCCGCAGACGAACAGGATGTTGGTCGTGTCCACCTGGACGAAATCCTGGTTGGGGTGCTTCCTGCCGCCTTGCGGCGGCACCGAGGCGATGGTGCCCTCGATCAGCTTCAGCAACGCCTGTTGCACCCCCTCGCCCGAGACGTCGCGGGTGATCGACGGGTTGTCCGACTTCCTCGAAATCTTGTCGATCTCGTCGATGTAGACGATGCCGCGCTTGGCCTTGTCCACGTCGTAGTCGCAGTTCTGCAGCAGCTTCTGGATGATGTTCTCGACGTCCTCGCCGACATAACCCGCCTCGGTGAGGGTGGTGGCGTCGGCGATGACGAAGGGTACGTTCAGCAACCGCGCCAGCGTCTGCGCAAGCAGGGTCTTGCCCGACCCGGTCGGCCCGATCAACAGGATGTTCGACTTCGCCAGCTCGACCTCGTCGTTCTTGGACATGTGCTTGAGCCGCTTGTAATGGTTATACACCGCCACCGACAGGATTCTCTTCGCCACCTCCTGGCCGATCACGTATTCGTCGAGAATGTCGCAGATCTCCTTCGGCGTTGGCAGGTCGGACTTGGCGGTCTTGCCCCCCTTGTCGGTGCTGGTTTCCTCGCGGATGATGTCGTTGCACAGCTCGATGCATTCGTCGCAGATGAACACCGAGGGCCCGGCGATAAGCTTCCTCACCTCATGCTGGCTCTTGCCGCAGAAGGAACAATACAGGAGCTTTTCACCGGTATTTTTTTCGGTCATTTAAGCCTCATTTCTTGGCGGCGGCGCGATTGCTCAGCACATTATCCACCAGACCGTATTTCACCGCTTCGTCAGCCGACATGAAATTGTCCCGGTCGGTGTCGCGCGCGATGGTCTCCACGCTCTGGCCGGTATGCTGGGCCAGCATCTCGGTCAGGCGCCCGCGCAGGTACAGAATTTCCTTGGCGTGGATTTCGATGTCCGAAGCCTGTCCTTGGAAGCCGCCCATGGGCTGATGGATCATGACGCGCGAATTCGGCAGGCAATAACGCTTGCCCTTGGCCCCCGCGGCGAGCAGGAACGAGCCCATGCTGGCGGCTTGTCCCACGCACAAGGTGCTCACGTCGGGTTTGACGAACTGCATCGTGTCGTAGATGGCAAGTCCGGCGGACACCGAACCGCCCGGCGAATTGATGTAGAAGGAAATGTCCTTGTCGGGATTTTCCGACTCGAGGAACAGCAACTGGGCGACGATCAGGTTGGCCGTCATCTCGTTCACCACACCCACCAAGAATACTACCCGCTCCTTCAGCAGGCGCGAGTAGATGTCGTAGGCGCGCTCGCCCCGGCCGCTCTGCTCGATGACCATGGGAATCAAGCCCAGGCCCCGGGGGCCCTCAAGATCGGTGTGCGGCTCCATCCATCCGGCCGCGCGCGGCTTCCAGCTCGGCTGCATCATGCCGCCTTCCCCATGAATTCATCGAAATTTACAGCTTTGTCCTCGACCTTGGCGCGCTCGAGCACCCAGGCGACGACGTTTTCCTCCAGCACCAGGCTTTCCATCTCGGACAGGCGCTGAGGCTGCGAATAAACCCATTTTACCACCTCACCGGGTTGCTCGTAGCTCTCGGACTGCTCCTCCACCAGGGCGCGCACCTGCTCCGGCTTGGCCGCCAAATCATGCTTCTTCACCAGTTCGGCAATGATCAAACCCAGCGATACGCGGCGCTGGGCCTGCTGCTCGAACATCTCCGGATTGATGGGCAACTGCTCCATCTTCATGCCGCGCGCTTCGAGGTCGGCGCGCGTGGCCTGCACCAAGCGCTGCGCTTCCATCTCGATCAGCGCCTTGGGCAAATCGATCTTGGTCGCGTCGAGCAGCACTTGCATGACCTTGTTCTTGATATCGGCCTGGGCGCGTTTCTTCACCTCGCGCTCGATATTGGCCTTGACCTCGGCGCGCATCTTGGCCAGATCGCCGTCGGCCACCCCCAGCGAGCGCGCAAACTCGGCGTCCACGTCGGGCAGGTGCGGCTCCTCAACCAGCTTGACCGAGAGTTCGAAGCTCGCGCTCTTGCCGGCCACGTCCTTGCCGTGATAATCGGCGGGAAAAATCAGTTCGAACGTCTTGGTCCCGCCGGCCGCAAGTCCGAGGGCGTTGGCTTCGAACTCGGGCAGCATCTGCTTCTCGCCCAGCACGAAAACAAAATCGCTGGCCTTGCCGCCGGCAAACCCGACGCCGTCGATCTTGCCTGAAAAATCCGCAGTCACGCGATCGCCTTCTGCCGCCGACCGTTCCACCCGGTGGAAATGCTGGCGCTGCTTGCACAGGATCTGCAGCGTCTTGTCGACTTCGGCATCGCCCACCGTGAGCGCGGGGCGTTCGATCCGGCTCGCGCCGATGTCACCCAGCACCACTTCCGGATAGATCTCGAAGGTGGCGCTGAACTCGATGCTCTTGGCGTCGGCCTCTCCCGGCTTGGGCTCGATGCGCGGATAGCCGGCCACCTTGAGATTCTGCTCGCGCACCGCGTCGCTGAAGGCTTTCTGCACGGCATCGCCGATGACCTCGGAGCGCACCTGCGGTCCATATTGCTGGGCGACGAGTTTCAGCGGCACCTTGCCCGGACGAAAGCCCGCCATGCGCAGGTTGCGGGACAGCTTTTTCAGCCGCTCGTCCACCTGCTTCTCGATTTCCTCAACCGGCACCGCCATGTTCAGGCGGCGCTCCAGCTGGCCCAGATTTTCCAAACTTGTCTGCATCAAATTCCCTTGATGTCTGTAACTAAACCGGGAAATCCAAAAGGAGGTGCGTGCCCCCTTTTGCGTTACCCACTGTTAAAGCTGCGCGGCATGGTGCGAAGGAAGGGACTCGAACCCCCATGCCGTAAGGCGCTGGAACCTAAATCCAGTGCGTCTACCAATTCCGCCACCTTCGCGTGGAAAGGCCCCGACAACGGCTGAGGACACGGCGCCATCAGCCGTGCGCGGGCATCAGGAAAACATCGCCGATATTTCCCGCCCGCCCCGACTGCGCCCGCTCCGGCTGCCACCTGCCCGCGTTACGGCCTTCACCGGGTGCAATTTTACTCGATTAGGCCATATACTGTCAGCCCAAAGTAAAAGTAATTCTTCAACGATTTCAACTCAATGTCCGTAGGCCACTACGAGAATTTCCCGGTCGCCTCGGCGCTTCTGCCGGCCCCAATGCGCCATCCGGTCTCCGTCATCTACCGGTTTGCCCGCTCGGCCGATGATTTTGCCGACGAGGGGAATCTCCCGGCCGCCGAGCGGCTGGCGCAACTGGATGATCATCGTCAAGAACTCGCGCGACTGGAGGCCGGCGCTTCCCCGCGACAGCCGCTTTTCGCCGAACTCGGAAAGATCGTGAACCAATACCAGCTGCCGCTGCAGCTGTTTCGCGACCTGCTCGATGCCTTTGCCCAAGATGTGGTCAAAGGCCGCTATGCCGACTTTGCCGAAGTCATGGATTATTGCCGCCGCTCGGCCAACCCTGTCGGCCGCCTGCTGCTGCATTTGTTCGGCGCCGCAACCGATCAGAACCTCAAGCGTTCGGATGACATCTGCACCGGCCTGCAACTGATCAACTTCTGGCAAGACGTGGAAATCGACTGGCGCAAGAATCGTATCTACCTGCCGCAAGACGAAATGCAGCGTTACGGCGTGACCGAGCGCCAGATCGCGGCCGGCGACGTTTCCGGCCAATGGAAAGCCCTCATGCGGTTCCAGGTGGAGCGCGCGCGCGCGATGATAAAATCCGGCTCGCCCCTGGGACGCGCATTGCCGGGCCGCATCGGCCTGGAAATCCGCACTATCGTCCAGGGCGGTCTGCGCATACTGGAAAAAATAGACAAGGTCGAAGGCGACATCTACCATCACCGGCCGGTGCTGAACGCTTTCGACTGGCCCTTGTTGCTTCTCCGGGCGTTATGAGAAGGTGATGCACCACCGCTTTCGCGTAAGGTTGCTTCCTGGCGCAGAGAACGCTGAGCTGGTCTCGGTCCGCTTTTATTGTCTCTCCGTGTTCTGCGGTTGATTGAATTGTTTCCCAGTTCCGGACTACTCGTGACCCCAGACGAATACTGTCAACACAAGGCCGTGCAGAGCGGATCGAGTTTCTACTACTCCTTCCTGTTCCTGCCACCGGAACGCCGCCGCGCGATCACCGCGCTGTACGCCTTCTGCCGCGAGGTGGACGACATCGTCGACGAATGCACCGATAGCGGCGTGGCGTACACGAAACTCGCATGGTGGCGGCAGGAACTCGCCCGCCTCTATGCCGGGGAGCCGCAGCATCCGGTGGCGCGGGCGCTGCAGCCCGCGCTCCAGCCCTTCGGCATCAAGCGCGAATACCTGGCCGAAATCATCGACGGCATGGAAATGGACCTGAGCCAGAACCGCTACCTCGATTTCGCCGCGCTGCAGCAGTACTGCCACCGCGTCGCCGGCGTGGTGGGCCTGCTTGCGGCCTCGATCTTCGGCTACCGCGACGAGCAGACGCTGACCTACGCCCACACCCTGGGCCTCGCTTTTCAGCTCACCAACATCATCCGCGACGTCGGCGAGGACAGCCGCAAGGGACGCATCTATCTGCCCATGAGCGAGCTGCAGCAATTCAAGGTAACTGCGGCCGACATCCTGCACGCGCGCCAGACCGAGAACTTCACCCGCCTGATGACCTTTCAGATCGAGCGTGCCGAGCGCTATTACGTCGCGGCGTTTGAACAATTGCCTGAAATGGACCGCAAGGCGCAGCGGCCCGGCCTGATCATGGCGGCAATCTACCGTACGCTGCTGCGGGAAATAGAAGCCGACGGCTGCAAGGTGCTCACCCAGCGCACGGCGTTGACGCCCGTGCGCAAGCTGTGGATTGCGTGGAAGACCTGGATCACGGTGTGAACGTCGCCATCATCGGCGCCGGCTGGGCCGGCATGGCCGCGGCGGTCGCGCTGGCGCAGGCGAAGATCCCGGTCACGGTATTCGAAGCAGCACGGCATCTGGGCGGCCGCGCGCGTTCGGTCGAAATCGAAGGCGTCGAACTCGACAACGGCCAGCACATTCTGATCGGTGCTTACCGCGAAACCCTGCGCCTGATGCGCGTAGTCGGCGCCGATCCGGACCAGCTGCTGCTGCGCCAGCCGCTCGCCATCGAATACCCGGGCAAGTTCAGCCTGCGCGCGCCACGCCTTCCCGCGCCGCTGCATCTAGTCGCCGCCCTGCTGACTGCTGGCGGGCTGAGCTGGGGCGAGCGCATCGCCGCCATGCGCTTTATGACGTCGATGCGCAGCAACGCCTATCGCATCGGCGCCGACATGCCGGTCGCCGAGTTGCTCGCGCTGCACCGCCAGACCGGAGCGCTCGCGCGCTATCTGTGGGAGCCCTTGTGCGTCTCGGCCCTCAACACCCCGGCCGCCTCGGCCTCGGCGCAAGTTTTTCTCAACCTGTTTCGCGATGCGCTGGACGGCGCGCGTGGGAACAGCGACTTCCTCATCCCGCGCACAGATCTGGACAAACTCTTTCCCCAGCCTGCGGCGGCCTTTGTGCGCGCCAACGGCGGCTCGGTGCGGCTGGGAACGCCGGTACGAACGCTGGCCGAAGCCGACGACGGCTTTGTCCTGGACGAGCGTCCCGAACGCTATACCCATGCCATCCTCGCCGTCGGGCCGCATCAGATCGATGCCCTGCTCGACCGGTTCGCCGCGCTCGCGCCAACACGCCAGAGCCTGGCCGCCTTCGCCTACGAGCCGATCTACACCTGCTATCTGCAGTATCCGCCGGACGTCTCGATGCCTCGGGCCATGACCGGCTTCGACGGCGGCACGATCCAGTGGATATTCGACCGGGGCCGGCTCAACGGCATTTCAGGGCTGCTGGCGGCGGTGATCAGCGCGCGCGGCGGGCACCAGAATGTTTCCCGCGACGTGGTGGCAAGCGCCATTCATCGCGAACTGGCTGCGTTTCTGCCTGGCCTGCCGCAGCCGTTGTGGTCGCGCGTGATTGCGGAGAAGCGCGCCACCTTCTCCTGCCGTCCCGGCGTTGCGCGGCCGGAGAACAAAACTGCGGTGAGGAATCTTTATCTGGCGGGGGATTACACCGCCAGCGACTACCCGGCCACGCTGGAATCGGCCGTCCGCAGCGGCGTGCTCGCCGCGCGCCTCGTGCGCGAGCGCTAGCGCAAGCGCGCGATCGCGTCCTCGACCCTGTCGCTGGCGATGATTTCCAGGCCGCTTATCGCCTGCCTGGGTATATTTGCCTTGGGGATGATCGCTTGGGTGAAACCGAGCTTCGCCGCTTCGCGCAACCGCTCCTGCCCGCGCGGCGCAGGCCGGATTTCGCCGGCCAAACCCACTTCCCCGAACACCACCAGCTTCTGCGGCAGCGGCTTGGCGCGCAGCGAAGATACGATTGCGAGCAGCACGGCGAGGTCGGCAGCGGGTTCGCTGATTTTCACCCCGCCCACCGCATTGACGAACACGTCCTGGTCGAAACAGGCGATACCCGCGTGCCGGTGCAGCACGGCGAGCAGCATGGCAAGGCGATTCTGCTCCAGCCCGACCGAAAGCCGGCGCGGATTGGGCGCATGCGCTTCATCCACCAGCGCCTGGATCTCGACCAGCAGCGGCCGCGTACCCTCCTGCGTCACCATCACGCAGGAACCCGGCACCTCGCCGTCGTGCTGCGACAGGAACAGCGCGGACGGGTTGGACACCCCTTTCAGTCCCTTGTCGGTCATGGCGAACACGCCCAGTTCGTTTACCGCGCCGAAGCGGTTCTTGAACGCGCGGATCAGCCGGAAGCTCTGCTGCGTATCGCCCTCGAAGTAGAGCACCGTGTCGACGATGTGCTCCAGTACCCGCGGCCCGGCGAGCGCGCCTTCCTTGGTCACGTGACCGATAAAAACGATGGCCGTGCCGGATTGCTTGGCCAGCCGCGTCAACTGCGCTGCACACTCTCGCACCTGCGCCACCGATCCCGGCGCCGAGGAGAGGGCATCGGAATAAAGCGTCTGGATGGAATCGATGACCACGATTTCCGGCCTGGCCTCGCCGAGCACGGCTTGGATTTTTTCGAGATTGATCTCGGCCAGCAACTGCAGGCCGCCGGAATCGAGCGCGAGCCGGGTGGCGCGCAGCGCCACTTGCTCGACCGATTCCTCGCCGCTGACGTAGAGCGCAAGATGCTGCCTGCTCATCGCGGCGAGCGCCTGCAACAGCAGCGTCGACTTGCCGATGCCGGGATCGCCGCCGATCAGCACCA
>OCZT010001151.1_pt1 | contig 27400 bp, 52 predicted proteins | sample 1539031 | NCBI WGS metagenome assembly OCZT01 (sample SAMEA3539308, study PRJEB22396) | soil metagenome | biome: tundra; feature: field; material: soil | place: USA | collected 2010-05 | depth 0.15 m | reverse complement strand
CGCCCAACCCGCCGCCGCCGTCAAGCAGAAAAAGTGCCGGTCATCTGGCCCCACGGCCGGCAATGGGCGATTGGCTTCCGCCTGGCTGTCGCTCGTCCATGTTGTCCTCACTTTCTCGCCGGCATGATGACGGCAACTTGTTCGCCCGACTTGTCACGAATGTTGACCTGGTCCAGGTCGCCATCGGTATGGATTTCCACCTCGTCGGCGATGATGTGGTCGACAGCTTCGAATACGAATCGCAGGTTCAGGTGGGTCGAATACGACGATGCGCCCGAGCACTCGACGGTCTCCTCGATCTTGCTCGACTGGTCTTGGCGTACGATTTCAATCCCGTCTGGCGAGAAGTTCAGGTCGCCGAACGGAATGCCCGTCTTGTCCGTTGCCCGGATGATGAGCGCTCGCTTCAGTGCCCCAAGTAGCGCGGCCCGGTTGACGACGGCGGGAGACTTCTTCCAGCTTCCTTTGCCGAAGAATTGCTCATAGGGAACGAAGTCAGACTCGACGAGCTTCGTGGACATGGTCGAGCCACCCGCGCGAATCTGCAACACGTTCTTGTCGATGCAAACCGAGCACGTTGCAAGACCTGCCAGAATCTTCGCCATCGAGTTGGCCGCGCCGGTCGGGATGACCGCCTTGGAAAAGACCGACTCGTCGACCTTCACCTTTCGCACGGCCATGCGTTGCCCATCGGTTGCTACGGCTTCAAGCGCGCCGTTGATGGTAGTCACGAACACGCCCGAGATATGCGGACGGTCGTAGCTCACGGCGTACGACGTGCCAAGGATTGCCGAGGCAATCGCCGATGCGTCCATCTCCTTTGCCTTCGACGTGTCGAACGACGGCACCGCGGGGAAGTCCTTCGGGTTGTCGACGGCCATCGTGAATTTAGCGCCGCCCCCAACGATCTTAAGTCGGCTTTCGTCGACGGTGATTGTGATTTCGTCGTGCGATAGTCCGCCGACGATGGCCAATAACTCGCCGGCATTGGCGCAAAAGCCGATAGGGTCGTCGACCGTCACGACAGTGGCCACGGTTGAGCGCAGGTCGGTTGCCACGACTTCGACGCTACCGAGGCTTGCATTGACGAGCACGTTTGAAACTATGGGGACGGGAGACTTTTTGTCGATGACGCAAACGGCGGAAGAGAGAGCTTCGAGGAGTTGCTTGCGATTGAGCTTCATGGGTCAGGTTTCCTTTTCTATAAAAGTCACTCTTTGAGTAGAGTCATCTGTTCTTCTTGGTCGTTGATGTCTACCTTTTCTAGGTTTCGACACGCCTGCCGGTAATAGCTCGGCTTCAACTCGATCCCAACGCCCTTGCGTCCATTCTTCACCGCCCCGAAAACCTCAGACCCAACACCCATGAACGGAGTCAGCACAACTTCGCCAGGATTGGACCACATCACACACGCGCGCTCGATGACATCGAGCTGCAACGGGTGGACGTGCTTTTCATCTTCAGGGTCCTTACCCTCGCGGTGGGGGAGAGTGTTGTCGAGTCTAACGTCGTCCCAAAATGCGCTGGCATATTGCCGCCAAACCCACTGGGAGAAACGGTTCTCCAGTTGGCTTCCTGTCCATCCTCGGAACCTCTTGATCTCCGCTGGAACATCTCGTTCGCCAGCATAGCGGAGCAGCCCTGTTGGATGGGATACCGGCACAGGATTGTCGCCAGAGCGCCTGAAGATGAGGAGGTAATCGGCGTTTGCCATCGAGCACTTTGTCGAGTCAAGAGTCAGGCACTTGTGCGAAAGGCTCTTCATCATCGTGCGGTTTCGGATGGTGAGAGGCTCCTTCCACACATGGTACCTGGCCACGTAATGGAACCCGTTTTCAGCGTGAAGCCTGATGATGTCACCTGGGAAGTCCTGCAAGTGGTCGCAACCGCTATTCCCCGATGGAACATCCATGCAATGGACGGCCGACATCCTTCCAGGCATGGTGATGCGGTGGATTTCCTTAACTACGAAAGCGTAGTGCTTCAAAAACTCTTCGTAGTTGACGCTGTTCGAAAGGTCAGCTTCGTCGCTAGAATACTGGTACAGACCCTTGAACGGAGGCGAATACACCGTGAAGTGTATCGACTCTGCGGGGAACTGTTTCATGGTTTCCACGCAGTCGCCATTGTAGAGCGCATAACGGTCCGTCAGTAACTGGTCATTTACAGCCATGGTGGAATAGTCTCCTTCGTTGTCTTTTGTGGTTTCTTTTCAACGGCAAGGGCCTGCCCCATGTGCCGAATCATCTCACTAAACATGCCATCAGCCTGCACGCTCTTGCGCCTCATGTTTGCTAGCACCCTGACCTCGCCATCGGTAGCCACCACGTCAAGCCTGACCGGATTCTTCTGCCCAAACCTCCAGCACCTACGCACGCTTTGGTAATATTGCTCATAGCTGTGGCTGGCAAACGTTACGACGTGTGCGCAGTGTTGCCAGTTGAGACCCCATGCCCCGATCTTCGGCTTGATGACGAGCACACGAAGATTTCCAGAAGCGAAGTCTTTGTAGATTTCTTCCTTCTTGTCATCGGGAGTACGGCCAGCGATTTGCCTGCTTCCTGGTATGATTTTCTCAAGCTCGTCGCCTTCCGGGTTTGTGTGACACCAAACAACAGCAGGCGAATCATGGTCGACAAGCGTCCTCACGTACTCACAACGCTCTCCAAGCGTTCTCTTCCGTTCCTCATTTTCTTCTTTCAGCCCGAACGTAGGAACCGTGAACAACCATCCATCAGCAGGCTTTTTAGGAGCTATCAAGTGGTCATTCTCAGTCAGTGAAGGAAGCACGAAACGAATGTCATCGAAACCCAGATCGCTGGGCTTCCTGCATGCCCTTGCCCAGTTCGCTATCCATCGCCAAAACGCCGTGACACCATGGTTCTTCAGGCGCCATTGTCCAATGGATTGGGATACGCGAAAGGCAAGCCTGGCATAGTGCTGCACAACCTCCTCGGCGGCCTTCTGTTCACGCAGTGCTTTCTTCTGCCCCTTGTCGTCGAGCTGCCGAAAGAACCTGGTAAGCATGTCTGAATTGGAAAGTTCGCCGAGCGCTTCGCTGCTTGTCCCGAGCTCTACGTAATCATTCGGGGCGGCGGTAGCAGTGCAAAGTAGTCGGTACGGAATCTTGCACAGAAACCTCGTGACAGTCTTTTGCGTTGCCCCGGTGTAATGCTTGAGGATGCTGCTCTCGTCGCATACGACACCCTGAAAGTCCTCCGGGTTGAAGTAATGAAGGCGCTCGTAGTTCGTTACCACGATTCGATCGCCATCCTTCATCCCCTCACGTCGGTGAGCCACATCTACCCCGAACTTTTCCCCCTCTTTCATGGTCTGGAATGCGACCGCAAGAGGGGTGAGCACAAGGACCTTTCCGTTAGTTTTCCGAGCAACGTTCTCGGCCCACGTGAGCTGCATCGGAGTTTTCCCTAATCCGCAGTCAGCGAATATCGCGCAGCGTCCCTTGCGTACAGCCCAATCAACTAGCGCCTGCTGAAACGGGAAGAGCTGCGAAGGCATCCACGTTGGCTCGAATCCGTGCAGCGCTCCCTCGTGCGTCTTGGCGGCTAAGAAGTTCTCATAAGTAGCGTCCACGGTTCACCCTCTCGAAGCGACAGCCCACTCTGCATCGTTGCAAACTGTCCAGGCCCGCTAGGATGTGGTGAGCTGCCGCTTCCAAAGTATGAAAGCATCGGGGCCTGGACAAGGGACAGGAAAACACGGAAGCGGAATGGTGTCAACTATTATTATTTACGGCCGCCCCTTCTGGCACTTTTCGCGCTGGGATTGTGCACCTGCCTTGACAAGGTCACGATGAACTCTATCAGAGACGTGCCACGTCTTAAGTGCTTCTGCGATCTGTTCCTCACTAAGCGGCTCGCAAACGTGCGCGGCGAGCTGGGCCTTTAGTTGTTCGTGCAGTCGATTTGCACGCGCTCTCACACTGGCCAGCTCCGTCGGCATCTTCGGCGGCTCGGGCTGCGGGGCCTCGACCCATGTGCCGCCGCAATTCTCGGGCTTTCGAGGTGGCTCGGACTGCTCGCGTCCCTTGCAGTTACACGGCTTCGTCGATGGCCCAAGGTCGGGACCTGGAATAATTGAGTCGCAATGCTCATGGTGACCGACCGTGACCGGCGGCTCGGGCTGCGGGGCTGGCTGGGCTGCGACAGTAACCGCCTTCTCCCGCTCCTCGGCGGCCATCTTCAGGTGCTCTCGGTAGACGTCGCGCCAGGCACCACGGGAGGCGTAGCTAACGTCGTCCCAGCTGTCGTGTGGGAAGCGAGCTTGATGCAATCGCACGGCTCCGCGCTCTTCCTCTGGCGACGCTGGCATCCACACCCCGCATTCCCCGCAGAACGGCGTACTCGACTCGTGGCCGGATGGGCATTTGGTGGTCATTGTTACTTTACCTTTCCCTTCCACCACGACCCAGGGTCTGTGGCAGCAGCAATAGCGGCGTCAAGATCTCCATGCAGCCGAAGTTCTGCCTGCTTTTTGTAGAAGCTCACCTCCCACGATAGGAACCGAATCTCACCGAGAGTGATTAGAAAAACTACAAAGCAATACCACTGCAAAAACGTCATGGCTTGAACCCTCCTCGCATGATGGCCCAGGCGGCGAAGTAGGCGAGAACGTTTAGCTGTCTCTGGGCCATGGCCAGTTCCACATTTTTGGCTATGGCATTTCGCGCCGACGTTTCGGCCACGTTCAGGCGGACGTACTCCGCGTTTCCACCCACTGGGAAGCCCTTGGCATTGCCGGCACGAAACGCCTTGTCGGCGACGTCGTACGCGGCGCATAGGTCGATAATGGTCATCACCGTCCCACTTTCTGCGTACCACTTTTCACGCCGGACAAAAGGACAGACCACGCCCAGTCAAGAATCCGTTTTCTTGCCGCCGTGTCTACGCTCATCAGTGCTCGATGCACAGTCTTGAGCGCCTTGATTTCTGGGTCCATTTTCTTCCTGGTCATCACCGCCCCACTTTCAGCCCGAGCTCACGCTGATGGGACGGGCAAAGCGTCCTCGTCGGGAACGCCGTTCCCTTTCCGTGCTTCTCGCAAACGTCGAGGCCGCAAGGCTTCCCGCTTTTGAGCATGTGGCCGCATTTCGTCGTTGCCTTCGCCGAGCAGTTGACGGTTGTGCAAGCGCCTGGCTTAGGCTGGCGGATGAAACATGGGGCGAATCCTCCCCCGAGACTTGAGGCAATTGGAATCATCGGAACGCTCATCGTGTTGTCCTTTCGTTGAATAGGGCCACGTCGCCGAGATGGCCTGTAACCAGCAGACCCGACGGAGTAACGACGTCGGCAACGTGGCTTGCGGGGAGCCCGCTTTCGAGCACGGCCACCGTGGCAGTTATCTGACCCCTCCGCGATTAGTGGACGGGCGAAATTCGCGAGCGGTGTGATCCTTCACTCCCCAGACGCTGCCGTTTGGATTGTACCCAGGCAGCTCTGCAACTTGTTCACCGAAGTTGCCACGGGTTGGCGGATTGCCCGCCGAAATGACCTACGCGAAGGGGTCGTCCTCGTCGCTTGGCGGTGGCGTTTCGAAAGCCGGGGCCTCAGACACGCTGGCCTTCTTCCCTTCTACAGCCTTCACCTGCGCGACCTTGGCCTTCATCATCGCTGAGAAATTGCGAAGTTGATTCTGATCCATTGGCTTGGCCAGCTTCACTCCAGACGATGGAGCGTTGACCCATCGAACGCGAGCATTCGTTTTTCCCTGGTATTCACTGTGCTCGACTACGATGCCGACCTCTTGGTCAAGCGCCTGCCCTGGCAGCTCGTAGAGATCGTCGCCCTTGAAGCCGCAGTATCGCAGGGCCTCCATGGTGCGCGTCCATGACTTATCGGTGAAGCTTCCCCACCATGGAATCGTTCTCCCCATGGCAGGTCCTTCCAAGATTTTGAATTGCACCAGCACCTGCTGATTGCCAGCCAATGACATCCCTAGTTGGGCATACGCACCTTCGACTGGAGTTGCCACGGCCTTGTAATTTCCCGCTGCTAGTATTTCGCTCATGTTCGTTTTCCTTCCCTCTTTCGGAGTTTCTTACACTGCCACTTGTTTTGGTTGTCGTTTTTTCAGCGAGTTGAGCATGCGAGAAAGCGCCCCCTTATCGTTCTCGGTGATCGCCTTGGCCACCGATGGATTTCCTTTCTCGGCAAGTTCGACGTCGCCGATTCGTGCCAGCTCTATTTCGATAGCGTCGGCAAGCATCAGAGGCGTTTGCGTATTGCTGTACGCAATGGCCTCTGCCAATGGCCCCCAAGGGTGAGCAGGGTCAAGCTCTACCTGCTCAGGGAGAGCCAATCTAGACTTTGCGAAATAGGTTGCGGTCTTCACGAACTTAAGCAGTCGACGTCCGGTGCTGTAGCCTTTGGCGCGCGCGCTTTCGTCCCCCTTGAGGCGTCCACTCGTCTCCTCGAAGCAGGCGTATCCCGTGGTATCCGTCCACTCCCGAAGGAACCCAGCCGCCTTCTCGTGAAGGCGAAGCGTGTACTGGTCAAAGTCTTCACCTTCTGGATTCTTGAACGTTCGAATATTGGCGTGAGCCAGGATAACGATGGTCATATTTCGTTTGGCGCGCAGGGTGTCCAGACGCTTGGCGAAGTTCCTCCACTCGTCGCGGGCAAGTTCAAAGCCGTTGCCGTAGCCAAGCTCAAGCAGCGAATCAAACGTCTTCCCACTCTTGTTCATCGCGGAAGCTCGCCCCGACTCGTGCTTTACGACGTATCGCCAGAGCAGCGATTCAAGACGATCGGCGGTGTCGATGACAAGCGTCTTGTACTCACTTTCGTTTTCGGTGAGATCGTCGATCGCCGACAACACTTCCTCATAAGACAGCGGAACGGTACCGCCTGGGCCGTCTCGGAATTCGTACCGAGGAACGTCGATGTCTGCGCTACCGTCGTCGATGTCTAAGAAGATCGGGCTTGGGGCGTCGGCGGCTAGACTGCTCTTCCCTACACCTTCGGACCCATAGATGATGAACCTCTTTGCGCATGCCATCTTGCCCTTGATTACTTTACTGAGTCTACTTGTCGTTGCCATGGTTGACCTCTTTCGTCGGTTTGGCTCTACTGAGCATCATTGCTCAGGTTGAGCTCTGAGTGAACACTCTCAAGCTTCTTGAACTTTGTTTCGTCGTCGAGAGACGCACAGCCAGAACACGTCTCAAACATCTCACAGGTGCGACCGTAAAGAAAGCAAGAGGACGGATTCCTAGGCGCACGCCCAAGCCTAGCTTCGTCGCGAATCATGAGCGCCGTCGCATGCACGTCTTTCTGTGACTCCATCATCTCTGATTCAGTGCGAACGACTTCAGCTCGTCCGAAATACGACTCGGGAGATGATGCCATTTTCTCGGCAATTCGTGCTGAGAATTCTTCGACTGTCTCATCGTTTTCCCTCTGGGCAGCGTAGAGCTTGCCGTCCTTGGTGAACTTGCGTTTGTCCATCGGCGTGGCCAGCTTCGGGCGCTCGCCGAACTTCGATAGCACATCGTAGATGCATCCCTCGACGTCGTAGCCGAGCGCCTTCATACCTTCGTGGTAGACGCTGACCTGTGGATCCATTCGCAGGCGTTGCCAGTAGGTTGAGCCGGCCGCCAGGTCTTCACTCGACGTCTTGTGCTCCACGAACCAGACCTTGCCAGTGCTCCGCCGCTTGACCAACACGTCAAGCTTGCCGGCCACTTCAAGATCGTGCATCGGGCATCCCGTGGCAGGGTTGCGAATACGTGCGCGAAACTCCACCTCGACGCCGAGGACTTCGAAGTCGGCCATATCGGGCAGCCATCGCGCATCGTAGCCAGTGATCAACACGACAGCCTTGGCCATGGCGATAGCATCGGCATCACCAGGCTTCGCGCGCATCGCTTCGAGCGCCACTGGCAAGCTGCCACCGGACTTCCACCATGCTTCGAGGGCGGTGTGAATCAGCGTCCCGAATGACAGCGACTCGGACGTGGTAAGCGAGCGGTATCCCAGCTCGTATTTGATGTGGTGCAGGCGTCGGCACGAGTTGAAACAGCGCATGCGCGAGACGGTAATCAGATCGGAATTCATCGTCTAGTCCTCCAGTTTGGTCAGGTCGTGCTTGGGCGCCGGGTACTTCGCCTGGTACTCAGCGATGGCCCGCTCTTCTTCGGCGTCAATCTCGGCGACAGTCCGCGCGGGCGGTAACGGTACTTGCGGCGACAGGAATTGATGGCAGAGCATCCAGTAGTCGGTGGCCATGGCTACACGTCCAGCCCTTTGGCCGTGGCAATGTTCTCGCATATCTCTTTCGCCTGGCGCTCACGCATGGCCAGTTCTCGATTGCAACTCTCGATGTAGGCGGTGATCGCCTCAGCAACGGAACTTTGTAGGAGAGGCCACATAATGTTCAGTGGAGTGATCGGGGAACCCCAGTTTTGCAGCCAAACAAAGTCCTCGCCGCGCTTGTAGACTTCGCACTTGACCATCTCTGGTTTCATGGCCCCGAAGTCGAATCGCACGTAATAGATTGGGCTCACGAGCTAGTCCTCAACGTCGTAATTGACCGAGTAGCCGCGGCCCTCGGGCAGGTTGTGCGGCCAGCAGGTGCCGTCGTCGTCTTCGTCCTCGACCGCTTCGAGCTCGGCCGACGTGGTAGCCAGCTCGCCCCGAATCTCGGCCGCGTGGATGGCGTCGCAGATACACTCGGTCGGAGTCGAGCAATCGTCGTGTCGGCGAGCCAGGCGAATCTCGGGAAAGACGTCGTCGAGCTTGGCGTCGGTGATGATTACGGTCTGGGTCTTGCGCAGGTCCATGTTTTGCTCCGTGTTCATAAAAACAACCTTACGCTCGTCTATTCGTTGTTGCAACAGTGAATAGCAATCTTTCCAACAAATCGACCGACGCGCCGCTAAGTGCGTGAAACTAGTACGCCATAATCCGCTAGCGCTTCTCGAAGCAAGCGCGACTTTTTCCACTTTCTCGCCTTTGCGCTGGCCAATATCTCGGCGACTTCGTTCTCTGTGAATCGCTCGGCTATTCTCTCCGTCCTTGCCTGTCCCTCCGGCAACGGCTGGCCTCCGCGCTTCTTTTTCTCTTGCTTCTTTTTCACTTGTCCTCTTCTTTCGCATCCACACGTTCCGCGGTCACGGTGATGCGGTACACGTGCAAATCGTCATCCTCATAGCTTCTGGCGTCTTCCTCAGTGGCGAACGCCGTGCCCTCTTCCGGATCGATCACCTCGTCTGCGCTTTCACCGACGTCCCAAAATTCTCGCGTCGCCCGTTCTGTCTGCTTTCCCAGTTGGTCGGTCGTCATGTCAGTTTCGTTCCCTTCGTACTTCGAAGCCGGTTTCTATCCCGCGCACTCGCAAGCTCTTCATCCACGCCCTACCCTCGCCGACGACCGCCAGGTGCAACCGCGGGTCGCTGTCGTGTAGTTGCTCGTATTCCGCGCGTGACATCGCCCGCACGTTGCCCGCGCTGTCGATTGTCTGGATGGGCTCGCCGCTGGCCATGGCGAGGCAGAATGCGTGTAGGGCGTTCACAGCTTCCCCGTCTGATTCTCGGTGTAGAACTGATCCCAGTCACGATAACCGGCGGGCGGACCTTTCGCGCACGTCTTGTGTACAGCGTGCTTATGCCCATCGCCTCCATCGACTTCGGAGAACTGACGTCCGTGCAGTTGCCGCGAGCGCAGCCAGCAAAAGCGCGTGACTGGCTTGGGGCCTTTGGCCTTCCATCGGCTCATGAATCTTCCCCGGCATTAAGCCACCAAACGAATCGCTCTCTGTTCCCCCACGCTGCACTCGGGGCCTCATTGTAGAGCCACGCAACGATGCTTTGCAGGTTGTCGGAGTTCTCTTCATCGGCGCAGCTAAAGGACTCTCGCAGGTCATTGCACAGAACGGCAGTCAGAAAGCTGCCGGGGCGGATGTGGTGGTCGATGTATTGTCGCAGTCCGTATGCCGTGTTGTCCGGGATGGTCTGGTTTCTGAACTGGTATCCAAGTGGGCTTTTCATCGTCTCACCGGACCGAAGCCGATTCCAACAATCGCGTCGAACCGCCGCGCCACCTTGGCGTGCTCGGCGTCAAGCGCCTGGCGGGTTTCGTCGGTGGTGCGGGCGTTTAGTCGGCGAAGGATTGCCTCAGCAATGTCGATGGTCGGGCGTAGCTGATAGCGGGATGGTGTTTCGTTGTGGTTGGTGGACATGGGTCAATCCTCCTTCGACTACGGTTCAGCTCTCGATGGGCCGCGAGAGATGGCGGAGCATTCAGACAGATCGATCATGTGGCGAGACCGCTGGGCGGCATCGGTGAACAGACGGCGACCGCTCAAGCCGACGATAGTGTCGTGCTCCTCGACGTCGATCGTGATGTAGATTACGTTGGACTCGCTACCCAAGTTCGGACTTCTATCGGCCTTCATGTGAAACGCTGCTGTGCAGTACATGGGTCATTCCTCCGTCTGTCGTTTGCTCAATTCGGTCATAATCAGGCGCCGCTCGCAGGCCGCGAATCGGCTAGCTTCGCAACGCGGCTCTCTGCAATCTTCGCAGGCAATCAAATGCGGCGGGGTCGGCGCTACCACGTGGGAGAGCCAGAGGGAGCGAAACCAGGCAATCACCCGTCCACCTCTTCTTTTCTCGTCTCTGGCTTCGATGGTCCTCCGTGACCAGGGCACGCGAGACCCGGGACGTATCCGGCGTACCTATTGTCGCTTCGGTAGACGTAGCCATCCCATCGCACAACGGTTTCTCCGTCAGGGCGGCTACCAAACGCCACCTTGTTGCAAAACCCAGCTTCCCCACCGTCGCCTGACCACATCGGTACAGAGCAACTTCCAACACCGTCAGCGTTCAGTTTTTCGTGACACTCACACATGCGTGCCATGCTTCACCTCCTTTACCCGGCGGGGCCAACTCCACAGGCCAATAGCCAGCACCCACGGTGCCAGTCTCCCAAGTGGAATCCACTCGGCGTCGAAAATCAAAAAGGCAATCTGGCGCAATGGCCACATGATCGCACTCATGACTCAACCTCCTCCATCAATCCGTGATACATCTCGCACACCGTCGACGCGGCAACCTTGCCAGCCGCAAGCAGCCTGCACACGCTCTCGATTACCCGCTCGCGGCCGGCCTGCTGTAGCAGCTCGCGCGAGGCCGGCGGTAGGTACGGGCGGCCGGTTAGGTGGTAGTCGGCGTAATAGGTGTCGCTCAGCATGCAACGATCTCCCAGGCTTCGCGGGCAAGCTTCTCGGCCGCGGCAATGGCGCGATTCGCGAGCATGTGGCGGCGATGCCTTTCCTCGGCGTCCGCATCGCCAACGGGAACGTATTGGGCGGCGTCCAGCTCGTGCTTGCGCGCGGATGCCAGGTACGACAACGCCGCTTTCAGGTGGCGCTCGGCGGCGTCCATGGAGTCCATAAGGGGCGGAGTCATGGCTACAGGTCCCCCGGCAAGCAAACGCCGCTTTGAATTGTCCACCCTGCGGCACACCGCGCATCCCGCGTCGTCGCATGAATGGCCACCGCTTCGTCCTTGTCGGCCGGGCCAATGACGGGCGCCGCGTGGACCTCAGAGGCAACGATGCCGCCGCGGATGGACGCGTCTGGCAGCTCGTCGGCCTTGGCCTTATTGCAGGTGAGCGCCAGGGTTAGGCAAAAGGCGATTGTGAACCAGTCGAGGCGGGTAGCCATTACAGCCACCCGAAGTAGCGACGTCCATCCTGAATCCAGAGCGGCGACATGCCGGCGAGGATAGAAGGGTCGCACTCGACCCAATGGTCAGCCGGCGCCGTCTCCCCTTGGCAGGCGACAACGTTGGTAGCTTCGTAGTCGCGGCGGGTGAACTTGGTGTTCTTGAAGGTCTTCATCGTTTCCATGAATCTGACTTTGAAGCCAAACCGATTCGCTGTCAATAATAATTATTAGGAAAAGCGACTTCCCCTCAAATCTCCGAGATTTCAGGGCAAACCTTGCGTAGTCCGCGACGCGCCAAGCGCTGTCGCCCGCCTGGTTTCTTGTCGGCCAGACTGACGAATGCCGCCATTTCGGATGGCGTGAGGGGAATCTGGAGGCTCTCGGTGCGCGTCTCTCCATCGGTTGAAAGCGGCTTGCGTCCTAGGGACGGTTTCTTGGATTGTTGCATCCGTCTACCGTAAACGATATCGCGAGTATCCGCAATGATAATCATTGACGAGCAAGCGCAATCGTGCCAGAGTCGCGGGCATGGCTAAGATACTTTTCCCCGCAGTTAATCTCCCTCTCGCCACACCGCCCACGCCTGGGGCGGAAAGCGCAGCGAAGAAAGGCGGCTAGCATGGCAACGGTAAGAGAACGGGTCGAGGCGCTTGCCAGACATGGCCTCGAATTCACTGGCGATGCGGTCGAACTGTGGCCGCGATCATCGGGCGAATGGGTCAAGCGGGCCGACGTTCTCGCGCTCGCGGATGAGCTGGACCGAGAACGCGCCGAGGAGTCAATCACCAAAACGCCTAACGCTTGACTTTTCGCATTGTCAAGTTCATCCTTGACAAATGGCAACCGCAACCACCATCCGCGAGCTCTCGGCCCGCCTCGAACGCGAGGTGGCAAGTCACGGATGCGGGCGCGGAAGTTGCGATTTGTGCAACGACGTCGAAGCGTGCCTAGCGCCTCCCGCGCGGCCCGTGGCGATGACTTCTCTGGTTGCGGCGGTAGATGTGCCAGCGCACGAGGAGAGCCTCCTCAGCGTGTTCGGCGAAGCCCTGCCCTGCTATTAGGCTGAGACCGCCGCTCGTCGACGGCATCCATCCCACATGGATGCAAATACGCGACACGGCATAGGCGGGACGGAAGACCCTCCCAAAATTCCACCGGGCAGATTCGGCGACCATGATGAAGGCGGCGAGGACGACGCGGATACGGAGCACGCGGCGGACCAGGACTTCGAAGACGACGAACCTCGCCCGCCGAGTTAGCCGACGAGCGAACGTTGACCTGGGAGGCTCGCGCGTGCCTGTTCTACCGCCAGAGCGTCGGACTGCGCGCGGTCGAGTCCCATGCCGCCGTACTGGATCAGCGAGCTTCTTTCGGCCAGCTCTTCGATGCACGTCGTGCACGTGTCGCGGGTAATGCCAGCGGACTTTCGTCGGCATGGCTCGGTGGCGTTTCTTCCTAGCGGGCAGCTCATGGTTGCACTATCTCACGAAAGGTAGCGCCAAATACCTGAAACGCGCTCCTGCCCGCTGATCACCGTTCGCCACTGGCCGTTTACCCGAAGGGACGTCGATACGACCGTGCGCCACTGGCCTGCGACGAGAATGCGCCCGCCAGCTCCCGCCACGATAATGGCGGCGACCGATTCGTCTAGGCCCAAGACTTCCGCCACCACGGCGATTGCTTGCGCGACGATGGCGATCTGCTCGTCCTCGTCCTCGGTCTCCGCGAGCTGCGCCTGCATGCTCGCGACGATGCTGAGCGCGTCGGAAAGGGCCAGCCCATTGGATAGGTTCACCGTTGCGCTGTAGAGAGAGGTAATAGACTCCGAGGTAGTCTCGCCCTCGGCCATGTCCGCGGAGAACCTGACGGCGCCAACGAGCCCTTCCGCCTCTGCCAGAGCATCGGACAGGCTTGCAGTGAACCTGGAGCTTATTCCCATGGATTCTGAAAGTGACAGCGATTCGGACACCGACGCCGACATGGCCAACCCGCCTACCACCGACTCGGACTCACCCAGCGATTCGGACACCGCCGTCGCGAAGCGGAGCCCAGCGACCAGGCCTTCCGCCAAAGACATGGATTCGGACACTCCCGCGGTGGAGAAGGTCGACGATGCCATAGCCTCCGACGTTGCAACCGCCTCGGACGGCGAAGGTGTGGCCTTCAGCGTTGCGGCAAACGACTCCGAAGAAGTGAACGATTCAGCCATGGCGGCTTGGAGCAAAAGGCCGGCGACAAGGATTTCCGTGAGCGAGGTTGCTTCCGCTGGGGACACGAAAGCGTTCATGGATGAGCCGAGAGATTCCGCTTCCGAAAGAGCCTCGGCTAGTGCCGGGATCGACTTGAAGAAAGAGGCTAGCGACTCCGATGCAGCGATCGATTCCACCATGGCCGCAATCAGCAGTAGCCCGCCTACCAGCGTCTCCGTAATGGATACCGCTTCGGATTGCGACACGGAGGCGCTCATAAACGACCCGAGTGCTTCCACCTCGGAAAGCGCCTCTGCCAGCGCGGGAATGGTCGTGAACAAAAAGGACAGGGATTCCGAAGCGGCAACGGATTCCACGAGAGTGGCCACGGACAATCCGGTGGCCCCTAGTGCCTCTGAAAGACCGAGCGACTCAGCCATGGCAGCAGGGGTGATCCGGGACGCAGCGAGAGCCTCCGCGAAGGACGCAGATTCAGCTTGAGACACGGAAGCATTCACGGATGCCGCGAGCGCTTCCGAAAGGCCCAGCGATTCGGACACGGCCGCCGACAGCAGTAGCCCGGCGACCAAGGACTCGGACACGCTGGCGGACTCGGATATTCCTGCCGACAAGAGGAGCCCAGCAACGAGCAGCTCGGACGTACCGACGGACTCGGATACCGTTGCCGTCGTGCTTCGAAATGCAGCGAGCAACTCAGCCAGCGCGATGGCTTCGCTTAGTCCAACCACAGAGGCGAGCTGGCTACCAAGCGCCTCCGCAGCGGAGAGCGATTCGGATATCGCGACCGACCTCGAAGCCACAATCGAAGCCAACTCGGACGCGGCGACCGTCTCGCCCAGTGCCGCCATGCCCGACAGCCCAACTGATGCAGACTCGGATTCCCCTACGGACTCCGCCACTGCTGGCATCGCCTTGGCACTGACTGCTGCCGCTTCCGCGAAAGCTTCTGCCTCAACAAGCGCCGCCACCGAGCTCTTGACGACGGCAATCGACTCGGCTTCTGTGACCGTTTCGGCAAGAGCCGCCGTGAAGACCGTAGCGCCAGCGTCGAAAACGCCAGGATCGAAAACGTTCAGATCGAAAACAATCGGCGTGCTTCCAGCGGCAAACGCTGGCCCGGCCACCCCCTGGTAGACCGTTCCGCCTCCTTCGACTGCAATGTCTGGCCCGGCGCCGCCGCTGCGATCAGTGAGATCGGCGGAGGTGGTCCACTTGAGTTCCCAGTCTGCCCAAGCAGTCAGATCGGCAGAGCCATTGATGGCGACGGCGTCGAGGGACGCGTTGCTCGGAAGGGTCGACAGACCAACGACCCGCCCGTGCGTGACGTAGCAATTGCTGCCGTCAAAACTGTCCCCAAAACTGATAGAGCTGGCGTTGACGGCTGGCGTCCACGCGTTAGCCTGCCCCGATGTCCACCCCGAATTGTCGATGAGCGCCTGCCGCATTTGCGCGATGGTCATCGTGCTCGAGTTCGGGCCGAGCATCGTTCCGCCCAGCCCGAACTTCAGCCACTGGTTGATCTTTATGTCCGAGCCCGAGACGACGATCTGCCAGGCGACCCAAACCCATCCGTTCGTAGCGGAAGTTGGGAGCGGACCGGCCTCTGCGTAGGAGTAGTCACCCGCGTAGTCGTAGTTGGTGGTACCCGTGTTGTACCCCATGAACATCGAGTTGGCCTCGTAGCCGCAGGTCGCCTCGTCCGTGGCGGAGCCGTTGCCGACGATTCCTCGCAATGCCCAACTGTTCGTGGACAGCACGCAGAACATCTCTATGTTTCCGCGTGTCCAGGGCGCGGCCCCAGGGTCTATGGCCTTTGTCCAACACGAGACCAGCACGCCTCCGGTGGGGGCAGCGGCACAAAGTAGACGGTCTGTACCGTATTGCGTGCGCTCGATCTCAATTGAGTTAGTCGATGTCCCTCCCGACGTAACAGACGACCCGACGGACTCTGCAACGCCAACCGATTCGGAGACTGCACCGGTGTACACCAGGCCAGCGATGCCGATGTAGTCGAGGTTGATGCACTGGCTGGCGGAGGTGATGGCCCGCAGGTTGATTGTGTTGCTGCCATTGACGAGCGTTACCGAGGCGGTGATGGTGCCCCAGGTGTCCCAGTTCGCGGTGACCGGGAACGATGGAGTCGACGAGTACGACCCGTTCACCCACAGGTTCATCGTGGTGACAGGGCCGCCATTCGCCGCTGCGTATCCAAAGGTCAGCGTGTAGGTCCCGGCCTTTATGCCAGCGAGGTTGAACGTGACCTGGGCGGTGGTCGAGTTGATCCACCCCGCCACGAACCCGGTGCCCGAGTATCCGGTGTGGTCCGTGGCAACGGCTGCGGTGCCTGCTAGGGTCCCGTTCTCGGCCTCAAACCTCGCCATTGCTCACCCGAAGGCCAGCGGGTTAGCCCGGTACGGCGGAGAGCATAGCGATGAAAGGAGCGCTTGCCACCATGACAGCGCCCGAAGGCCAGACGGGACCAAAAGCGGCGTTTGCCTGTCCTGTGAGTTTCCATCCGACAGGGCCAAGCACGCCAGATAGTGGCAGGCCCGTGGTAGCGAGCGAAGGCATGTCACTGACGGGGCCGTCAATCTGACGGAGAGTCGGGACCGTGGCCGGCGCCACGTTTATCTTCATCGCCAGCCAGTACAACCCAGGGTCGAACTCCAAGTCGGTGAGCCCGGTCACGGATTTGAATCCGATCGTAGTACCGACGTCGACGCCGGCACTCTTCTCGCTTATTAGCGTACCGGGCTGGCCGGGCAAGTTCGCGTTGTCGAAGTAAACGCCGAGGCGTATCGTCGTGCCTGTCGTTGGCGCCACGCCCAGGCATTCGAACCCCATAGCGGTGAAGCGCGTGTTCCCCTGGGTGACACGGAAAGGGACGGCAAACATGTCTCCGGCCGCACAACCGTAGGTGACCGCGGAGAGCCGCGCTCCAGGCGAAAAATAGTAATTGCCCGCAAGAATCGTGTTCTGGACAGATCCTCGAGCAGGCGGCGAACCTGCCATGCAAGCCGCGTTTCCGTTGCTGGTGGCGGGGGGCGCTAGGCGATTGACCGCATCCACGAGTGCCTGTGCCGCCTTCACGGCGCCGATCTCGTTGTAGTGGAGGCCAGCAGGAGCGCCGGGTGAGTAGCACAGATCGGCGGCGCCGATGGCCCCGTCTGTATTTGCTTCCTGGACCATGGAATCGAACTCGCCGATAAGCGAGCGGAGGGCGATGTTCCAGTTCAGGACGTCAGTATCACGGGCGGAGCCAGCAGAGGAGGTTGCCTTCCAGGGTGCGTAAAACGAAGCGGCGTCGATGGCGGCGTGACCAATGGCGCTCAAGCGCGAGATGTTGCAGACGACGACGGGAGAGGGGGAAAGTGATTCGAGCCACCAAGAGTCGAAGGAGACGTTCCCGCTTGCATCCACAGTGGTGACCGTGCCGATGATCGTCTGCGTGGCACCCGTGACGGGCGCGGTGTAGCGCACGATCACGGGGCAGGTGACAGCGTCGGCGGAAGCCTTGATATTGGAGCAGGAAAGCGTCCCTGTCAGGCCGGCGGTGCCGGACCAAGTAACGATGCCCCCAGTGACACCCGGGCGGCCGATCAGGCAAATCGCGATCTTCTCACCCTTGTAGTCGGCGGGAATGGTGATCGTGAAGGTGGCCGTCGTCGTCGTCGTCGCGTTGCGGAGCGTGCCGGTGGTACTGCGACCTTCCTGCCCGGTCAACGCTGTCATGCCGGCACCATAAGCGACGGAGGCGTCAGCATTGTCCCGAACGGTCGCGGCGCGGAAGCGACTAATCGCAAAACGCATGCCGTGGATAAAAGCGGTCTGTTGCTGGGCAGCGTTTCCGTAGTTGCCCAGATCGTTAAGACCGATGCAGAGCATGTGCCCGCCGCCGGACCCTGTGTAAGGGCCAGTCTTGACCGTTGTCTTTGTTCCGCGATACTGGGTGTTGAAGGCAATCGTGTGCCAGCCCCCCCGTCCTTGCTGGATGAGGGCATCGGCGGAAATGCGGGATCCGTTTACGGCTAGGTTGTTCCAGTCGGCAGTCGGAAACCCGAGCATAGAACGCGCAAGGGCATCAAAACGTCCGGTCTGGTCATAGGTCGCGATGCCGTTGTTGAAATAGGAGTGGCCCCAGCACGTCCACATCTTCACCATCAGCTGGGCCAGCTGGGCGGGCTTCATGATGATGTCCGCATCCCAGGTGCCCGGAGCGGTCGCAATGGAGGTGACGTTGATGTAGAGGTTTTCGCCGGGCTTTATAACGGCAAGAAAACCACCACCATTTGCGTTAACCGTGACGACTCCGGACCCGGTCGTAGAATTGTCGATCTCGTAGCACCAATCCACAAACGGAAGGGTGTTCGCCGCGGGTAGCACGACAGTTTGGGTTTGAATCCCGCTCCCTGTAAGAACCAGAGAGCGCGGGCTCGCGTTCGTGAACGTCGTGGTGCCGCCCGCCATCGCGACGGTCTGCGTGCCCCTGGGCTGCACAAGCATAGCGAGCTGCGCGCTGGCAGCGTTTTCGGCCCGAATCCTTGGGCTCAGTAGCCCCCACACACCAGCGGCCTCGTCGGCGAGGACGCACCAATCACCGGAACCGTTCAGGACAAAGGACGTCGCGCCGCCGAGAGTATCGGAGCCGCTGCAGTTCAGCGTGACTGCCCCCGCCCCGTTCAGTGTGACAAGAATGCTCTTGCCGGACCCTGTGGCGGCTGGGACAGTCACGGCGTAGGTGCCAGCAGCCAGAGTGACGACGTCGTTAGCCAGTGCAATGGAGTCAGCACCACTTATGGCGTGGACCGCGTAAGCCAAGGTGTGGTTGGCGTTCCACTCGTTTTTCGACGCAAGCGCGGCATTCGAGCCCTGCGACTGCGTCGAAACGAATGCGTGTGTGATGCTGGCCATGGCGTACTTCGCACCCTGCGGGGTTAGGTGAGCGTGATGGTGAAGGTGACGGCTAGCTGATCTCCGACTTGAAGAGCCCGTTGCGTGAACGCAAGAGCATGGTGCATGGTCCCAGCGCTCGAAGCGGAGAATAGAGCCGCCTTCTGCGCGGACTGAGCGCCGGTAGCACAGGTGAATGTCTTGCTGATCGTTGCCGTAGAGGCTCCACCCGTGTGAGCATAGGCACCGATCGCCCTTGCAAGGCCGTTGGCCGCAATCTCCGTCGAGAGCGTCGTACTCGCCGTGGTCTCAGTCAAGGTGTCGTTCGACAGGGCGATGTAGTTCAGTCCGTTGGCCTGAGCCGAGGTGCCGTAGGTCTGGGCGAACGTGAAATCGATCCCAACGGTGGTCTTCACGTTGAAGATCACCTCGTCCGATAGCACGACGCCATTGCGGATGTGCTGGACGCGGCCCATGGCCCGGTGGACCTTCACTGTTTCGTCGAGCATCGGGCTAGACTTCATGCCTACGAGAATCTGTCCTGCGGTCTTGAATCGTTCGATGAGCTTCATGGTGGGGCCTTTCATACAATTTTGAAATAGATGCTGCCGTTGGGAACGTTGCTGGGAGGGTCGCCAGTACCAGCGGAAATGTTCGTACTGAGCAAAATCGTCTGCGTCGGGGAGTCGAAACCGACATTGAGCAGAGCGTCCGCGGAATCAATTCCAGTGAACTGAAGGTCAACACCGCTCTTTTGGACAAATACCCCCCGTCCCCGGCTGTTGATGTTGCTGGCCGTATTGACTTCTCCGCCGCTCCCACCGCCACTACCGCCACCGCCAGTGCCAAACTTCCCGGTTTTGACCTCAAAGAATTTGGCCTGCGTGGGGTCGTTAAGATCGGTGTATCCCTGTTTTACGATCAGCAGGCAACGGAGAACGAAATCATGGATGAGCGTTGGGAAGATCAAGAAATCATCCCCCACGTGCGCCTCGGCCTCCGCCATCGTCGTATACAAAACTTGGCCGTACTGAATGAACGTCGAAGCCGTCCCGAACGTAAAGATCGACTGAATCTGGAAATACCCAGACGGCATCGGCAATAGGTCAGTTCCACTGTCGTAGTTGTTCCCGTCGATGTCCGAACTGTTCGCTGGAGGGTAATACCAGAGCCCCCCTTGATGGCTGACGGGGTGAAACGACTCGTACGGGTCAGTAGCATTCGTTGTGCTTACGTCGATGATGCGAGGGTCAATGTCCGAGTTGCACCCAGGCCGGAAGATGTGCCCAGCGCTGCGCCTGATTTTCGTCGTCGATGCGTTCGCCTGGCTATAGACGTTGCCGTCGATGTTGAACACCCCTACGCTCTGAAGAAACTGTTGCAAGCGAAGCCCGACGTCTCCGCCGTAGTTCTGAAGATTGAAGACGAGTGCGACAGTGTGCGTGTCAGGAACGACGACAACGATTCCTAGATAGGCGTACCTTGAATAGTCGGATAGTGAAGGGGCCTGGGTGGATTGAATCACGGACCCATCGCGGTCGAGCGACACGTAGACGGGGTGTCTGCCTCCGCTTCCCCACAATGGAGTAATCGACAGAATGCCATCGGGTTTTGCTACACTGGTTCGCACGACCGAGCCTGGCGCGGTGTAGTGATGGTCGATCGACTCGTAAGCGCCAGCAGTGACGTCGAACAAGGACGCGTCGCCAGGATGCACACGCAGCTTAAGGCCCCAAGAAGGGGCCGTGCTGTATCCAAAGTCGGCAGACAATTGCGCGGCGGCGGCGGCACTACGAGCGGTGCTATCTTCTCCTTCGCCCGTAATCCCGCGCAGTCCGGTACTGACAACCACCGATTGGACAGGTTGGGGAGCTCGCACCGCTACGCTTTGAATCAGCTGCGGGACCTGGACGGTTAGGCTTTGAATGTCGGACGCCATGTCACACGTTGCCACCCGGAGACACGACGAGACTGCCTACGAACCTGACCGACGGGTGCGTAGGGTCATCGGCAAACGCCAGATCGATTTCGATGATGAATTTCTGAACCGCCTCGGAAGGCGTTAGCGCATCGGACTGTTCCTGCGTCCACGTGAAATCCGTTTCGAGATTCCAGCCAACAACAGAGCTCGAAATCGATGGGGTAATCAACGCGCGCCCAGCGGCCAACGTTTTGCGAATCTGGCACGTAACGACAGCGCCAACCATGCTCACCCCGGCGGCTGGCGTGATCAAGAGGTGGAAGCCGTCCTTTTGATGGGCGGCGGTTTTGATGTCTGCTGATATTTTGGTCACGTCTGGCATTGCGCGCCTCGTTTGCGAGATTCTATCCGTTTCCGCGTGATGTGTCTAGTGCCGAGGCGGCGTTTCCGGCGCAACCATCAGCTTCCGCAGCGCCCGAACGTAGCGGGCCGCCCTCGAAAGAGCAAGCGGCCCGTTTCATGTTAGGCCATCAGTTTACGAAGATCCCGGATCGCATGCCATTGGTGTTGGGCTCCGCACTCGGGACTCATGCCAATAGATTTCGATGCAAGGGCAACATCACCGATACGAAGGTATGCCTCGACGTAAGCACGACGCCGAGGAGTCAGCTTATCGAGTGCGCGATGGAGGTCGATCATGTCCGTGTTCGCAACCGCCGGCACGGTCATCTCGTGCGCCGTCTCGTCGAGCTCACTCGTCGGAATCTCGGAGTAGAACAGGCCGAGGTCGCTTTCTCTACGGGACCCGAGCCGCAACTCTCGCGCGGCGTCAATCATTGCCCAGGCCATCCGCTGCGTGACGTAGTTCAAAAGACACAGCTTGCTGGCGGGGTCGTACTTGCGCAGCGATGTGACAAGGGACGCCAAGCCTTCGGAGATCATGTCATCGAGCGGGTAGGTGGGAACGTACCGGCGCGCGACGTAGTAGGCTTTGCGGCGGTAGAACGCGTACTCGTCGCGGGTTAGGTCGTTAGTGGAAGCAGACACCCCAGGCTCCGCACAACTCGCGTAAGACCAAGTCGAGCGGCGCCATGGGGTCCCATCGCATCACTGTCCCAAAGGGCCGCAGGACGTGGCTGATGCGAGCCCGCGAAGGTCCCACGGCTGGCCGGCGTTGGCCGCATTTAGGCACACGGCCTCGCAAGACGCCCCGTGCGGCGTCGGCTGAGACCACAGGCATCCGATGACGGTCCCGCGGTCACAGACCGAGGCGCACGTTGCCGGGCCGCCAGCGTCAGTTGAGGGCGCCGGGGTTGGCGTGTGGGCGCATGATGCGACGAACAGGAAGGCGGCGACGATGAACCTCACGAGACACCCCCAGTCGAGAGAGAGCAGAACCAGAAGTCAGAGCCTTGCTTGATGGCCGCGTACGAGAACCTGCAGCATCCCGCCGGCTGGCCCGGTTCTGACCATTCCGCGCCCCAGCTATTTTTCACGAGGAACCATTGCTCCGCGTGGTTGTGCCCCGCCAAACTCATGCAGTGGCCACCGGCGACAGCATCGTTAGGCCCCAGCGGTTGGATGATGCCAGACGGCCACGAGCCGCAGAACTCCTCGGACACGGTGACGCCGAAGGCTACACCTCGTCCGCTCGTCAACACGCGTTCGAGCATCGCGATCAGATCGTCACCATAGAGACGGACCGGGATGTAGTTGACGTTGACGCTACCTTTGCGGTCGAAGGCGTTGCGGTCCACGTCTGGAGTTGGCGCCACGGCGAAGCGCGAGACGTCGTATGGCCAGACGGCCTCTTCTGGGACGCCCATGTCTGCCATCACTTCGAACGCCCCGCCAACGGTCGCGCCGGTGTCCTCGGTGGCGTTGCCGTCGTTGTTGCGATTCCAATAGTAGCCAGCTAGCCGCGATGGAATGAAGGCGGGCAGGCCCTCTCGCGCCATCTCCATGTACAGCACCTGAGCGGCGCCGTTGGCGGTGCAACTCCCGAGTTGTCCCTGGTCGAGATCACAGCACAGCGCCGAGTTGTCCGACGTGGGCGCAGCTAGTGGCAGCTTGATCGACGAGAGCGGGTGGGCCTTGCTGAGCGCGCGGATGACCTGATCGTCAAGCGGAGACGTCCAGCCAAGCATGCGATTGGTCGTCACTCAGCCCTCGCCGCTCGCGCCGCCTTCATCTTCTTGTTCGCGATCGCGCTCGTCACGAGGTCGATGGGCAACGTGAGCCCGCCCGATGCAAACAGCAGGTTCTGCGCCCCCAGCCGCTCGTAGACGACGCCCACGTGAAAGTATCGCGCCAGCGTTGCCATGCCGCTGATTTGGATCATGCTCGCGCCGGTTTGCTGATAGTCGAGGATGGCGTGGACCGCGGGGCCGCTCGCGTACCACTGGTCATATGCGAATAGAAGAGCGTAGCCGGCCCCTAGAGGAACGGCTCCCGCCGACAGCTTGCCGGAGTCAGGGCCATTTAGAGCGACACGCGAAACGTCGAAGGTGAGCTCGGGCACGAGGCACGTGGTCGAGGCGCCGAAGCAGTGGCCTCCCAGAGGGGCTGCGTTCTCCTGCGCGTTCGCGGTCGGAATTGAGACCATCATGGCGAGCCCTGCGATGGTGGTGATGAGTTGGGTGGTACGCTTCATTGGTCTGTCCTTCCGTGGGTTGGTTCGTTTGATCGTTCCTGCTGTTTGAAATTGCTTCGCGCCATCAACTCCGGATGCATGGCGATGTACACTTCACGCGCTTGGGCGGCTGCAAGCTCGGTGGGGTAGAGACCGAAAAAGATAGACCTCCCATTGACCATTATCCCCGCTTCCCATTTTCTGCCATGTTTATGCCAAGAGACTCCCAAGTACCGGCTCGTGAATGCAGCCTTGCGGTAATGTCTGTTCTGCTGATTCTGCGCCGCCGTCACCGGACGTAGGTTGGCGCGCCGATTGTCGAGACCATCTCCGTTGATGTGATCAGTGACCTCTCTCGGGGCAAGCGACCGCCCGAGTTTGCGCGCAAGGACCATTCGATGCATTCTCTCTGGCCTCCACCTCCCATCTGGCTGATGAACATTCCTCTCGGCATAAAATGTCCGTCCGCATGACCGATTGGCGAACCACTTGACCGCGCTCAGCGCTTCGAAGTCTTCATCATCGACGAGCGCCACCTTGCCTTGTGTCAGCTGGATTTCTTTCACGGCCACGTCCTCCGGCCCCCAAGGGGGCCACGCACTCAGCTCGCCCGCATGAGTTGCGATGCCCAACGGTTGGGCGGGGCGCGTGGTCCTCTTGGAGATCGCAGAATGGTTGAGCATCGCGAGGACCATGGGAGCACGAAACCTATGCGGTGTCAATCCCGGTCGCCTTGTCGACGATTACGGCTTGGACGTCCATCACACAGACCTCAGCTTCGTCCGCTCTGGCTTGGTGACCTGAAGCGCCTGCATACCCCGCACGGCCGCCCACGGGATGAACGTTGCGTACGGCTCGCGAGAGAATGACAGCGTGGCTCGAATGCCGGCGTCATCGACGACCAGGTCGGGAATTGGAACGACCGGTTCGAGCTCGTACATCAACACGAGCGGATTCGCGCGAACGTGCTCGGGCAGCTCGACGCCTTCGGCGGTGCCGTCCACGATGAGCGAAAGACCGCCGTGGCATAGCAGGTGCTCGAACAGCGTCGTCCAGGTCGTCATGCGGTCACCGTCTCGTGAAATAATGTTGCCCGAGGCTGAAACAGAGGCAAATGAGCCCGGCCTGCGCGGTCATCCTGCCGAGCTCTGAAATCTTTGGATTGGCGGACACGGCCCAGACCAACGTGCCGATGAGGATGAAGATCACGGGGATCGAAAGGAAAAACATCACTTTGCCACCGGCATGGGCGCAACCTGCGCCGGGTCGACGGCAACGGATACGAGCGACGGCTGGGCTCCGCTGAATGACGTCGGCGTGGGTGGAGCGACCTGGACCACCGACGAGCCGTCCAGAAGCGGGATGACCTGAGCGGCGGCACCGGATGCCGACGGCGTGACGGAGCTGGGAGCCGTCGCAAGCCTGAGTTTCGAAAGCCCGTCGCGAAACTTAGGCCACGCGAGAGCAGCACTTGCTAGCGCCGTTGAAAGCCATCCGAGGAAGTGCACCGCACCGGTGAGATGCGGAATTCCAGACGATGCCAGGAAGTTTGCGATGGCAGCGACGTCAGGCCCCTCTGCGACGAGGAGCCCTATTATCAGCATCACCTGATTCCTGTTCAGCTTCTTGATGGCGTTCAAAAGTGCGGTCATGGGTCGTCCCTTTCAGTCGATTGGAGGTTGGGTCAAGAATAGGCACGCGAGGCCCACAATTGCAAGGCATCCCACGGCGATGAGTAGGGTCACGCGTCCACCATCGCGGCGCGGAAGGCATCCGTCCGCCAGTCATTGCGCTTCTCGCGCAGGCTGTTGTTGCTCGGATTCGCAGTCCTGCAGTTAGCCGACGCCGCGGCCCAATTTGGGGGCACCGCATTGCAGGCCGCGCGAAGATGCGCCCAACCGCGAAGTCCGGTGGCCGTGTGGGTCGCGGTAGACTCGGCGCCGAGCCCGACATTCCAAGAAAGGTCCAAAAGCGCCAGCTGTACGCCGTTCGGGAACCCATCGAAGCCGGGGAACACCCCCGGCAGGCCAGCCAGGAACGCGCGCAAGCGGCGGGAACCCTCGGCGTCGATGTCGGCTTCAGCCAGCCGCAAGCCGCCCTTGTAGGCGTTGGCGACCATCCCTCCGCGCATCGAGCGCACGCGCAGAAAGTCCGCCGTGATTTCGGCGCGCGTGGCAGGCTGGCCATCAGAGACGCGGTAGAAAGGCAGCTTGCACGCGTCGTCGATGCCGACGATGAGAAAGCCGACACCGGTGGTCACGTTCGGGCGAGTGGCGTTGTCAAGATAGAGAAAGGGGACGCGGCCTTCAAAGGGGGCGAGTCGGTCGAGCTCGGTTTTGAGTTCTTCGTCAGTCATGCGGCCGCTCCTTTGCTCGCGAGCATCTTCGGGTCACTGGCGCGGGTAAGCTCGTGGAGTGTCCGCAATCCCCACTCCTTCGTTTCTTCGAGTGACCGAAGGATTTCTATCTTGCGGCCGCGCCATTCGCGGTGAAATTTCACTTGGGCAGGCGTCGAGGGACCGTCGCCAGTTTTGAACTCCAGCCGAAAGTCCACCCCGCCCGCACCCACGCACACGTCCTGCCGACCGCTTCCGCGCGCCGACGTATCATCAATCGAGAAGCCGATCTGATGGAGGAAGTCGCACGAGTCCTTGTGGTGCGAGTCGAGATGGCGGCGCCGGTAGAAAGAGGAGTGGTTCACGCCGACCGCCCCCGCGGCTCGTCCACCCGCGTTCGACCGCTGATAACCTCGGCCGCCAGTTGGATCGCCAAATGCCAGTCGCACAGGTCAGTCGAAACGTGCGGCCTATCGATGGGGCGCTGGCAGTGCTTGCAGGTCATACGCCAGGACTCCATTCCATCATGGTCAACGTCTCGTCTAAGTTGCGCTGCTTATCTTCTTCGCTGGGCTCCTCGTGCCCTTGCTCGCGCATGCGAAGAATACGAGCGTCGGCATCATCGATTGCGTCCTGGCTAACGGGGGTGTGATTGGTCGCCATCATCACCCCATCCAAACCCGAGGCGTCTTCGGCTTCGCGCACTCGGTGGACCAGCCGCCCTTGGGAACGTCGAGCTTACACGACGAACAGTAGGCCATTTTGCCGCCTAGCCTGACTTCGGTGTGGCCGCGCTTCGAGCACGGGGTCGCTGGAATGGTCGGCGCGTCGGGTTGCTTCGGTTTCTTCTTCTTCACGATTCGTTTCGTCCCTTTCATCATCGATGGAGATGCCAGTAGAGTAGAGCCAGCAACGTGCAGAGCACAAGAGCCGCCGGCGTGGCCAGCACTTCGAGCCACCACCGGCTGACAAAGTTGCCAACGAATCGGTTCAGCGTTTTCAGCTCGGCCCGCTGGAGAACGACCAGCTGCTGCAGCTTGAAGAGCTCGCCGCCAGGAGCCTTACACACCTCAGCGTGTTCGGCCCATGCCTTGTGCACGTGGGCGGTAAGCTCATCGTCGGACATTCGCAGAAAGCGCGCGGAGCCTTTCGAAGGAGGCGGGTCGACCTTCGGCGTTTGTGCGTCTTCCCATGAGACGGGCTTGTCGACTTCGCCGGTCATGACTCGTCCTTGATGGCGGCGAGGTCCGTTCTCGTCGACCTGATCAGCGCCCTTATTTCTGTCCTGATTTCCTCCATGATCGCAGCCCTGACTTGAGAGTCGTTGCCAACCCAGCAGCGCTCAGCGCACTTGCTATGTGACTCGGCCAGGGCGCGCATGTTGGCACGTAGCGATTCCATGTCGTCGGCGTGCTCGCGCTCCATAGCTTCGAGCTTGAGCAAGATTTCGACGCCGTCTCCCGTGCTCATCGGACCGGCCTCGGCGCAGCCGGGTCAATGTGGTGTGGAATCGACAGCTCCCTGTTCTCGTCCATCAGGCGCTGTTGCTCAGCAAGTAGTAGCTGCTTCTCGAATGTGGCGGCTAGCTTTTCGTTGCTTGCCCGAATGGAATTTGCCACCCCGGTGATCTCGCCGCTGACCTTTTCGACGGCCTGCTCGATCAGCTCCTTGCGCTCGATCTTGGCCTCGTCGTGGGATAGCCGGACAGCCGCCTGAACACCGGC
>OCZT010001150.1_pt1 | contig 27427 bp, 26 predicted proteins | sample 1539031 | NCBI WGS metagenome assembly OCZT01 (sample SAMEA3539308, study PRJEB22396) | soil metagenome | biome: tundra; feature: field; material: soil | place: USA | collected 2010-05 | depth 0.15 m | reverse complement strand
CCATGGTCTTCTTGATGGCTACGTCTTCAAGGTTGCCGCCGGTGGGGCCGTTGCGCAGCAGGATGCGGTAAGCGTCGAGCAATGTGACGGTGGGCAGCATGAAGCTGGCCAGGTCGGCAAGGCTCTGATGAATTTGCTGGTGGAGGCGGTTGCGCTGGCCGCCGAGAATGCCGTACCAGTTTTTCATGCTGAGCGTAACGCCTGTAAGTCCGTGATGCTTGGCGATGGGCAGGTTGATGATCTTGTCGGCCTCAAGGAAGGGAATGAAGACCGGCCATGTCTTGAGCGCCACGCCGCCGATTTCAACTTCGCGGTATTGCTCGGGATCGGGGAGAATGACCTCGGCTCCCTCGGCGCGCGCGGCCGCCTGAATGCCTGAACGCTGGAAGCAGCGGCGAGGCTCGTTGCAACTGCAATCGGTGACAATGACGCGCTTGGCGCCGGCCTGCCAGCACTGACGCACTACTTCGGCGACGACTTCGGGGTTGGTGTTGGCAGCCTGCTCAGGGGTGCGGTCCCAGGCAATGTTGGGCTTGATGACTACCACATCCTGGCGGCCTACAAAGCGTTTCATGCCGCCGAGATCTTCAAGGGCGCGCTGAACCAATTCGCGCGGCTCTCCGTTTTGAACGACGACGAGGTGGGGGAGATTGGGATCGGCGGCAACGCGATGGTCGCGGCGCGCCTGCTCGGCCTTGGCCGGGACGGGGCGGAAGCTGCGCTCGCTGAGCCATACGCCGGCGGCGGCAGCGCCCGCGGCCACGCCACCTACGCGGAGCAGTTGCAGCATGGCTTCGCGCCGCGTGAGGGCTGTCGGCTGGGCTTGTTTCTCTTCTGGCTTGCGATCGGTTTCTTCGGCCATGTCAATCTCCCGGTTAGAGCGTTCTCGGCCTAACGAGCCAGGGTCGAGATGGGCATTTGTGGTTTCCCACCCTTTGTGCAACGGTGCACCTAGCAGCCTGTGGTAAAAGTCCAGATTGCTGAAAAACATCCCTCAGGGGCTAAAGCCCGTCATTTCTTATCAAGCATTTGCGGCACGACTGAAGTCGTGCCCTTTCAAAACCCGACTTTCACCACGGTCTGCTAGGATGGGCACCCAATCTTCGGTTAACACGTGAATCGGCAGTTCCCTGGGGAGTCTTTCATCAAATTCAATTGGAGGTTCCACGTTCCCTCAGGGGCTAAAGCCCACGTGCTTTTCCTGGTTTTGCGGCACGCGACCCAGAGGGTACCCCGGTCGTGCCCTTTCAAATCATCGACTTGTTCAGAGAGACCCTAAACTTCCATCAAGTGAATGCGCTGCGGATCGTTGACGCCCAGTTTGTGCGCGGCATCGGCGGCAGTGGCAATGTAGCGCGGCGGCCGGCCCGCGGCTTCGAGCGTGGGTACGCCTGCCTCGGCGCGCTTGCGCTCGATCATCTGCCACGCGGTGTGATCGACGGCGACGCGATCTTCGCCAACGATGAGCGCATTGGGCTGCCACAGGCGCTCGGGATGGAAGCTGGGACCACCGTCATAGACCGAAGTCATTGCATCGCCAATGGTGAAGCGCACCTTCTCGCGAATAACAGGAATGCAGTTCAGGTCGGCCACGGCGGGATTGCAGTTGGTGGCGTGCAGGTCCTGCGGGCGATCGACAACGCCGTACATATTCTTCATCGCGAAGGTGACACCGGCTCCACTGTGATCCTTGAGGATGGGCAGGCCGATGACCATGTCGCAGAGGGTAAGCGCCTTGGCAAGCTTGATATTCGCGCTGCCGAAGGAGGAGGACTGTGGTTCGTAGCCGTAGATCTCGGAGCTGAGCATGCGGATGGCGCCGGGATTGTCGGTATGCTTGAAGCCGCAGGCATCCAGGAAGTTGGTGCGCTGCTCGAAGATGACAATCTGACCGGGTTTGACGCCGGCCCGCTGCAAGCGCTCGCAGATGGCCAGAGTGAGCACGGCGTGGGTGGCGATGCCCTTTCCGCCAAGGCCATTGACTTTAAGGCCGATCACCTTGCCGACAGGGACAATGTGCTTCCATGCCGCAACGGGATTCTCGATGCCGGTGTAGGAGGCGATGGCGCGGTCAAGCAGAGCTTGCACCCGCTTTTCGTCCAGCGCGCCGCCGGCTCCGTGCAGCGAAGGGTCGCGGGCTACAACCACTTTGGACTTGCCTGCAGGCGTGTGCTGGTCAAGCGCTTTGGCAATTGCCAGCTTATCGGCTGCGGCGGACGAACCCAGCAGCACGGCTCCGGTGGCGGCGGTCTTCAAAAAATCACGGCGGTTGCTCATTTCGATCCTCACATTTGTTCAATTACTTCGCGGCGGGCGGCTTGTTTAAAGCTTTGCTTCGATGCCGCGGGCCAAGGCAAGAAGAGCCTCTTGCGTTTCCGGCGTGGATTCATAGGCGACGATGCGGACCAAATAGGGGCCTTTGCGGAAAACAACGCTTTGCGCATAGGCCATGCCAGAATCGCCGAGCTGGACGTTTTTGGCGTCTCCGGCTTTCCCTGTGTCCATGATCTTGCGCGCGCCGACTGCATCGTTCATGAAGTGCACGTCTACGACGGCCTCCAACTGGCCCCCGTACTTGTAGTCCGAAGTCGAGGTGGAGATAACACCGGCGGCTACGTACTGCTCGGCGTCGCCGTCAATGTATTGGTAAAGATCCTTGGCGGCGAAGGTGCGAGTATCTCCGGTCTTGTCCCAGCCCTTTACCGCGCCTGAAGACGGAAACGGGTTGAGGCCGCTCTTCTTGCACCCAGTAACGGCGACCGTGGCAACGATGGCAATTGCTGCAGTGGCGAAGATCCATCTATTCAACTGAAACATCTGCGTACGTCCTTCCTTACTTGCGGTTGAGCAGAATCTGAGCACTTGGCGAACGGCTCTCGCCGATACTGGTGACGTAAACTGCAGGGCGCTCCTGCAACGGACAGGCAAACTCGCAGGCGCCGCAACCCACGCAGCGGCTTGGATCGATGCGCGGCTGCTTTAACGTCCTGGTGTTGCCGGCCGAGTCGATGACCTGCGCCTCTTCAACATAAATTGCCTTGGGTGAAACCGGGCACCATTCTTCGCAGACGATGCACTCTGTGGCCTCGGCCCAGGGCAGGCATCGGCCTCGGTCGTAGAAGGCAGTTCCGAGGCGGACCGGTTGGCTCTGAGCAGTTCCGACAACCCAGCCCTTTTCTTTTGGCGTGATTTGCCAGATGGCTCCAGTGGGACACACTTCAGAGCAGAGCACGCAACTGGGCTCACAATAGCCAATGCGCGGCACAAGAGTGGGAGTCCAGAGCCCTTGCAGGCCTGCTTCATCCAGAGTGGGATGCAGTGAATTGTTGGGGCAGACCTTCATGCACTCGCCACAGCGAATGCAGCGGGAGAGAAAGTCCGACTCATCGAGCGAGCCGGGGGGACGCAGCAGCCGGTCGTGGCGGCCTTTGCCCAAGCCGGTGTTGGCGCCCATCAGCGGAACGATTGCCGCTCCAGCCACGAGGCCGGTGATCGTCTTGCGCCGGCCAATGTTGGGCGATGAGACTTCCTTCTCATTACGGAAGAACTTGAAGGTCAGGCTGTGATCCGGACAGGCGCCCACGCAGTTCATGCACATCAGGCACTCGGCCTTATGCCATGGCGCCGTGCCGATGGGATCGTCGCCGCCCTGGCAATTGAGCAGGCAGCGGTTGCAGTTGTTGCACTTCTCCAGGTCCTTATGCAGGCCGAGGACCGACCAGCGTGAAACGGCGCCAAGCAGCGCTCCCAAGGGACAGATGGAGCGGCACCAAAGCCGTGTGATGCGCAGGCTTGCCGCGAGGATCACCAGGAACAGCACGCCCAGGGTCAAGCCTTGGGCAAAGTGAGTCTGGCGGAAATCAAGCACCGTCGCCTGCAGGATGCTGTGCAGCGTCTCGCCTGTCACTTTGATGGCGGCAATGTGGCTGTGCTCGAGCGGGGTCAGGACCGCGCGCACCGCAAAGTTGAATGCGGGAAGAACGGCCAGGCCAACGGACCGGACTAAGAGACTAAAGGGGTCGAGCCAGCCGATGGCCATGGAGCCGAAGAACGCGGCAACAAGGCCGGCGATCAGGACAACGTATTTTAGAGTTTGCCAGCGCTTGTAGCGATTCGATTCGATACGCTGCTTGCCCCTCTTGGACTCGGAAGGCATGTTGCCGACGAAATGCTGGAGCGTGCCCAAAGGGCAGATCCAGCCGCAGAAAAACCTGCCCAGGAAGAGCGTGGGCACCAGAATGATCAGGCTCCAGAGCAAGCCGCGATAGAGGGCGTGGCCGGCAAAGGCGTTGGCTATTGCAACCAGCGGATCCCACTCGAAAAACAGCCGCACCGGCGCGCGCAGGTGGATGTCGCCGCTGCCGCCGGGCGAGGGACGCAGCGAAGTGAACACCAGAAGCGCTATGAAGACCAGCAGAAAGAAAATCTGCGACAACCTGCGCAACTTCGGCAGTCTGGAACCGGCCACGAAATCTCCTCCACGCGCTGCCCTGTCTCACCGACGGCGCAGATTGGGACGCGCCGGAAAGGATCGAGATTTGACTCTCGATTCCGCCCTGGCGCCAGGTGCCCGGATGCGGAGCGGGATTGGCACTTCAAGCCGGGTTCAGCTTGAGGGCGCCTCTCTTCCGTTTCGCAGGTAGATCCGGGATTACAGTGCTCCCCCGGGGGGCGCGGACGCACCCGGCGGAGACTGTCCGTATAAGAGGATGATTGGCTTCCGAACGAACGTTCGCCTGTGATAGCCATCACTTTGAGCGGACTCTAAAATCGATTTAGTTGATTAGAGTGCGCTCAAACTCAAAGATTTTTGGACGTTTTGGCCCTATGCGTCCGAATCACAGGTGATTGATGAGCGAAGCGATGCACGCCGCGCCGAAGCCGTTGTCGATATTGACCACCGAAACGTTCGGTGAGCAGGTGTTCAGCATGCCCAGCAGGGCGGCCACGCCGCCAAATGAGGCGCCATAGCCAACGCTGGTGGGAACGGCCAGGACCGGTGCGTTCACCAGGCCGGCCACCACGGTGGGCAGCGCGCCTTCCATCCCAGCGCAAACGATCAGCACCCGAGCGGATTGGAGCGACTGTTTTTGCGCCAGCAGGCGGTGGATACCGGCCACTCCCACATCGGCAATCAGCTCCACCGTGTTGCCCATCAGGCGCGCCGTGACCGCCGCTTCCTCGGCTACCGGCAAGTCGCTGGTGCCGGCGCAGACCACGGCCATGGATCCCTTGCCGGGAACAGCAGGAGACTGAGTGAGGGAGATGGCGCGGGCCGTCTCGTGGAACTCCGCTCGCGGCGCGAACTCTCTTACCGCCGCATACATCTCCGGTGTCGCGCGCGTGGCCAGCACATTGCCTCCAGCCTTGGCCATGCGATCAAAGATTTCTGCTACCTGCTCGACGGTCTTGCCCGCGGAAAAGATCACTTCGGGCATGCCGGTGCGCAGCGAGCGGTGATGATCGAGCTTGGCGAAGCCCAAGTCCTCGAAAGGAAGATCGCGCAGCCGGTCCAGAGCCCAGCTGACTTCCGTCCGGCCGTCCCTGACTTCATTGAGCAGCACTTCGATTTGCGAGCGATCCATCAGATGCCTTCCTCTTCAGCGGCTTCAAAGGCCCGCATGGCTTCCTGCATCACCTGTTTAAGGGGGACCGAAAACTGCGTGGCCAGCAGGCGGCAATCCTCATACTCGGGGGATGCATTGGCGATTTTACCGCTCGGCCAGCGGGCGATCTTGATGCACACTTCGCCCCAGGTGGTTTCCACCTCAAGAAACTCCCTCTTGAGCGCCACCTTGTTTTCAAGCCTCCAGCGCAGGCCGATGGTGGTGGTCTCGCGAAAGATCAGGTCGCGCAGCGCGGCGACAAGGTCGGGCCGGCAAAGCACGGTCAACTGCACTCCGGTGCGGCCCTTCTTCATCTGCACTGAAGCGCGGTAAACATCCCACGCGCCGGCCTCGAGCAAACGCTCAGCTACGTAAGCCAGCAACTGCGGAGTGGAATCGTCAATCACGGTCTCGATGACCGCGACAGATTCCGAGCCGGCATCTTCATCTTCTTCGCCCACCAGCAGTCGCAACAGGTTTGGCTGGCCAGCGGTTTCGCGTCCGCCCGCGCCGTAGCCCGCAGCCGCAACGCGCATTGCCGGCAGCGGCGCATAAGTCACATTCAGCATCCGGAGAATTGCGGCGCCTGTCGGCGTCACCCGCTCCATCGGCGGTCCGGCAGCGTACACCGGCGCCGAGCCCAGCAGAGCCAATGTAGCCGGGGCCGGCACAGGAAGGGTGCCGTGCTGACACTCCACCGTTCCACTGCCCACGTTCAGCGGCGAACATAGCCAGCGGTCCACACCCAGCGCCTCACAACCCGCCGCCGTGCAAACAATGTCCACAATGGTGTCCACTGCGCCCACTTCGTGAAAATGCACCTTCTCAACGGGAATGGAATGGATAGCCGCCTCCGCCTCGCCCAGCAACTGGAACGCCCGAATGGCGCGCTCTTTCACAGACTCAGAAAGCGAGGTGGCGCGAATGATGCTTAGGATTGTGGACAAAGATCGATGCTCGGCGTGGCTTTGCGGATGCGTATGCACCTGTTGGACGGGGGCCGGATCAGGTTCGTGGTCTGCCACCCTTTCCGCAGAAGGGCTTGGAAAGGATGGGGCGCCCACTGTTTCGTGGGTATGCCCTTCATGAGTATGGTGCTCGTGCGGGAGGTGTTCGTGCGAGTGTTCCGCATGAGAGGGAGTCGACCCGGCCGCCGCCTGGTCCGGCGTGATGACGTCCACCTTGGTTCCGGCGATCCCGCCGCGACTCACCCGGCGCATCTCCAGGCGCGCTCCCACATTCAACAAAGCGGCCGTTTCTTCAAGAAGGGCAAAGGGCACGCCCGCATCCACCAGGGCGCCCAGCAGCATGTCACCGCTTATGCCGGAAAAACACTCAAGATATCCAGTTCGCATCTTTGTGATTCTAAACTGCCGGCTATGCGCCTCGCCGGGCGAGCACGTCCACGGGGAGAATGTCGTTCATTGATCCCGACCGGAAGCCCGAGCAATCCAGAGTGATGTACTGGAATCCGGCCTGCTTGAGAGCCGCGGAGATCTTGTCGAGCATCTCGGTGGACAAGGCGCGCGGCAGTTCGGCGCGCGCAATCTCTACCCGCGCCAGTTCTCCATGATGCCGAACGCGCAACTCGCGAAAGCCGAGTTGCCGCATGCTCTCTTCGGCCCGTTCAACTTGTTCCAGAACCTCTCGCGTCACCGTGCGTCCGTACTCCACGCGCGAAGACAGGCAAGGCGCCGCAGGCCGGTCCCACAACGCAAAGCCCGCAGCCTTTGAAAGCGCTCGAACTTCCAGCTTGGTCAACCCCACGTCAGCCAAAGGGGCCAACACGGCGTGTTCTTGGGCAGCGCGCTGGCCTGGCCGGTAATCCCGTGTATCGTCGGCGTTCATTCCATAGGCGATGTGCGTGAAACCCAGCTTCAGGCCCAGCGTCGCCATTTGTCTAAAGAGCTCGTCCTTGCAGTGGAAACATCGGTTGGCGTCGTTGCGCTGGTACTCGGGCTGGTCCAGTTCTTCCGTTGCGATCACCTGCAGCGGCATTCCGAGTGATTTCGCAAATTCGCAAGCCTGTTCCATGTCGCGCCGTGCCAGGCTCGCCGAGTCGGCCAGCACGGCCAGCATTCCGTCGCCCAACACGCGGTGCGCTGTAGCTGCCAGAAACGCCGAGTCCACTCCGCCGGAGTAGGCAACCATGAGGCTTCCCAACTGCCGCAGCCGTGCTTCCAGAGCGCCGAGTTTCGCATCCATATCCTCGGCCACGGTCGAAACGCTCTCGTTCTTCCTTTCTTCGCGCTCGACATCCTTCAAGTTTGCCGCTTCACCAATTGCCATGGGTCAGATTATAGCCTCATGTCTAATTCCTTGAGATGGTGAATGCCAGAGCACTGTCGGACTTGCCTCTGGAAGATGTCGATCGGCTTTCTGTCTCGCGCGTATCTTGGCTTGATGTATCCGTTTCATGTTATTTGCAAATCAATTCAATACGCCCCATCTGTTCAGTTCGTATCAAACCTGCAAGGCCTATCCCCGCAAGCACTTCCACGCCATGAGCCCTCGCCGGGAATCTTGCTTTTGACTTCGCAACGTAGTAAAGTAGCGGCTTCCAGCAGTCAATTCCGCGGGAAGGCTCTGATGCGTCAGAGTCTTGTTCAGGCTGGATGGAAGAAGGACGTGCGGGAGTTGCCATTTTGAGATGGTTGGTGCAAGTTGGACCGGCTATAACTTCCCGGCAACATGCCATGCACGAGCCAAGTGGGCAACATGAGCAATTATCTCGACAGGCCCGGCGCAATGACGCGGCTCTTCCGAACGCTGGTCATCCTCCTGACCGCGTTTCTGTTTCTTCAGTTGATCAGCATCTATCTAAGTTGGCCCAAGCAGGTCATGCTGGGGGGCGCCAGCATCCTGCTTGGCCTTGTGACCAATCGTGTTTCCCGGTCACGCATCTTCACCCTGGCATTAGTGCTCATTTCCCTGACGGCAACCTTCCGCTATGGATGGTGGCGCGTCCGCATGATCGTGGATTTCTTTTCCGATGAGTCCAATAATCGCGCGGGATGGGATGCGGCCTTTCTACTTATCCTGATAACGGCCGAAGCTTACACGGTGATAATCATGCTTCTCGGGTACATGCAAACCGTGTGGCCCTTGAGGCGAAAGCCAATCGCGATGCCGGGCGACGAAGCTCTGTGGCCCCATGTAGATGTGCTGATTCCCACCTATAACGAGTCCCTCGCTTTGGTTCGTTATACCGCGCTGGCAGCCAATAACATCGACTATCCTCCCGAGAAACTGCATGTCTACATTCTGGACGACGGCACGCGCGAGGAGTTTCGGGTTTTCGCTCAAGAGGCGGGCGTAGGCTATATTACTCGGCTTGAGCACAAGCATGCCAAGGCCGGTAACATCAATCATGCATTGACCACGATGAACTCGCCGTACGTGGCTATCTTTGATTGCGACCACGTCCCCACGCGCAGTTTTCTTCAGATGACTCTCGGCTGGATGCTGGTTGATCCGATTCTTGCCATGGTGCAGACCCCGCACCACTTCTATTCGCCGGATCCGTTTGAGCGCAACTTGCTCCAGTACAAGACCATCCCCAATGAGGCGGAGTTATTCTATGGAATCGTGCAGGATGGCAACGATTTCTGGAACGCTACGTTCTTCTGCGGCTCCTGCGCGCTTCTGCGCCGCTCGGCTCTCGATGAAGTTGGCGGCATCGCGACAGAAACGGTGACTGAGGATGCACACACATCGCTGCGCATGCAGAAGAGCGGCTACAACACAGCGTATATCAACATTCCGCAGGCCGCCGGTTTGGCCACGGAAACGCTGGCGGCGCACGTGGGCCAGCGGATCCGCTGGGCGCGCGGTATGATCCAGATCTTCCGCACCGACAATCCTCTGTTTGGCGGGCGTCTGAAGTTATCCCAGCGGCTTTGTTACTTCAACGCCATGGCGCACTTTCTCTATGCGGTCCCGCGCCTGGTATTTCTTGGTGCGCCCCTTGTATATCTTCTGCTCGGGAGGACGATTATTCCCGGCTATTGGATAGCCATTCTTGCCTATGCGCTTCCGCACCTGATTCTGGCCAGTCTTACTAACTCGCGCATACAGGGCAGGCATCGCCACTCTTTCTGGAACGAAATCTACGAGGCAGTACTTGCTCCGTACATTCTGGCCCCAACGCTGCTGGCGTTGGTCAATCCCAAGTTTGGAAAGTTCAACGTTACAGATAAGGGAAGCACATTAAGCAAGACGCATTTCGACAGGCAGATATCTACCCCGACGCGGTGGATGCTGCTTCTCAACTTACTGGGGATTGCGGCAGTGCCTTACAGATTGCTCGTCGCTGACCCGGAACATCCGGGTGCGGTCATCATGAATCTGATTTGGGTCGTGTTTAACATAGTGATCCTCGGCGTCGCCGCTGCCGTGGCTCATGAACAGAAGCAACGGCGCGAATCCGTTCGCATCGAGGCAAAGATCAAGGTTCGTCTCCGGTTGCCAGAAGGCCGGCAAGTCGAAGGAATGTCCAAGGATATGTCCGTGGGGGCGCATCCATCACAGTTCCTTCGGATGCGAAGTTTGTCGATGGAGATAAGCTAAGACTTGCCTTCCCGGAAATTCCAGGCAACGAGGATTCGGAGATCGATGCGCAGGTCGTAGGAATGAGCAAAGCAGAAGTTCGCCTGGCATTTCTGCTGCCAACCATCCCGGAACAGGTCACGCTCACCCTGGCGCTCTACTCCAGGGCGGATGCATGGATCGGATCGCTTCAGGATAAGGAACTCGACCGTCCGCTCGTGAGTCTTCTGCGTGTCATCAGGCTCTCGGGATACGGAATCTATCAGGTATGCAGAAGCTGGTTTCCAGAAGGACCCGTAAAGGTCAAAGAGGCTCAAGCGCTGACTTGGATTCTGGCGGCAGTTATTCTTGGCGCCGGCAGCCAGGTATTTGGATCAAGCCTGTTTTCGAAAGCTATCGGCTCCAAGGATGCCGTTCGGTATGGCCAGGTCCGCAGCGTGCCAGATGCAGGACAAGCCGGCAAGAACAACAACGATCTCGGCGCCGCCTCCAAGGAAGCAGCGGAAGTTTCAGCAGCGAGTCCCGGCAGCGAGTCACAAGTGCTGAGTCTTAAAGATCTGGGGTTAACGAACATCATCGAGATGCGCGGACCCCATTCCTACTATTCTGTCCATTTCACACTCTCTCACGCAATCGTGCCCAGGCACGCCACGTTAAGAGTTATCTATAACATCGATCCAAGCCTGGATCCGCATACTACCTCTTTGCGGGTCAATCTGAATGACAACACAATAGCCACTCTTCTTCCGCCGGCCGCAACCGAAGGCAAGAATGGTTTTGTCTCCATGGATGTCCCGGTTCCGGACGCCCTGCTTGTGCGGAACAACAGCATTACGTTCGAGTTTACCGGAAGTGGAGTTATGCAACGGGAGGATGAGGCCCGCGCGCAGATCCTTTGCCGCATCAGCCAGGCGTCCACGCTGGAGGTGAGTGGCGACCGTCTTCGTTTGCAGAACGATCTAAGTAAGCTTCCGCTGCCCATCTTCGATACCGACCTCCAAACCGTAACGACTGTCCCGTTTGTCTTTTTGTCCAAACCCAGCACGAGAATGCTTGAGGCCGCGGGCGCCGTGGCATCCTGGCTTGGCCTGACCGCAAGCTCCCAACCGGTGCGTTTCTCCGTTTCCTTTGGTGAGATCCCTTCGGGCAATTCGATCCTCTTCTCCAGCGATCGGGCGTCTCTACCCAGTTCGCTGCTGCTGTCGCAGGGGGGCGGTCCACTGCTCGCTTTGAGAGACAATCCTGTTGACCCGTACGGAAGTGTTCTTGTTCTGGCGGGCGACAGTGACGTTCAACTCCTCAGCGTCGCGCGCACCCTCTCGCAATTCAAAGGCGCATCCACGACAAGCAAGGGGCAGGGTTTCTCCTTCAGCGGCGATACAGAGCAGATCCCCGATCTCGCGATGCCCCCGAAGCGAGTGAAGGGTGACGCCCCGCGATGGCTGCCCGTCGGGAAAGTTGACCCGGTGGCAAGCTGCCAGGCACGGGAGATGCTGCAGACTGATGGATCAAGTCCTATCCCGGTCTTCTTTCACGTTCCGCCAGATTTGTTCTATGGCGAGAAAGAGAACCTGAAGCTTCATCTCAACTACCGCTATGACGCGCGGCCGTTGGCCGCAGGTTCGGCGTTGCGCATTTTCGTAAATGGCAACCTGGTAAATGAAGCCCCTCTTCCGCCGGGAGGGGACTTCTTCGACCGCCAGCGCCTCGTGCTGGTTCCAGTAGCCGATATCCGGCCCTTCGGAAATACCATTCGCTTCAATTTCGACTTCATTCCCGTCAACAGGGATGCGGCCCAAAATCAGGGAGCTGCGCCTCTCAACGGCGAGATTCTCTGTAACTCCACGCTCGATCTTCAGGGCCTCTCCCTGTGGACCAGCATGCCGAACCTCGAGCTGTTCTCCAATGCCGGTTTCCCGTTCACGCAGTTGGCTGATCTATCCGAGACCATCGTGGTTCTTCCCTCGGACCCGAGCGCTGCCGAGATCGCTCTCTATCTCCACCTAATGGGCCATTTTGGCGCGCAGACCGGCTATCCAGCTCTTCGAGTCGCGGTGGCCGGTCCGAATACTGTAATCAGCCCGGCCCGCGACTACCTGATCCTAGGCACTGTCGGCCACCAGCCGGCCATCAACTCCCTCGATGCCATCTTTCCCGTGACGCTCGATGCAAACGGTGTTCATGTAAAGCCGGCGCCGCGCTCTGCTACCTTGGTTCCGTCCATTACAACGGACCCGTCCAGTTGGTGGTCGAAGTTTTTTGGAAGCTCGGAGTCCCTGAGCTACCCTTCGAACAATGGTGGAGTTTCCGACGCGCTGGTTGAGGAGGTCAAGTCGCCGGCCTCTCCCGATCGCTCCATCGTCGTGATTGCACTGCGTCAGGATTCATCGGCGGATTCATTTGCCGGAGTTCTTTTGGATAGGTCCCAGTCGCGCGATATCACCGGTTCAGCAAGCCTGCTGCGAAACTCCAAGTTCGAGTCTTATTCCACGGATGGCCATAACTATCACGTCGGAAGTATCACGTGGTACGCAATGATGCGGATCTGGCTGACTCAGTACTTTTTGCCGCTTTTGCTGGTTGTCACGGCGCTCAGTTTCCTTCTGGCGCGTTGGACCCGTGGATGGCTGGCCAGGCACGCAGCCGAGCGATTGAACGTGGCCGATGAATCCGGCGTTGATGAAGAGGCGGAGACTTAGGCTGGAGTTTGTAGCTTCGTTCTGCCAAGATCGCATCGCGCCCGCCTCGGGGTAGCAGACCTGGTAGCAGAGCCTGCGCCCTCAAGCTGTATCCTGAGTAATGGAACCCCAACCACAAATTGACCGGCAGACGCCCAGCACATGGGCCGCGGTTGCCGTGACGCTGTGCGGGGTCTGCGCATTTCTTGAGCTCTACTGCACACAACCTCTGCTGCCTTTGCTCACGCGCCTCTTTCATGCCTCGAAGACCGGCGCAGGCATGACGGTTTCGGCGGCCACGCTCGGTGTGGCACTGTCCGCCCCGTTCTATGGCGCGCTCGCTGAGCGCCTGGCCCGCAAGCGTGTTATCGTCACCTCACTCATTGGCATTTCCCTGCCCACCCTGCTTGCCGCTACGTCTACTTCGCTTGCCCAACTCACCTTCTGGCGCTTCCTTCAAGGCGTCATGGTGCCAGGCATTATTGCCGTGGTCATTACCTATATTGGCGAAGAGTGGCCGCCGGATCGCGTGGCACTCATTATGAGCTTCTACGTTAGCGGTACGGCATTGGGCGGCTTCATCGGCCGAGTCTCCAGCGGCGTCCTCGCCGATTGGTTCAGTTGGCGGGTCAGCTTTCTCGTTCTCGGTACGGCCGCACTGGCGGGCGCAGGAGCCGTAGCTGCGTGGCTGCCGCGCGGCCATCTGCGCCCGGCCGGCCCACCCACCCCTGCCAGACAAGCCGCATTCCCTTACTCAACTTTCCTCTATCAAATCCGGGGGCTCTTCAGAAGCCGGCGCCTGATAGCCACCTTTGCCGTGGGGTTCAACGTACTCTTTTCGTTAGTTGGCGTTTTTACCTGGATTACCTTTCACCTCAGCGCCGCTCCGTTTCTCCTATCCACGTCCGCACTGAGTTCGCTGTTCTTTGTGTACCTGATCGGGCTCGTGGTGACGCCGGCCGCAGGCTTCGTCATCACCAGGGTCGGCCTGCGCGCGGGCATAGCCGGAGCCATTTGTTGCTCCATTGCCGGAGTGCTGCTCACGCTTTCACCGTCGCTCTCCATTGTCATTGTGGGGTTGACGATGCTTTCCACGGGAGTGTTCATTTCGCAGACCGCTTCGCAGAGCCATCTGCGCGTGGCCTCCCCGCCCGGAGCGCGCGTCACCGCCGCCGGCCTCTACCTGACCTGCTACTACATAGGTGGGACGGCCGCCGGCGTCCTTCCCGGAGCCTTTTGGGCACTGGGCAAGTGGCCTGCCTGCGTGGCCTTTATCGTGGCCATGCAAGCCGTGGCGCTCACCATTGCCCTCGTCGGCTGGCGTGCGCCCCAAACCCTTCAGCACGCCCAAATCCAGAATCCCTGAACCTCAGCGGCACAAATCGTAATCTAACCTCATATGCCTCGATCAGGGGCTGATGGGCAAGGCAATATCAGCAGATCGCGAATCGTAACTTAACACCTTGACATTCCCGCAACTGAAGACAAACGCCTGAAGGAGAAGCTTCTTTGCCGCAGTTGGAAACCGCATCGCCGGATCACGCCGGCAAGGGCGCAGGACCCGCCGAGATGACGAATCCGCAGCCTGCCCCGCAGGTGGCCTGGAAGCCCCGCGTCAACCCCTGGCTGATCGCCATGACCGTTGCGCTGGCTGCCTTCATGGAAGTGCTCGATACCTCGATTGCCAATGTGGCCCTGCCGCACATCGCCGGCTCTCTGGGCGCCAGCATCAACGAGGGAACCTGGGTGCTGACCAGCTACCTGGTCGCCAACGCCATCGTGCTGCCCATGGGCGCATGGATCTCGAGCGTCCTGGGCCGACGCAATTTTTTCGTCATCTGCATTATTATTTTTACCGTCGCGAGTTTTCTCTGCGGGGCGGCGCCCACGCTGCCCATGCTGCTCATCTTCCGCATCATCCAGGGAGCAGGCGGCGGCGGCATGCAACCCATGGCCCAGGCCATCATGGCCGATTCGTTTGAGCCGCAGAAGCGCGGCCAGGCTTTCGCGCTCTACGGATTGGTCGCGGTCCTTGCCCCCTCCATCGGCCCCACCCTGGGCGGCTGGATCACGGACAACTTCTCGTGGCGTTGGATCTTCTTCATCAACATTCCGGTTGGGATTCTGGCCTTCTTCCTCGTGACGCGCCTCGTCGAAGATCCGCCCTGGATCAAGGCCGACCGCTCGCGTCTGCGGCAAATCGACTACATGGGCTTTGCCTTTCTGACCCTGGCCATGGGTGGCCTGCAAATCATGCTCGACAAGGGCGAGGAGAACGATTGGTTCTCCTCCGGCTTCATCCGCTTGTCGGGCGCTATCTTTGTCTTCAGCATCGCCGCGCTTATTTATTGGGAGTGGCAACACAAGGCACCGCTCATCAACATCAAGCTGTTCCGTTTCAAGAATTTCGCCATCTGCTGTTTCCTGATGGCGCTGGTGGGCGGCGTGCTTAACGCCAATACTGTTCTGCAGCCGCAGTTCATGCAGCAACTGCTTGGCTACACCGCCACCATGGCGGGTATGGCACTGACTGCCGGCGGATTCACGCTGATGATCGTGATGCCACTGGCCGGCTATGCCACTGGCAAGGTTTCTGCGCGCACTCTGACCCTGATCGGCTTCACTCTCTTTGTCTTCACGTTTCGCTATGCAGCAAACGTCACCACGCTCGACATGACCTTCTCTGCCTCCTCATGGCTGCGCGTCATCCAGATGGTGCCGCTTCCGTTCTGCTTCATCTCCATCACCACTGCGGCTTACGTAGGCATGCCGCGGGAGCAGAGCGGCCAGGTTGCGGGCCTCATCAACTTCGTGCGCAACATCGGCGGCAGCATCATGATCGCGATCACCAATGCCCAAGTCACCAGCCGCGCCACCTGGCACCAACAACATCTGCAGAACTCCATGATCGCCGCCAACAGCGCCTTCCAGCAGCAGACGCAAGCAATGAGCGGCTTTTTTGCCAGCCACTTTGGCGGCCCCAACGGCTCAGGCCTGGCCATGGCCTCGATCTATAACCAGCTCAACGCGCAGGCGCAGATGCAGGGCTACCAGGACGTCTACATGGAGCTATCGTGGTTGTCCCTGGGCCTCATTGCCCTGGCCTTTCTGCTCAGTAAAAACAAGCCTGGTGCCGGAGCCGGCGCATCTGCCATGCATTGAGGCCATACCATACGAGTTGTGGCATAACATGGTTGGATGAGTTACGAGAACATTACCTTCGCAGCTGAAGGCAACATCGCCCTGATCACCCTGAATCGGCCGCAGCGCCGCAACGCCCTTTCGCTCGCTATGGTGCAGGAACTGATCGACTGCCTGAAAGAGATTGGGGGGCGGCGCGATCTGCGTGCCGTGATCCTTGCGGCGGCAGGAAGAGTGTTTTCCTCCGGCCACGATCTTTCGGAGATGGTCGGCCGCGACATCGACGAATACCGGACCCTGTTCGGCGTTTGCACTGATTTGATGAACACGCTGCAGTCGATTCCGCAGCCGGTGATCGCCGAGGTTCAAGGTATCGCCACGGCCGCGGGATGCCAGCTTGTCGCCACCTGCGACCTGGTTATCGCCTCCGAGGATGCTGCATTTGCCACGCCCGGCGTGAAGATCGGGCTATTTTGCACCACACCCATGGTGGCTCTCAGTCGTGCGGTGGGGCGCAAGCGCGCCCTCGAGATGCTGCTCACGGGCGAACTGATTGACGCCCGCAAAGCAGCCGACTGGGGCCTGGTAAATCGAGTAGTCCCCGCCGACCAGTTGCAAGCGGAAACGCGCCAACTCGCCAACCGCATCGCCGGAGCCAGCGACCTGGTGGTGGCTTTGGGCAAGCGGGCGTTCTATTCGCAGATCGATCTTGATCAGCCTGGAGCCTACGGCTACGCCAAGGAAGTAATGACCATGAACGCGCTTGCGCACGACGCCCAGGAAGGCATCTCGGCCTTTCTTGAGAAACGTACTCCGTGCTGGACTGGACAATAAGCAAACTTGTCACCCGTCAACCGTGAGAAGATTCCTATGAGTTTCACTGGTTGTGGCCGCTTCGTCATTCGTCATGTCGGGTTACGGTGAAGAGGGTGCTCGCATGCCCAGAAGGATTGCTTCCGTTTCAGCCAAAGCTGTTTCAGGCGAAGAGGCCGCGAGCTTCGTCAGGTCTGGCATGTGGCTCGACTACGGAGTGGGGTTATGCCAGCCCGACGAATTTGACAAGGCGCTCGCCGCCCGAAGGGACGAGCTGGAGAACGTGAAGATCCGCTCGTGCCTTTCAATGAGGCCGCGGGCTGTGGTGGAATGCGATCCGGATGGCAAGCACTTCTTCTTGTTCAGTTGGCATTTTTCCGGTTACGACCGCAAGAGACACGATGCCGGGCTTTGCCACTACATGCCGCTCAATCTCGGCGAGGTTCCGGACTACTACCGCCGCTTCCTCGCGCCGGTTGACATCGCGATTCTCAAGACTTGTTCGATGGACGAGAACGGATACTTTAACTTTAGCGCCTCCAATATCTGGCACCGCGCGGTGATTGAAAGCGCCAGAATTGTGATTGTCGAAGTGAGCCGGAGCCTGCCGTACGCGTTCGGCGATGAGAACGGCGTTCACGTCAGCGAGGTGGATTACGTTATCGAAGGCGATAACGATCCGCCACCGGAGCTGCCCAATCCGCAGCCCAGCGAAATCGACCGCGCCGTTGCGCGCCACATCGCAGCCGAGATAGAGGATGGCGCCTGCCTGCAAATCGGAATCGGCGGCATGCCCAACGCGGTCTGCACCTGCTGCTGGAAAGTAGCGTTCGCGATCTCGGCGTACACACTGAAATGCTGACCGATGGCATCATGGAGCTTTATCGGTCAGGCCGCGTCACGGGCTCCAGAAAGACTCTTGACCCCGGCATGATCATCTACACCTTTGCCCTTGGTTCGCACGCCCTTTACGCGGCAATCGACCGCAACCCGGGCTTATCCTGTCGCCCGGTTGAGTACACCAACTCGCCACACATCATCATGCAGAACGACCGCGTAATCTCCATCAACAACACAACGCAAATCGATCTGCAGGGCCAGGCCGCCTCTGAATCCGACGGCCACCGCCATATCAGCGGTACCGGCGGGCAACTTCAGTTCGTGCGTGGCGCGTATGCGTCGAAAGGCGGCAAGTCTTTCATCTGCCTGGCATCCACCTATTGCAAGGGCGGCGAGCCCCGCAGCCGGATTGTCCTCAATCTGACGCCTGGCAACATCGTCACAACACCGCGCTCGGATGTAATGTATGTCGTCACTGAATACGGCCTGGTCAACCTGAAAGGCAAGTCAGTAGCGGAGCGCGCCCTGGCACTCATCTCCATCGCCCATCCGGACTTCCGGGAGGAACTCGAGCGCCAGGCCTATGAGCACCGCCTGATTCCGCACGGCGTTTCGTTCTAGCCCCCGAGAGGCACGGGCGGGATCTGCTCTATGCGATCCGAAACATACTTAAGTATGCACTTGACAAATATTTTATACCGATCAATACTCAAGTTATTGATTGACTACTTCCACCGAGGTGACTTTCCCATGGCTGAACCTACCGTAATCCACAACACCTTTGTCCTTGAGCGCAGCTACACAGCCAAGCCGGAGCGCGTCTTCTCCGCTTCTCCGACACCGCAAAAAAGCGCCGCTGGTTCATTGAGAGCGATCACGGCACCGTGGAGCACTACGAGATGGATTTTCGCGTGGGAGGCAAGGAATCCGCCCGCATCCGCCTCGGACCGGGCACACCGGTTGCGGGCCGGCGTGCACCAACGACATCACCTACCTGGGCATCGTTCCCGACCGCCGCATCGTCTTTGTCTCCACCATGAACATCGAGGACAGGTGCATCTCGGCGTCCCTGGCTACGTTTGAGCTGCTTCCCACCAAAACAGGCACCAACCTGATCTTCACCCACCAGGCAGCGTTCTTCGAGGGCGCGGACGGCCCCGAGATGCCCAAAGCCGGATGGGAAGGCATCCTCGCAAGCCTGGCCAAGGAGCTGGCCGGCTAAACGGCGAGGCGCAGAGGCTGCCGACTATGGACAAGAAAGAACCCACGATCGACCGCGTCTTCCAGGCCCTTGGCGATCCCACGCGCCGCGCCATTATGGAGAAGCTCAGTGAAGGCCCGGTCTCAGTCTCGCGACTGGCGGAGCCCTTCGGCATCACGTTGGCCGCGGTGGTTCAGCATGTTCAAGCCCTGGAAGAGAGCCGCCTGGTGCAGACTGAGAAGCTGGGCCGCGTGCGCACCTGCCGCATAGAGCCTGCCGGGCTGCAGGTTGCCGCGCAGTGGATCAGCGATCGCCGTTCGCATTGGGAACGCAAACTCGACCGGCTCGCCGACTTCCTGGCCGAGCCGGACGGGAGCGCGCCTGAAGACACAAATCCCGAGTGGTTGGGCTGAAACCTGGTCAGTACGGCGCCAGCTAGTTAGGCAGCGTGGGAACCTGGAAGACCACACCCGCATCCAGGTTGGTCTTCGCCGTAGCAGCAATGTCCAGCTCGTCAACCGGAATGTTGCGGCGGTTCTGGTCCTGGACGTAAAGCGTGGTCCGGGTCAAAACGTAGTTGTGAACCTGCTCGGGCGGGCGGCCGTCCTTGAAGACCAGCGTGACCGCTGCTTCGGTTTCCAAAGTTGCGGATGGACGCGGCTCATTCGCCGAAGGCTGGTAAGGGCTTCTAGGCGCAGGTGGATTCGCATCAGGCGGACCGTAGCCGCCCGGGTATTGTCCGTAGTCTGGTCCCTGCTCTTGGCCGCCTTGATTTCCGGCGTCTGTGTTGGCTGAGGCGGCCTGCGTGTTGCCGGAATCGCTGTCACCCGACAATCCCCAGAAGTTGGGGTCGTACCCGCCCAACCAGGGCGTGTAGCCATAGTAGGGGTATCCCAGCCCGTAACCATTAGGTGATATGTAGGCTCTGCGATGGCCGTCGCCGCGCTCATGATCGCCTCCCGGATAACGACGGCGGCCGATGGGACTACCAGGAGGATGAGGCCGGAAACTACTAAGGGGCGCAGAAGGCCGGATGCCGCCAGAATTGCGGGGCGCTAACGGTCTTGTTGGTGCGGGGCGCGCCGGACCCGATCCATGAGTTACAGGTGCGCCGTGGTTGGCAAAGCCTGCGTGGCCTGCAAATCCGCCACCGCCAGCGTGGCCGGTGAAGCCACTGTGCCCTCCGCCGTGCTGGGCGCAAACAGGAATCGCGAACACTACAACCATCAACGATATCGCGGCGAGACTTCTCATGAAGACATGGTACGCCTGTTTTGTCGTTGCGCACGGCGGTGTCAAGTCACTACTTTCCACCTGACTGAAACAATTTTCAGCGCAACCTAATCGTGGTTCAAGACCGGATCTGGCGGCGATTCGATGACCATCTGCTCGGGTGGTATCTCAAGACTCAACTCCATGCCGTAGTGCAGGCCGTCCACAAAAGGGAGCAGCAGTTCGAGCACGTCTGGAGCCTGAAAATGCTCGGGCTTGGTTTCGGGATGAGGATAGTAGATGAGGCCGTCGACAGGCGTGGGATTGGGACCGACGAGACGGACGTCGAAAAACGAAAAGTCCTCCCTGGGTTCGACGGGATGCCATTTGACATCGCGAAAGGTGAGGCGAGGCTTGACCACCCTATAAATGTTGGGCGCGATACTTACGTTCAGGGTGCCGCGATGATAGACGCCGATGTCCAGCCCAAGCGCCAGAAAATGCGGCCGCTGCATCAAGAGTGTGCCGCCGGGAAAACGGGGATTGCCGTTGAGGCCGGAAGCGACTCGATGGCCCTGCATCAGGCGCGCGGTGATGATTTGCAAACGCGTGGAGTTGACTATCTCGTTCATTTCAACTCTCCGGCTTCATTGTCTCCTGAGAGGCTTGCCATTCGCATCTCCATTGTCTGGAGTTGTTGAAGGTCAGCGGGAGATCCGGTTGCGGTTTCCGGCTGGACTACCCGTCGTCGTGACGCAATAAGGCACACTAAGGATGGGACCCAGCCTTGGTGGCTGGTTTTCGGACGGGCTTCCCTCTGTATGCCAAGGTGTGACCTGACACGCCTACCCTCCCCCCATCCCCTCCCGGGTGGTTTGGTGGAAGTTCTGCATTTTGAATGAGATGCAGCCACGGTTCTACCGTAACTACCTTATTTTGTTGAACTTAAATCTCAAGATCCTGATGGCAAAGGGTTTACGGTCCGTCCTGGGGTCTTTCCGAATCTGTGTGCAGACGAAGATCCGCTCCGGTGCCGCGATTGGCCCTTGCGGGCATCCGGTTTGGATTGCATTCGTTGAAAACTATCCAAGACCATTGTGTGACAAAGGAGCGTAATAATCTGCAAACTTTCTTGCGGGCGGGGTTGGAATCTTCGAGATTGAGTCCTTTGGGGCTTTGGCGCGGAGGGAGGGGTGGCGGAGCCTGGGTTGGGATTCGTGGTATCCCATGTCTCAAACGCGAGACATGGGGCACCCGGCGTTGCAGGTGATTCAAAGGATGGGCCACCCTCCGGCGCGTCTGTGATACATTGCGGCTTGATTCAGAAGGAGACATTCCAAATGCGACGAACGACAGTGTTCGTGTTGACTCTGCTTTGTGCCGCCACGGTACGCGGACAGGATGCACGCGAGCCGGTGTTGCGGCTGGTACGCCAGAATCCGGCGCCGGTGATCACGGTGGGCCACCCCGACGCGGCCGGGAACAAATATGGGTTTGAGGGCGGGCGCGTGGTGAAGGTTGGCGGAGTGTACCAGCTCTTCACTTCCGAGATGGTTGGCGATCCGCAGTGGGTAAAGATGAAGCTTGGCCGGTGGACCAGCCGGGACGGGCTGCATTGGAAGCGCGCAGGAACTCTGTATGAATCGAGCGGCGAGTTTGCAGGCAAGGATCCGCGAGCATCTCTGTGGGCGCCGATGCCGGTTTACGACGACGCCGAAAAGCGCTGGAACATTTTTTACGTCGCCTACAGGTCCGCGCCGGACGTCCCGGAACTCTGGCTGAGCAACTACGACGCTCAGATATGGCGAGCGGTTTCAGAGAGCGCCGGCGAAGACGGAATTGCCGGGCCGTATCGTGACGTTGGCGTTGTGCTCGAGCCCGGAGCGGATTCGGATCTGTGGGAAGGGCTGCAGGGGACCGACTCGTTCTTTGCGTACCGGACCCGGAGCGGCTGGTATGGGCTGTACGGCAGCGCAAGAACGGAGGCCAACCCGATTCGATTCTGGGGCGTGGGACTGGCTTCGGCCCCGGCGATCGGCGGGCCGTGGAAGCGGGTTTCTGCGCTCAATCCTGTTCCGCTGGAGAAGAGGTTTGCGGAGAATCCGGTCGTGGAGCCGCTGCCCAATGGTGGTTACATGGCGGTCTACGACGTTGACGTGGAAGCGCGCAATTCGATTGGCTATGCTTACTCCGCCGACGGCATTCACTGGAACCCGGGCCGGCGGCTGGTGATTCAGCCAACGGCCGGTCAATGGGCTACCACCGTGCGCACGCCCCTCGGACTTATAGCGGAAGGCGACGGAACCTACAGCCTGTTCTACACAGGCGAGCAAAAACAAGAGCCGCATTCGGTGTTTAGCATTGGCATGGTGACGCTGAAGCTTGAGTAGGCGCAGGGTTTCGACGGTTCTAAACGTGGGCTGGCATTCTTTCAGGCTACGGCCAAAGTTCGGCGCCCGATGGGGTCATTGGCGGGGCTCAACTTGATTTCAATGTTGTACCCGAGGCGGTTCAGACACTCCATCAACTTCTGTTCCGAGAGGTTGGAGAAATCGCCGCGCATGAGGCCGGAAACCTTGGGTTGCGAAATCCCCATGCGGCGGGCCGCTTGCTCTTGTGTCAGGCCCAAACGGCGCACAGCGCGCATGATCTCGATGACCAGGCCGGACTTGATCTTGAGTTGTTCGGCATCAGGCAGGGCAAGGTCCCTAAACACGTTGCCGGAGCTGGCTTCGAATTGGATGCCTTTAAGAGTGCGATTTGCCATCTCGTATCTCCTTTGCGAGTGCCTCGGCTATCTTGAGTCTGGACTGGATGATTTCCATGTCTCTCCTTGGCGTGGCGATCCCGCGTTTGCTTTTCTTCTGGAAGCAGTGCAGGACAAACACCGCCTCCTTGAACTTGACTGTGTAGACGGCCCGATAGGTTCCGTCGGCATCCTCTTCGACGACTTCCACCACTCCGGCTCCGGCAAAGCCTTTCAGGGCCTTGGCGGCGCTATGCTGCTCGCCGTTTTGGGCGAAGTTCAAGGCGTGACCGAAGAACTTTCGCACAGCGACGGGGAGCCCCATCAAGTCCTTCTTGCTGCTCCCGATCCAGAAAAGCGGTCTTTCGGAGGTGCGCACGAGTTGATTATACCAGAACCGGTATGAAGGCGGTTTGTCTCGATTTAATGGAAGAGGCGAATGCCTCGTGGTAGGGGGAAGTTACGTTCGGCAAGGCGCGAGGGTGAGATTTATGGTGCCCGCCCGTGCGCAAAAGGCGCGCAAGGATGGGGTGCCCTGCAACCGGTCTAGGTCATTTGAGCTGGGAGAGATAAAGAAGTTCCTGGCAGACGACGCGGAAGTCGTTTGCGAGCTTGTCGATGTCCTCTCGGTTTGCGTTGTAGCGTCTACTATGCGCCGATTGATCGCCCAGGTTTTTAAGTTTGGGAAGTGCCTGCTTGGCATTTCTTCCTAAATTCCAGGTCTTCTCTCCAACGAGTTTGTCAACCATGTCCCGAAGGAAGAGGAAATCGCCCGTTCTCGGGTCCTTAATGGTGTCCGCGATGCCAAACTTTTCAAAGCATTCAATGATCAGGGTCTCAATTAGACGCCTCATCATTACTGCGCATCCATCAAACCAGCCCTTCTCATAGCATCCGTTTACCTGGTTCGCAACTCGTTCAATATATCCGCGGGTCCCACGCACCAGCGCGAATGGGAGGATATGTTCGCTCGTCGATCGGGTCCCCTCGGAGGGCGGTAAGAAATCGCGCGGAGCATCGGAAGCTAGCCGTTTGACCAGTTCAACGATCTCGGATGGTTCCCTTGGTAGCATGAGCTTCAACCGTGCCCATAGAGGTGTTTGGACATGCTTGCAAAGATCTGTTCGATTTGGTCGGGAGACGCATCGGCGGAGATATGAATTTGGAGGTTGATGTTGACTTCTGGACTCAGCGGAACATTTCGGGCCTTTGGGTTGGTGTTATCGTGGCTTTCTGTCTGAGTGTCAGGAAGAACCTTCGCCGGCGCGGCGCGCGATACAGAATGTTTCTCTGGATTGGTAGTAGTGGCAGCGGTCCTGGTCGAGACCTTCTTCGTTACCTGCTTTTTGTCTTGGTCGGGTTGCTTTGACGCATCCGCCTCAACGAGCATTGCGTAGAGTGCAACCATGCGGCCAGCTGCATTTTCTCCCACGCCGGTTTGCTGTGCAAACCAGCTCCTTGCCTTCGACTTTTCCGCGCTCGGGTCAGAAACCGCGTGAACGAGTTCTGATGGATAGACCTCCTCTATGATTGCCTGGCAAACCTCAGAATAGTGTTGATCATCCCTCCAGAGCTTTGCTCTTTCGGTCGGTTTCCCGTCCTTGTCGACGATTCCAAGAGTCTTGAGGAACGGGGTAACGTTGGCGCGCGCCGAATTAACTCCCATACCCAACACAGTTGCCAAATAACTGTCCGACACAACGCCAGGGATGCTCTGCCGGAACTTCTTTCGGAGTGCCCACCAGTGAGAGACCGAAAGCATTGGATAGGTCTTCTTGCTTTCACCTTCAGCCATATCTTCCCCCCCAAGCATAGATCGTAGCCCTCGCTTAGGCGGATCTTGGGAAGTTCGGGACAATTGGTAGTCAGGTAGTAAACACGGCAATGAAAGACGGCAACCTTAGGCCTCGCAATGGGAGCGGATTTTGGACAGGCTTTTTTGCTGCCCTTTCGCAAACATCTGCTTGATGCCGCGCAGGGCCTGGCGGGTGCGCTCTTCGTTTTCTATTGGGTCGGATGACGTAGTCATCGGGACAGCCGCCGGAGCTTCTTTGCCTCTGCGCAGCATTGCGTGTTTTGGGAGGTCACATTATGGTGTTTTCCAGATTCATCGATGGAGTTGGACGGCAAAAATGCAGGTCCTTCGACTCCGCTGGAAAGCGCTTCGCTCAGGATGACCGCCTCTGGGGGAGAGCGGAGATTGAGCGAAGAGCAGGTCCCCATCGACTGCGCTCAGATCCCGTCAAAGGGTTGGCGTCCAGATTAGTTCTTCTGGGGTGTACCACTTTTCACTCAGATCGACCCAGGTGGGATTTGTTTTCTTGATGAGCGCGATCTTCTTCGCACGTGTCCAGCCTTTCAGTTGTTTTTCGCGCGCGATGGCGTTGCTGGGATCGACGAATCGCTCGAACCAGGCCAGGCGATTGCAGTTGTAAGTGGCTGTGAAGCCTTCGTGCAGCTTCCGCCTGTGTTCAAACATGCGCTTTTGCAAACTGCTTGTCACGCCTATGTAGAGCGTGAGGCTTCGGCTGGCTGCGATGTAGGTAAGATATAGCTCCTCGTCCATTGCAGAACTTTATGCGCATCGTCTGAGGAAGACAAGATGGAGGCTATCCGACGAAGAGCCAATGCAGGTCCTTCGACTCCGCTGAAAAACGCTTCGCTCAGGATGACCGCCTCGTTTATTTGGGCAAATTGACGGAGGACACCCTACCCCTTCGCAAACATCTGCTTGATTCCTCGGAGGGCCTGGCGGGTGCGCTCTTCGTTTTCTATCAGGCTGAATCTTACGTGGCCGTCGCCGTAGTCGCCGAAGCCTATGCCGGGGGAGACGGCGGTTTTGGCTTCTGTCAGCATTAACTTGGCGAACTCCAAAGAGCCAAGGGCCTGGAAGGCCTCGGGGATTTGGGCCCAGACGAACATGGTTGCCTTGGGCAATGCTACTGGCCAGCCTAACTTGTTCAAACCTTCAACTAACACGTTGCGGCGGAGGCGGTAGTTTTCGCAGATCTGGTGGACGCATTCCTGGGGGCCTTCAAGGGCGGCGATGGAGGCTACCTGGATGGGGGTGAAGGTTCCGTAGTCAAAGTAACTCTTGAGTTTGGCAAGGGCGGCAACCAGCTTGGGGTTACCTACCATGAAGCCGACGCGCCAGCCGGGCATGTTGTAACTCTTGGAGAGGGTGAAGAACTCGACGGCTACGTCTTTTGCGCCGGGGACCTCGAGCACGCTGGGGGGCTTGTAGCCGTCAAAGGCGATGTCGGCGTAGGCCAGATCGTGGATGAGGTGGAAGCCGTACTCCTTGGCCAGCTCGACGAGGCGGGCGAGGAAGGGCAGGTCCACGGTTTGGGTGGTGGGGTTGGAGGGGAAGTTGACGATGAGGGCCTTGGGGCGCGGGGTCATGCGGGGGATGATGTCTTCAAGCTGGGCGAGGAATTTTTCCTGGTCATGGACCGGCACACTGACTACATGAGCGCCGGCGATGACAGGGCCATAAATATGGATAGGGTAGCTGGGGTTGGGCACCAGCACGGTGTCGCGGGAGTCGAAGATTGCGAGGCAGAGGTGGGCGATGCCCTCTTTCGACCCGATCGTCACGATGGCCTCGGTTTCGGGGTCGAGATCGACGTTGTAGCGGAACTTGTACCAGTTGCAGATGGCCTTGCGGAGGCGGGGGATGCCGCGGGAGACCGAGTAGCGATGCGTGGGGGGCTTGAGCGCGGCTTCTACGAGCTTGTCGACGATGTGGCGCGGGGTGGCGCCGTCGGGGTTGCCCATGCCGAAGTCGATAATGTCTTCGCCGCGCTGGCGGGCGGCGCGCTTCATGGCGTCGGTGATGGAGAAAACGTAAGGCGGGAGGCGCTGGATCCGGCTGAACTCTTCCATATAGGCAGTTTAAGGCAAAGAGAGCGGTGGTTGGGCGTGACGGCGGGGAGAAGCGGAGTTTTGGCGGTAAAGTGGTCTGTTTTGATCAGATTGTGGGCTAATGGAAGACAAGACTGAATGCGAGAGCAGTCTGCCGCAACGAGCTTGGCCGCGCTTTTTCCGTCCTGGGGAAGACGGCCCGTACCTCCCCCAATCTTGCTCGCGCGGCTGCTCTCATTCTTTTCTGAGGTGACCCATGAACGCGCTGCTTATTTATCCGGAGTTTCCCGAGACATATTGGAGTTTCAAGCATGCGCTGAAGTTTCTGGGCAAGCGGGCGGCGCAGCCTCCGCTGGGGCTGATGACCGTGGCGGCGCTGTTGCCGACCGGCTGGAAGAAGCGGCTTGTGGATACCAATGTGGAGCGGCTGACTGACCGCGACCTGGCCTGGGCCGACGTAGTGCTGTTGAGCGGCATGCACATCCAGCGCAAGCCGCTGGTGGAGCTCGTCGAGCGTTGCCGCGCACGCGGGTTGCGCACTGTGGTGGGCGGCCCGATAGCCAGCAGTCTTTCCGCCGAAGAACTAAAAGCAGACCACGTTGTGATCGGCGAGGCTGAGGGGTTGATTGCTGAATTGGCACGGGATATTGAACTGGGAACGGCTAAACCGCTGTATCAGGTGGCCGAACGGCCGGAGATGGAAACCAGCCCTCTGCCGGATCTGAGCCTGATCAAGATGAAACGCTACTCGACCATGACGGTGCAATACTCGCGCGGC
>OCZT010001148.1_pt1 | contig 27452 bp, 24 predicted proteins | sample 1539031 | NCBI WGS metagenome assembly OCZT01 (sample SAMEA3539308, study PRJEB22396) | soil metagenome | biome: tundra; feature: field; material: soil | place: USA | collected 2010-05 | depth 0.15 m | reverse complement strand
CCACCATTCACTTCCCAAACGGCGGCTCCATTGCCACTGCATCGTTACGGCTAAGACGTCCGTGAGCGAAATATTCCGGCCCGCGATGAGCTTGATTTTCAAGGTCTCCAGATAGGACGGCGTGATCCCATTCACGAAGGCCAAGGGTTCGTGGCCGGCTGGCGGTGTGGCATGACCGTCCACGACGTAGTTGCGGGCGGCCGAGAATTGAAAGAGAGGGAGGGCCCAGGAGACACTGACCTGCTCCACGCCGGGCAGGGTGCGGAGCCGGTCCTCCAGAAGGGTGTAGAACCGATAGGTTTGGGCTGGACTGGAATATTTGACCTGCGGCAGGTTTATCCCGCCTTGCAGGAGATGGCCGGAGTCCCAACCGAGGTCGCGCGTGAGCATGCGATCGACTCCGCGGATAAAGAAACCGGCGCCAGCCAACAGGACCAGCGCAAGTGCGAACTGGGTGACGATCAGAGCGTGGCGAACGCGGTGCTGGGTACGGTTGCCGGTCGAACCGCGGGCCCCGGTTTTCAGCGTATCATTTAGATTCACGTGCGACATCAGCCAGGCCGGTATGATTCCGAAGACCAGTCCGGTGAGGACCGAGATAACCAAGGCAAAACTGACTACCCGCCAGTCGAGTGAAATCTTGAACACCACGAACCCATTTTCAGACAGGCGGCTGGACATCCAGGCGTTTGACCAGACCGCAACGAGGATGCCCAGGCAGCCTCCCGCCATTGCGAGCAGCAGGCTTTCTGCGAGCAACGGGCCCAAGAGATTGCGCCGGGATGCCCCCAGTGCGGTCCGAATGCCGTACTCGCGCATCCGGGCAATGGCTCGCGCAAGTTGGAGATTGGCTAGGTTGGCGCAGGCGATGAGCAGGACAAAGCCAGCAACGCCGAGCAGTAGGAGCGAGATCTGGACAGTGTTGCGAGTCTGGATGACCGATTGCAGGCTCACGGCTCGGAGCCCGTCGTGGCTATCCTTGTTGGGGCGATGGAGGGCCAGATGTTCCGCAAGGACTTTCAGCCGGGAGTTGACCTGATTGAGTGTCTCCATCGATCGAAAGCGCCCCACGATACTCAAGGAACTGGTCTTGAAATCTGTCTTCTCGGCTTCGGTGAGGGCCAGGGGACGAAAGGCGTCGCCGGGACCCCAGAGAAAAACCGATGAGAACTCCGCAGGCATCACGCCAATGATGGTGGTCGGTTCACCATCAACGCGGACGGTGCGGCCGATGACGGTCGGATCGCCGCCGAATTGTGCCTGCCAGGTCGCATGGCTGAGCATGACGACATGGTTGCCCAACGCGTCCTCATCCGGGGTGAAGCTGCGCCCCAGCTCCGGCTGGATCCCGAGAATACCAAAAAACCCCGCAGACACGCGCAGCGCGTTCAGATTGACCGGAGGCTGGTCCGCCTGCGCGAGGGTTAGGCCCCACATGCGGAAAGCGGCGAAGACGGCAAACTCCTTGGAGCCTCGGGCGATATCGAGATAGTCGGGAGCAGAGTGACCTGCATTCTGCGATTGAGGCGTCGTGCGATACACCCGAATGAGGTGATTCTTGGCCGGATACGGCAGCGGCTGGAGCACCAGCTGGTTCATGAGGCTGAACATCGAGGTGTTCAGTCCGATACCTAGCGCCAAGGTGACCAGGGCAATGACAGTGAAGCCGGGGGATTTCGCGAGCTGGCGGAAGGCGAATTTTAGATCGAGGTACATAATGCGGGCGAAGTGCGATGCGATATGGGGCGCAGTCGTGAAAACCGTTGTTCCTCATTGCACACGCCATGCCTATCTTGCGAACAATTCTATTAGCACATGGTACAAAAGCTGTTAGAATTTCATGTTTGCTGTGGCCGCAGACAAAAATACCGAAAACGGAACCGGATCCTCTCATGTATGGGACGAAATTCACGCATGAGCATTCGCACCAGCGCGCCTCTCCTCGATCTCAGCGAGGGTGACGCAATTGCGACCAAACAGCAACCAAGCTTCCTCCTCGCTCGGAACTGAGTGAGTCCTGTAGCGTCCACGATTTTCCATCGTAGGGTCATCCCTGCCTGCGAGGGTTCGCTAAGGCGCTAAGGTCAACGCTTAGGTATGAACTTCGCGCCTTCACCGGCCGGTTTCCGGCCGCGCTGGTGTCCCAGTTCACACCCGCGCTGCTCACGCCTTACATCGAACGCGGCAGGCCCTCGCTTAAGACCTACGACAACCGCCGGGGACTGCTTTCCTCGTTCTTGAAGTTCGCATTCCAAAACGAATGGGTTGCCAGCAACCCCATTGAGAAAACCCGGTATTACCGGATCAACCATCGCCGCGGATCTGCCATTACCCTGACGGCGGTAATGGCCGTGGAACTCATGGCATTCGTCGAGACGTTCATGGGCGGCGAATTGGCGCCATATTTTGCTATCTGCCTGTTTGCGGGTGTCCGGCCATGCATTCGTTACGGGGAAATCACCAAGCTCAAGCCGGAGTCGGTGAAGCTCGAAACGGGCACGATTCATATCGAGCCCGAGATGTCCAAGGTGAGGATGAAGCGACTCGTAACCATTCAGCCCAACCTTGCCGCGTGGCTCCGGGCTTACCCGCTGGAGAAATATCCCATCGTCCCGCCGGACTCGACCAACAATCGGAGGATCGTCTCCGCCAAGTTCGGACTGACGCATGACGTGCTCCGGCACACGTTCATCTCGATGTTCGTGGCGAAATTCCGCTCCATGGGCGAAGCGGCGCTCCAAGCGGGCAATTCAGAAAGCATTATCCAGAAGCACTACCTCGACCTGAAAAGCAAGGAGGAGGCTGAGCGCTTCTTTGCGATCCGGCCGAAGCATGCTCGACTTGAGCTGCACGGCGCGGTGTTGGCGCTGCCTTTGGCGCACGCTTCGGATGCAGCAGTCTGACGCCTGCAGTTGCATGGCCGGTGTCCACGAAAACGACAACGCATGTCGCATGAATGGTTCAATTCCGGCCCGCGCCTCCAATCTTTCACCTAGGCGGGCAACGCGGCGGCATTCCGGCCCCTCGCCCGCTCGCGCAGGGCCTCATAGATCGGCATGCACCCCATACCTTCGGCAATGCCGTAGGCAACCAGGCAACTTACCAGCAGCGGCAGCATGTAGTCATATTTTCCCGTCAACTCGATCATTAGGACAATGCCGGTCAAAGGCGCACGCACGATTGCCGTTAGCAACGCGCCCATGCCAAGTACTGCGAACACTTCCGGATGTCCCGCCCATGTCGGCGCCATGGCATGGGCCCCATAACCCACCGCCAGGCCCCCGAGTGCCCCAATTACTAGCAAAGGGGCGAAGATTCCTCCGGCTGAGCCCGACCCATAGCTGACCATCGTGAGGGCAAAACGGGCGGCGATCAGTGCGACGACAACGCGAATGGAAAACTCCCCGGACAACGCGTGCTCGGCCAGCATGCCGCCCGAGCCGCTCACCTCCGGATAAATCCACGCCGCGAGGCCGACGACGAGGCCGGTCAGCGCGCCCACGATGAAGGGCGGCCAGCGCTTCAGGCGATCAAACGCGTCCAGGCTCCCCAGCAGACAGCGGTTAAATAACACCCCGCCGAAGCCGGCACACCCACCCACGACCAAGGCCACGGGCAGCGCATTGAGCGACGGGACCGGCATGCCGTGCAGGCCAAAGACCGGCGTATCGCCCGTCATGACCCGGCACACCACGTCCGCCGTCACGGACGCGAGAAAGGCCGCGACAAAGATGACCGGCGTAAATGCGCCGTGCAGTTCCTCGAGCACAAAGATGACTCCCGCCAAGGGTGCGTTAAAAGCCGCAGCCAGGCCGGCTCCCGCACCGGCGCAGATCAGCGCCTTGCGCTCCCCTTCACCTGGTCGAACCCGAAACCACTTTGACACCATAAGGCCCGTCGCTCCGCCAATTTGGATCGTCGGTCCCTCGCGTCCCAGCGCCAGGCCGCCGCCGATGCTGGCCAAGCCCCCGAAAAACTTCACCGGCAGGACGCGCCACCAACGCAAGTCTTCCTCCCCGAGCACCACCGACTTGATCTGCGGTATTCCGCTGCCGGAAGCTTCCGGCGCAAATCGCCGCACCAGCCACAAGCCAATCCCGCCGCCGGCAGCGCCCACGAAAAGTGCCGTCAGCAAACCCTGCACCGGAGGCAGGCTGTGGAGCATGCTGACCCGGTGAATCTCCGACCATTGCAGCGCCTCCCGAAAGGCTGAGGATATAACACCGGCCACCGCCCCAATGACCAAGGCCTTGGGCAGGATATGGCGGCGTTTGACCTCTTCTTGCTTGAGGCCAGAGCCAGGTTCCGTGCGGGACTGCATTTCCCAAATTATCAGCTTCCGGAACGTCGAGGCAAGTCATGCAACAAAAGTTTTTCGCCATGTCCAGCAGCGCTGACACGATCTGGATTTGCGTCCTTTCCAAATCCGGTGAACCAATATCCATCATGCTACCCGACCATTTTTCCGCCTATCCGCAGCCGTTGATGAAAATCCTGCTGGCTTTCGGCGTCGGCCTGGCGATTGCGGCGTTGTTGTGAGCCGGTTCCGATACGCCCGCGACCCGGTCTGCGTCGCCGCGTGCGCCTGTTACGCCGCCAACCGGTGGCTGGTTCCCCTTTGCATGGAAGGGAATGTTCTTACGCAACTATTTTGATGACACTTTGCTCATCCCGGCAGCGTTGCCGCTCGTTCTCTGGCTGCATCAGCGGTTCAAGTGGCGTCCGAGCGAGGCCCGCCCCACTTGGCCGGAAATTGTTATGCACTGGGCGGTCTGGTCGGTCGCGGCTGAGCTTGTAGCGCCGCATTTCTTTGCTCGGGCTACGGGTGATCCGTGGGATGTTGCAGCCTACGCCGGCGGCGCGCTCGTTTCCGGACTAATCTGGCAGCTCGCATGAATTTTGACCGACTCTCACCACATTACGACTGGATGGAAACGCTCCTGGCAGGTGACCGCCTGCAATCCGCCCGCATGGCGTGGCTGAGTGAGCTGCGCGGCCGGCCGCGGATTCTAAGCGTGGGCGAAGGCCATGGAAAGTTCGCCGCCGCCTGTCGTGTCCGCTTCCCTGAAGCTGACCTCACCTGTGTCGAGGCAAGCGCCGGCATGCTCGCCCGCGCGCAACGCTGTCTCGGCCCGGACGCCGCTCAGGTGAACTGGCACTGCGGGGATGTTCTGGCCTGGAATGCCGACGGCCCGTTCGACGCGATTGTCACCTGCTTCTTTCTCGACTGCTTCCCGCCCGACACACTTGCCGCCGTGGTGGGGAAACTCGCCCGTTGCGCGGCGCCGGGCGCCGTCTGGCTGGCCGTGGATTTTGCACTGCCGCCGCGCGGTCCCGCCCGGTGGCGGGCGCGCGCCGTGCACTGGCTGATGTATGCTTTCTTTCGCCGGGTCGCCGGCCTGCCGGCCCGCCGCCTAACGCCACCGGAACATTTGTTGCAGGCACGCGGCTTCCAACTTGCCGCGCGGTGCGAATACGAATGGGGCTTGGTGCGCTCCGACGTATGGCTCCGGACTGCGGAGCGAACATGAACCCGGAGTCCTGCGGCCCCTCCGCTCCTGCCTCTTGGTTTCACTATCTCGCTGGGTGGACACCAAGACGGACACCAAATGAGTAAATCTAGTCGTGGTGGAGGAGGTCATCTGGCGGTGGGCGATTACCGCGCCGGAGGCCAGAAAGTGACCGTGGCATGGATGGGCCAGAGAGCCCGGAAATTGGGGTTGGCTGTGGCGGTATCTGAACATCGCCGTCAGCGAGATGAGGATCGCGATGATTTGAAACACGCTCATGGGGCGGGCGCAGCCGTCCCCGAAAGGGTGAAGACCGCTTTCGACCCGGCGTTCCAAAGCGTGATGGCCGGGGTCTCGTGTTCGTAGCCGAGAATGCTGATCGAGGCGGTATCCAGGGCAAAATGCCGGCCCTCGCCAACGGGGAGCCCAATCCAGCGCATCGCCAGCACGCGCAGGAACTGTCCGTGCGAAAACACCGCCACGGTGCCATCCAGGTCCAGCAGGACCTGCGCCATCCGGTCCGCGCGCGCGCCGATGGCTTCCGTCGATTCCCCACCGGGGCAGCCGTCGCGGAAGACATCCCAGCCCGGACGTTGCAGGCGAATGTCGGCGGTCGTCCGCCCTTCATAGGCGCCATAGTCCCATTCCTGCAGCTCCGGCTCCACCCGCGCGACGGCGCCGAAACCGGCCAGTTCGCAGGTGCGGCGGGCACGCAGGAGAGGGCTGGTGAGCACATGGTTGAACTTGATCCCCTGTAACCGCCCGCGGAGACGAGACGCGCGAAGCTCACCGTTTTCGGTGAGGGGCAGATCGGTGCGGCCCGTATGCTGGCCCGTGAGCGACCAGGTGGTTTCCCCGTGGCGCAGGAGATAAATCTGATTGGCCATCGCTGATTGTCTCTGGGTGGAACGGGCTCAAACTATTCCAGATGGGCGCCGATTTCAACGGCACTGGCTGATCGGACAGGATGGTCCACGGGGGCACCATTTGGCCGGTGGCCCGTTAAGTGGGCTGGAGTCAAGGAAAGGGATCAAGGGGCCAAAGCTGGGATGGGCGCGGGCACCGCGCTAGTCGATTTCAGGTAAGCAATGATTTCGCGCATGTTGCCCTCGGTAATGATGTTGCCAAATGTGGGCATGATCGGCTCGTAGCCGGCGACCACCTGTTTCGAAGGTACCATGATTGAATCGTGAAGATACTTTTCGTCCGCGCGGACGAACGAGCCGTCACTCAAGCGGACTCTCTGTCCGTAAATCCCAATGAGTGATGGAGCGTGGATTGGCGCGTCCGGATCGTGACAGACCGTGCAGCCATACTGCCGTAACAACCGTCGCCCGGTGTTCTGCAAGGCGGTGTTTGTCTCTGAGTAATCGTGGATTCTTGCCGGGTCTGTGGCTGGGCCGGATGATATATTTCTGGCCACGATCAGGTTCATCGCGCGATCGATGGGAATATGTACGATGCCGGCGGCACGATTGACCCAGCCGTATCCGTCTAAGTGCTTTTGCACGAGGCGGTCTTGTGCCTGCCAGGATTGCATGATGGCGGTCCGATCAATGATGCCGTCTTGGGTATCGTCCTTCGCGGCGGCGGCCGGACCAGCCGCCGCCGTGCCGTCGCGCGCGCGTTGGCTGCACGCCGCAAGCAGCAGACAAGCCGCGACGAGCAAGACCAGGCCATAGCCGGACCGACCCTTCGTTGCCTGCAGGTCCGGAACCATCATGCATCGGCCCCGGTTCATTCGGCCGGCCTCCTCAGTTTCCGCGCCGTCGCCGCAAAACGACTGAGGCCAGCCCCCGCACTGCTTACGAGCAGCGCCAATACCAGGCACCAACCGGCGGGAGAGAAACGACCGGCGGCGGGCAGGATTAACCAGGCTGTATAGAGCCCCTGGCTGAGCAGGAGCATGACCGCGACCACCGCCAGCCCTCCGGCTTTCATCTTGTAACTCCGCGACAGCAGCAGAAGAAAGGGCAGAAGAAAGCTGAAGACCGCCAGAATGGCTGGCACACCGGACAACAGGCCGTTCGTCCGGAGCTTGAACCAAGAAATCTCCGCCGGCAGGTTTCCGGCCCAAATGATCAGGAATTGGGCGAAGGCCACATAGCACCAGCAGAGCAGCGTCGCCATCAGCAGGTTGCCCCAGTCAATCCCGAGCGGGCGCCCGGCTTCCCCGGTGGTGACAGGTTGCGCCCCGGCTGACAGGCCGCCCAACAGCGCCAGCGACAAACCCGCCACCGCCTGGCCCGTCATCCACACGAAAGAAAACCCCGTCGAATGCCAGCCGAGATCCAGCGATGAGATCCAATCGTCCGCCAGCAAAGTCATCGTGAAGACCAGCACCAACAATCCCACCGGTCCGACCCATGGCCTTTGCTTATGCCCTTGGACGTCGTCCCGCTCGACGTCGTGCAACACGGCCCGGCTCAAGCCGAAAAAGATCGCGGCATAGACCAAGGAGCGCACTGCCATCATCGACAGACTCTCGTAACCGTCCGCGGTGTAGGCCAACCGGGGAGCAGGCCGGCTGAGCACCAAAGGCAGGAACGGAATCGGCAGGGCAAAGAGCCAGATCCACGGCAGCAGCGACACTCCCGCCAGCAGGAATGGCCGCAGCCCGGTGGCCCACTGGCCGCCTGTCAGGCGATGAATCAAAGTGAAGATCAGGCACCCGACGGCCGGGCCCAGGCAGGCGAATACAACAAAGCGGTAGGCGAACGCAAAGTCGTCGGGATCGAGCCAGATCAGCCCAAGTGCCGCCACCCCGGCTGCCGCCGCGATCCAGCCGGACCGGCGTTCAAACCGCTGCGATTCGGGTCGGTTCACCAAGTTCATGGGGCGGACAGGTGTTGACGTTCGGTGGACGGGACATCGTCCAAGATGGCGTGCTGGCTGAGTTGCAACGCGCGCACGTAGGCCACGATCGCCCAGCGGTCGCGGGGCTCGATCCGATCCGCCAGCGGATACATCCGGCCGATCCCGTGAGTGATCACCCTGAAAAAGTGGCCGGCCGGCGCCCGGAGTAGCCAGGTTTCCTGATACGAAGGCGGCGCCGGAAACCCGCGCCAGACGACGATGCCGCGCCCGAAGCCATCCTCGCCGTGGCACGCGGCGCAATCGGCATTGAACCGGTCGCGCCCACGCTCAAGCAGGGCGCGTGTCAGGGGCAGCGGAATATCCACCAGCGGAACACCGTCTTTCAGCCCTGTCGTCACGGGGTCGTCCGGGGCCGGCGTTCCGCGGGCCACCGTGTGGGCGGGCGGAAGCTGCGCCGACGCACCGTCGGGAAAATGCGCCGACGCGACGAAGGGTCGCAGGTTTTCCTGATGCTTCATATTGTCGCAGCTGGAGAGACCGATCGCGAGCAGCAGCGCAGCCATCACTCGCGGGAGATTGAGTCGGGCCTTCACGCCAGTACCTCCGCGATTGATTCCGGGTGAAGGTCCGCCAGCACGCGCCGGACATTTGCGTCGGCGTAAAGTGGATCGTCGGCGCGGAGGCAGATGAAAAAGCGGTCCTGACTCGCCCGCTTAAAACTCGGATCAGTGAAGACCGGGTGATGCAGGCGGGGAAGACCCGCCAGGCAAAACAAGGTCACAACGCCCACCAGCGCGGCCGTCAGCACCGTCAGTTCGAACGTAATGGGGATGAAGGCCGGCCAGCTGTTGAGCGGCCGGCCGCCGACATTGAAAGGGTAGTTGCGCGCGGCGAACCATTGCAGAAAAAAGCCGCCACTCGCGCCAAGGACGCCCGCGAAAAGCATGATCCAGCCAACGGGCGTCGCCGCCTGGGGCAGTATACCATTCTCAAGCGGATAAGGTGTGTAGGCGTCAACCCGCACGCAGCCGGCCTCGCGCAGGCCCCGGAGCGCGGCCCGGAATGCCTTCTCGGAGGCGTAGGCCGCCAGCAGACCGTGGACGGGTGCCTTCATGGGCCGCCCTCCTTCGTCGCCACGAAGCGGCGCATTTCAGTCATCGAGATGGCCGGCAGGAAGCGCAGGAACAGGAACAGGAGCGCGACAAACAGGCCAACCGTGCCGGCCAGGGTCGAGTAATCCCAGAAAGTGGCGTGATACATGCCCCAGGACGACGGCAGGAAATCGCGATGCAGGCTCGTGACGACGATGACGAACCGTTCGATCCACATGCCGACATTCACGAGCAGGGCCACGACGAAGAGCACGCCCACGTTGTGGCGCAGGCGGCGCGACCACAGGAATTGCGGCGCGATGACGTTGCACGCCATCAGGACCCAGAAATAGCCGGCATAGGGTCCGACCGCGCGGTTCACGTCCACGAACCGTTCGTAAATGTTGCCACTGCGCCAGGCGTTGAAGAATTCCTCGGCATATCCGTAGATTACGATCCACCCGGTCGCCATCATCACCTTCGCCATCAGGTCGAGATGCCGGGCCGTGATGAGGCCCTGCAGTTTGTAGACCGCCCGCAGCGGGATGATCAGCGTCAGGACCATCGAGAAACCGGAGAAGATCGCCCCGGCGACAAAATACGGGGGAAAGATCGTCGAATGCCAACCCGGCAGAATGGCGATGGCGAAGTCCAGGCCGACGATCGTGTGCACCGAAATGACGAGCGGAGCCGCCAGCCCGGCGAGCAGAATGTAGAGTTTCTGGTAGTGCACCCAGTGCCGGACGTCGCCGCGCCAGCCGAGACTAAACAGGCCGTAGAGCTGCGCCTTGAACCGCGTTGCGGCGCGGTCGCGCATCGTCGCGAGATCGGGCAGCAGGCCGACATACCAGAATACCAGTGAAACCGTCGCATAGGTGGAGACGGCAAAGACGTCCCACTCCAGCGGGCTGCGAAACTGCGGCCACAGTCCCATCGAGTCGGGATAGGGCACCAGCCAGTAGAAGAACTGCGGCCGGCCGAGATGCAGGATCGGAAACAGCCCGGCGCAGGCGACCGCGAAGAGCGTCATCGCCTCCGTGAACCGGTTGATCGAGGTGCGCCACGTCTGGTGCAACAGCAGCAGGATCGCCGAGATGAACGTACCGGCGTGCCCGATGCCGATCCACCAGACGAAATTCACGATCGCGAACCCCCAGGCGATCGGCATGTTGATGCCCCAAATACCGACCCCGCGCGTGAACAGCCAGGCGATCGACGTCAGCAGGAGCAGGACGAGCGCGAAGGCGACGAGAAAGCCGGTCCACCAAAAGCGCGGATACGGATGCCGCAGAGGAATGTCGCTGATCGTCCGGGTGACGGACTCCATGGTCTGGCCGGGTGCGATCAGCGCCTCGCCGGGTCCTGGGGCCGGAGCTTCAACCGGGGGCTTCATGAGATGGTGCCTCCGGTCGGCTGACGCACTTTCGCCAGATAGGTCGTACGGGGCCGGGTGTTCAGGTCCTCAAGCAGGAGATAATTGGTCGGCTCGCGTTTGCGGAGGGACACGCGGCTGGTGGAATCGGCGAGATTGCCGAAAACGAGGGCCTCAGCCGGGCACGCCTGCTGACACGCGGTCTTGATTTCGCCGTCGCGGATCGGCCGGTCTTCCTTCTCCGCCGTGATGCGCGCGGTGTTGATGCGCTGCACGCAATAGGTGCATTTCTCCATCACCCCGCGCTCGCGCACGGTCACGTCGGGGTTTTCCTGCAGGTGGGACAGCGCGCCGGGCGGTGACCGGTAGTCGAAAAAATTGAAACGCCGGACCTTGTAGGGGCAGTTGTTGGAGCAATAGCGTGTGCCCACGCAGCGGTTGTAAACCATGTCGTTCAAACCCTCGCGGCTGTGGACAGTCGCGCCGACCGGACAGACCAGCTCGCAGGGCGCGTTTTCGCACTGCATGCAGGGCACGGGCTGATGGACCACGCTCGGGCTGGCCGGATCGCCCGAGAAATAGGTGTCGACCCGGATCCAGTGCATCTGCCGGCCGCGGGCCACCTGATCCTTGCCGACCACCGGAATATTGTTCTCCGCCTGGCAGGCCACGATGCAGGCGTTGCAGCCGAGACAGGTGCTGAGGTCGATCGACATGCCCCACGCATAGCCGCCTGCCTTCCACGGCGGATACAGCGTGGGACTGGCGGCGGGTGGCGGGACACTCAATGCACCGGGTGCGACCACCCGCACGAGGTCGCGGCCTTCCATCGCGAATTGCTGCTGGGTCGTCACCAGGGCGTAGCGCCGTCCGGTTTTCTCGACGCGCAGGCCGGATTGCCGCCAGAGCGCGTTTACCGTGCGGAGACGATAGGCATTGAACCCGTGCCCGTTGCCCACGGATCCCGCGGCACTCCGGCCATAACCCAGAGAGAGGGTGACGCAATCGTCGGCCTGCCCCGGCATGATCAGGGCGGCCGCGTCGACCGTGTGCGGACCGATCGACAACGCCAGCACATCGCCGTTGACGATCCCCCGTCTCGCGGCGAAGGCGGGGCTGACCAGCGCGGCATTGTCCCACACGAGCGACGTCAGGGGTTTGGGCAGTTCCTGCAGCCAGCCATTGTTGGCCCAGCGGCCGTCCCCGATGGTGGAGTCCGGTTGCAAAATGAGGACCGGCAGGGTTTCGGCTGCCGAATGCATGAGCACCGGGAAATCACCGCCGGCGGAAGGGCCGGCTACCGCCGGGGTCGCGGAACCGTCGACCACTCCCGCATTTAACCAGCGATTCCAATGAAGTTCGAAATCCGATCCGCCGCTCGCATGCTGCCACGTCTCACGGACGATGGCATAGGCCTGGTCGCCCGACGGAGCCGTCAACCGGCGCAGGATTTCCAGACTGCTTCGCGTGCCATAAAGCGGTTCGATCAACGGCTGGAGGATGGTCGCCGTGCCTTCGTAGCCGCGCAGGTCCGCCCAGGTTTCTAGCCAATGACTTTCGGGGAGATGCCAGGTGCACAGCGCCGCCGTTTCATCGACATGGCTGCCGTGATGGACGGTAAACGGAACTTTGCCCAACTCGCTGGCGAAATCGAGATCGGCTGGCGCCGTATAGGCGGGATTCGAACCGAGCATGAAGAGATGCGTCACCTCTCCGCGATGCATCGTGCCGGCTAGAGCGGTCAGATCTCCCGCCGACGCCTTGTCCGTGTCCGACCGCTGCGGCGCGAGGAAACGGATCGTTTTCCCGCCGGCTCCGAAGTGCGCATTGAGCACGAGCGCCCAGCGCTGGATGTCGGCCTCCTCCTCCGGTCCAGCCACGCACACGACCGCCGGCGCATGGTTGCGAAGATCAGCCGCGAGCGTCGTCACGAATTGGCTTTCGGCCGGCGATAGTCCGGCGGCTGGCGGCGGTGCGTTGTGGGCGATGGCTTGTGCAAGTGCGTCGAGCACCGCGCGCATCCGCGCCGGCGAAGCGGGCAACCGGAAGTCGGCCAGCGTACCGGTGACGGTCGGCGTGCTTTCCAATGCATAAAAGCGGTTCATCCGCACCTGGCCGTTGACCACGCGGCGCCGGCCGGCGAACGCGCGGCTGTAGCGCAGGGCGGCAGGGTGCCGGTGCAGGCAGTCGCTCCCGATGGTGAAGATGACATCCGCCGAATCGAAATCGTAATCGGGCTGGCTGCCGCCCACCTCATATCCGGCGAGCGGGGTGTGTTGATACCACCGGGCCTTTGGAAGCAGTTCGAGAATGCGCTGGAGTTCGCGCCGGATGCTCGGCGAACTGGTGGGCTCCGTCAGCAAGGCGAGACCCTGGCCCTGGGTGGCGAGCAGGGCCGCCCGGTGCTGCGCCCACTCGGTATCAAAGGCCGCCCAATCGCTTGGCTGGGCCAGTCGCCGGGGCCCGCGCGAGCGGTCGGGATCGTAGAGGGAGAGAATGGCCGCCTGGGTGATCGCATCAGTGGCGCCCAGGCTCTCCGGATGATCGGCATTGCCTTCGATCTTGGTCGGCCGGCCCAAATGCGCTTCAACGACAATCCCGCGGGCGAATCCCTCCACCGGCATGGCCGTCGCGTAATAGTCGGGACGTCCCGGAACGGAGATTTCAGGGGCCACGACATAGGGCACGATCTTGTCGATCGAACGCCGGACGCAACCGGTCAGACCCGCGAGAGCGATCGAAGCACCCATGAATTTGACAAAGTTTCGCCGGTCCAGCTCGGACGGCCCGAGGGTGGCGACAAAGGGAAATTCAGTCGCGACCCGCGCCTGAAATTCCGGCGTCATGGCCCGTTCGTCCAGGCTGCGCCAGAATTCCGGGACGACCTTCGAGATGAGGGGTTGCAGGGAAGGCGACATGGCAATCAGTGATGGCAGGTGGAGCAGTCGGTCAGATTCATGAGGTGGATATGATCGAGGCGCATAAGCTCCGCCCGCGGGTCGTGAGGCCGGGCGACCGGCGAGATCGCCGCGAAGATTTCGGAGGACGGACGCAACCTGGGGCCGGGATTGCGGTGGCAGTCGAGACACCAGCGCATCGTCAGGGGCTCGCGCTGGGCGATGACCGCCATCTCCCCGACCTCGCCATGACAGGAGGTGCAACCCACGCCCTTGTTCACGTGAATGCTGTGGTCAAAATAGACGTGGTCGGGCAACCGCGTCACCCGGATCCACTGCAGCGGCACGTGATGCGCATCACTCGCCATCACCGGCTGGAGCGTGGGTGCGCTCGTCAGCAGCTGCGAGTGACAGGACAGGCAGGTCTCGGTGGACGGCATGCCCGCGAAGGCGGACGTTTCGACCGTGGCATGGCAGTTGCGGCAATCCATCCGGAGCTCGCCCGCGTGCAGTTTATGACTGAAAGGCACAGGCTGCGCGGGCGCAAACCCGATCCCATCCCACGAAGACGAATGAAAATAGGCCGACGCCATGAAGCCGGTGCCGGTGACCAGGAGGACAGCTGCGCCCAACGCGACCCGGAACAGGGTTGTGGCCCGCGCCGAAAAAAGCGGCTCGCTTGGTTGCGGAGAATCGCCCGCATGATTCGGCTCTTCGGATGAGGGGCCCGGGCTCATGGCGGTGGACTTTCTTGGGCCGCCGGTTGGTGTTCGCAGAGAAAGATGGACGAGAAGCGCGAGAATATGCGGATCCCTCCACGCCCGTCATCCGTCATGGAGCTATGTACCCGATTCACACCCATGTTTTGGGCGCCGAGAATAGGTGCACCGTCCGGCGTGAACGATGGGGTGTAACCCTACCGCGCCATCGCAAATCGGGAGGTATTTGGCGGACAAAGGGCAAACCACGAAACAGGCCGGTTTTGGCCGGAGCCGGCGTGGGCGCCCCGGTCGCTCCGTGCGAGACGCGCTCTTGCCTGTCGATGATGCCAGGCTGGCCGAATCGGCCCGACGGTCCGCCATCATTTTCCGATACGGTTTACACCCCATATGCCCGCGTCGCTCGGGGTGTTAACGTCACCGGCATTTTCTGTACCGATGACACCGGATGCACGCCTGACATGCCATTTGTGTGGCCAAGAACACCGGCCCGTTCGCCTTGAACCGGGCGAAGCGGCCATCTGTGTGCGTTGCGGTTCGGTTTTGATGAAGGGGGTCCGCGCCGGGCCCGACACTGCCCTCGTCTTCTCCATAACCGGCCTCACCTTGGCGCTGCCGGCGGCCCTGCTGCCGTTCGTCAGTGCAAATTTTTCGAGTGACGAGCGGATCAGTCTTCTCTTTACCGGGGTGGGCAGGCTTTGGAACGGCGGCATGCGCTCACTGGCCGTGCTGGTTTTCCTCTGCGGCGGGCTCCTGCCTTTGACGCTGCTCGCCACTTTGGCGAGCTTGCACGCGGGCTCCCACTTGAACCGGTTTTTGCTTCCGGTCGCCCGGGCCCTGGAACACTGGGCGATACCCGAGGTGCAGGTGCTGGCAGTTCTGGTCGCACTAATGAAACTGGGCAGCGTCGTGGATCTCACAATCGGTCTGGGATTCTGGTGCTACTGCGCCATGGCCCTTTCGCTCCTGATCGCGGTGCACAGTTTCGAATTCAATCCAACCACCCCTCCGCCCGATGCCGGAGAGCTGGATGTCGCCGCGCCGTCATGACCCGCCGCTTTGCCCAGGTCAGGTTCAAAACCACTTCTACCGCCGCCGCGCTGGCACTGGCCGCTGCAATCCTGCTGGTGCCGTCCAATCTTCTTCCCGTTCTGAGCACGGAGAGCTCCGGCGGCAACCGCACCGACACCATTTTCTCCGGTGTGCTCGAGCTTTGGCGGCAGGGTTTGTGGGCGATCGCCGCTATCGTATTCACCGCGAGCATCCTCATCCCGGTACTCAAACTCGCGGGTCTGGGCTGGTTGTTGCTGAACGCACGGCGGGGCACCTCCGAAGACTCACGGCGGTTGACGCGAATTTACGCCGCCGTCGATTTCATTGGACGCTGGTCGATGCTCGACGTTTTTCTGGCCGCATTCCTCACGGGCTTGGTGCAGTTTGGCAAATTTTCAACGGTGACGCCCCGCAGCGGCCTCGTTGCCTTCGCGGCAGCAGTGGTGCTGACGGTGCTCGCCACCCGGGCCTTTGACCCGCACGTCCTCTGGCGCGCTGCTCCCTCATGAGCTCTCCTCCTGCGCCAAAGGTGTCCCGGGCTCCCGCCTTTCCTCTCATCTGGGTGGTGCCGTTGATCACCCTTGCGCTGGGGGGCTGGATGGGTTTTCGCGAACTGCACAATCGCGGGCCCGAAATCACGATCGCATTTGCCAATGGGTCCGGCGTTGAGGTGGGGAAGACCGTGCTCGAGTATAAGGGCGTTACCGCCGGCACAGTGGAGGCGGTGGAGCTCATGCCGGGACTGGGCGGCGTCAACATCCGTTTGCGCTTGCATAAGAACGCTGCGTCGCTCGCCCACGCGGGCGCCCGGTTCTGGATCGTGCATCCTGAGATCAGTTTCTCCGGCGTGCGCGGTCTTGACACCCTCGTCACCGGCGTACGCCTCAATGTACTACCCGGCGACGGGCCGCCAGCCGAACAATTCACTGGCCTCGACCAGACGCCGGCGCCGAATGTCATCGACCGAGGCCGCACTTTCATCTTGCAGAGCGACCGGCTTGGCTCTCTCACCACGGGAGCCCCGGTATTCTACCGCCAATTCAAGGTCGGACAGGTGGAAACCAGCAGTCTCTCCGATGACTCGACGGCGGTGCTGATCCGCATTCATCTGGAAGCTCCCTACGTCGATCTCGTGCGCACGAACACCCGGTTTTGGAACACAGGAGGATTTTCCTTCAAAGTCAGTCTCTTCGGGGGAGCCGAACTCAAGGACACTTCACTTGAGTCGCTGGTGACAGGCGGAGTCGCCTTCGCGACTCCCGACGACGGCCCGCTCGCGCCCGCTGCGCCAAACGACGCTCGTTTCACTCTTGCTTCAGAGTCCAACAAGGACTGGTTGAAATGGTCCCCGAAGATACCGATCAAGTCGGCGGAGGCTGGCGTTGAGTCGCGATCCCAGCCGCGGATGTTAAACGAACTCATCAAGCGCTGACGGTTCGCTCGTTCGCTGCGGATGTCCCGCAGCATCGGGGGGGCACCGTGATTATTTCGCTTTGCCGATCGCGACCAGATAATTACCGCCCTCCCAGCGCTGGACTCCCTTCCAGAAAAACGTGAACTCGATCACGGCTCCGTCTGCGCAGGCCTTCGTGGGCAGATCGGCGGACCAAAGCTTCAACGCGTTGATCTCACTCGTTTCCGTCTGGTTGGTGCTGGCCCAGGCATCGGCGGACCAGACGATCGTCGCATCGGTCGCAACGATGAGACGCAAAATTTTGCCCTTCATCATCCGTCGAACCGGGTGGCGAAACGACCAGATTTCGTGCCGGCTCGCCACCGGTTTGACGACATAGCGCTGGAAGGCGGGCCCAATCCGGTCAAAACAAACGCCGTCGTGATGACTGCGCACGAGGGAAATATATTCTGCGTGCGACCAGCAGAGCGGCATGGCCGCGCCCGTGGGCCGGCCGCGCTTCATGCCGTCTCCCGGCAGATCTGCGGCGTCCCACAACTGCTCACTGATCATGCCACCGGCATTGGCGAATTTTTCCATCGCGGCAATCAACGGCTTGGGGTCATGCCCGGCGGCAAGTTCGTAGTGGCCGCGCTCGCCGGTCAAAATCGGCCACGCGCGTCCGACCCCCGTGCCGTCGAACGCTCTGCCATCGTCCTTCTGACCGTAGCCGTCGTGATTGTAGCGGTGCCAGCCCGGACCTTGTGGCAGGTCGCATTTGATCGTGCGATCAATCACCGCGATTGAGTCCTTGATGATGGGATGATCCGCCGCGCGAATGCCCAGCCGCACCAGCTGGAGGAAATCACCTCCGACCACGTTTCTCGCGGGATGCAGGCCGCCGCCATTGGCGACCATAAGCATCGTCGCGTTGGGATCGGCGTGCGGGTCCGGGGCCCCGGGATCCGTGGGATTGATTCGCACGTAGTGATGAGGCAACCCTTCGACCAGCTCGCCGGCAGTGGTGACGGTCCATTCCTCCACATGTGCCGCCAACCAGTCGGCGTATTGAAAAATAAACTGGGCGGCGGCCGGTACGTCGTGCCGCTGGGCGAAGTCCGCGGCACAAACCAGGCCGGCGATGACCGTGGCGAGGGTCGAGGGGGAAAAGCCGGCGTTCTCCTCCCAGCGTTCCTGGGAGGTGACCGGCCCCTGTCGGATGAGATAGGCCGCCGCCCGCATAATCATCACGCCCGGGTCAAACCGGCCCAGCGTGACCCCTTCGCGGTGCAAACGCCACGCCAGCAAAATGGGCGCGGCCACTTCGTCGAGTTGCACGCCGGCCCAGTAAGCTTTTCCGTTGATCCAGCTGTTTTGCGGAAACCGGCCATCCTCCCGCTGAATGGCCGCGAGCCAGATCAGGGCGCGCAGCGGAGTCCCGCTATGTCCGGAGGCAAGCAGGGCGGTCGCGCTCTGCACCAGATCGCGTGTCCAAACCAGGTGATATCCTCCCACGTCGCCGTCACCCTTCGTCTCGCCCCACGGGATGCTCATCGAAGCGACCAGGGCGCCCTGAAACGATTTGTCCTCGTGGGCGAGGAGGATGCAGCGGCTCAACCGGTAAATGTGGCCGCCGTCCGACGTGTAGCCGTGGAAATCAGACTGCGCCTTGACGGCCGTGCGTCGCCACTGGCGCACATAGGCCTCGCGATGATGCTCGAATGGCTCTGCGAGGGATTGCAGCAACTTGGCCACGGTGCTCTGGCGGCTGCGCCCAAAGGCAATGGCGACCGTGAACTCATCACCGCCGTGCAAATCGATCTCGCCCGTCAGGGCGATGTTGCCCGGTCCGGCGGTGGAGAACTCCCAGTCCATCCTTAAATGCTTGGTCAGGTCCTGCCAGCCGTCGCTCGCCCCGACATATCCGACGGAGCGCCGCGCAAAACCTCCGCTGCAGCCCATGACCAGGTGCACCTGCTTGCGTTCGGCCAGCAGCAGCGGATTGCCGCCGACCTCCGAACACGAGCCGGAGTTGCCCGCGCCATGACGCGCCAGGTGCGGTGCCAGCAGCGCATAGAGCCGCAGCTTGCCGCGCAGTGACTCGTCGAGTACCTCAAGCTTGGTCTGTACGAGCAGCACGGAACGATGCGGGTCGGCCAGGATTTGCTTGATCAGACGGTAGCGCCCCTGCGGATCCGAATTGGTGAGGCGGTAGAAGACGCAATCCCGCTCGGGATATTCAATCCGGTGCTCCAGATCCCGCTTCTCTTCATGGCAGAAGGTTGCGCCGTCGGTGATCAGGAATTGAAAATCACGCGTGTTCGGCTCATCCACGGAGGGGTAGTAGATTTCGTTGACGATGCCATGGCTGAGCGTGAACCAAAGCCGGCAGCTCGTATGATAGGCGGTGCCGAGACCTTCCTTGGCGCTGGAGGTCCAGCGCGGTTCGATGCCGGGCGCGCCAAAGGCGACGGAGTTTTCTGCTGGATTCATGAGTCAATGGATGAACCGGTCCTGGGTGCTGCCGCTGTAGCGACTCGACCACAGGCGATAGCCACCTTGAAAGGCGTTGGCGTTGCTTCCCAAGCGCGCGCCAGGCGGGAGTTTTTTGAGCCGCTTGGCATTCCCTCCGCCCAGCACCACATAGTCTGCTTGCATAGCACTCTTCAGTTGCTGGACGACTTGGCTTAAGCGATGACGCCATTTTTTCTTCCCCTGCCGCTTCAGGCCCGCAATTCCGAGGTAATCTTCATAAGTGCGACCCTTCTTATATGGGAGGTGGGCCAGTTCCATCGGCTCCAGCACATTGTCCACGATGAACGCCGAGCCCAGCCCCGTACCCAGGCCAAGAAAGAGCATGCGACCGCCGTGATAACTGCCCAACGCCTGCATTGCGGCATCGTTGACCATTTTTACGGGCCGGCCGAATGCCTTGGTGAAGTCAAAGCCCACCCAGCCGGACCCGAGGTGGCAAGGTTCACTGATGGGCCGGCCGTGAACAACCGCGCCGGGATAGCCGATCGAGACGACATCGTATTTCCAGCCGCTCGTGGCCGCTCGCACTGCGGCGACCATCTTCGCGGGCGTCATTTTCGGCCCGGACGAAAATTCGGCCCTCTGCCTGTGGCCGGTGGCCAGCATCTTCACATGGGTGCCACCGATGTCGACGGCCAGAACTCTGACGGGCGGTGTCGTGGGTCGAGTCACGGGCGTTTTCCCTTCCTCTTTCCGAAAACCGTCATCGCTGTCGGGAGCGGCCAGTTGTGGCCTTGGTCCAGCAGTCCCTGAACCTCCTCCGGCCCCCAGCTGCCGGCGGGGTAGTTGGGAAAATCGCTGGGCTCCGTGGCGCCCCACGCTTCGAGCACGGGCATCAGCCACACCCATGCCGCCTCCACCTGGTCGGCGCGCATGAAGAGCGTGGCGTCGTTCTTCATCACATCCCACAGGAGCGTCTCGTAGGCGTCGGGCGAAGGTGCGGCGAAGCTCTGGCGATAGTTGAACCGCATCTCCACCGGGCGCAGCTGCATCTTGGGCCCGGGATATTTGGCCTGGAAGCCCAGCACGATGCCTTCCTCGGGCTGGATGGAAATGACGATCCGGGACGGCTGCCAGCCCAGCGAGGCCTCGGGTGGAAAGGACCGGTGCGGCACTGCGCGAAACTGGATCGTTATTTCCGAGGCCTGCTGCGGCAGGCGCTTGCCCGTGCGCAGGTAAAACGGCACGTCCTGCCAGCGCCAGTTGTCAACGAACAGCTTCAGGGCCGCAAACGTCTCCGTCTGGGAATCGGGCGCTACGCTGTCCTCCTCCCGATAACCCGGCACTTTCCGGCCCGCGATCCGGCCGGGTCCATATTGGCCGCGCACGGCGCTTTGCGGGACCGCGTCGCGATGAATCGGGCGGCCCGCGTGGAGCACGTCCACCTTCTTGTTCCGGATCTCGTCCGCCTCGAAGGACACCATCGGCTCCATCGCCACGAGACAAAGCAGCTGCATCAGGTGATTCTGAACCATGTCGCGCAGCGCCCCGGCGTGATCGTAATAACCGCCGCGATGCTCGACGCCGACCGCCTCGGCCACGGTGATGGTGACATAGTCGATGTAGCGGCGGTTCCAGATGGGCTCAAAGAGGGGATTGGCAAAACGGAAGGCCAGGAGGTTTTGCACCGTTTCCTTGCCGAGATAGTGGTCGATCCGGAAGATCTGGGATTCATCGAAGCTGGCGGCGAGGATGGCGTTGAGGGCGCGCGCCGACTCCAAGTCGTGGCCGATGGGCTTCTCGATCACGATCCGCGCGAATTCCCGGTCCCGCGCCAGCCCCGCCCGCCCGAGGTATTTCGGAATCTCGCCGAACATCGCCGGCGGCGTCGCCATGTAAAAGATGCGATGCGCCTTCACGCCCCACTGTTTTTCGAGGTTCGCGCACTGGCGGCCGAGGGCCGTGTAGGTCGACAGTTGCTTGAAGTCTCCCGGCTGGTATTGAATGTGCGCCGCGAATTGATTCCAGGCAGCGGCCCTGGCTTTCCCGAAACGGGAGAACTGGTTGACCCCCTCATGCAACCGATGGCGCAGCGCGGCATCGTCGAGCTTGATGCGGTCCACCGCGATGATCGCGAATTTTTCGGGCAGACTGCGGTCCTGCGACAGGTCGAACATGGCCGGGATCAGCTTGCGCCAGGTGAGGTCGCCTGCGCCGCCAAAGATGACAAAGACGGTGGGATCGAGCTGGTCGGTCGTTTTAATGGTGGTCATCGGGCGGCGGGTTGAATGAATTGGTCACTGCGCTCAATGGATCGGTTCCTCGGCGTGACCGCCGAACTGGAAGCGCAGGGCCGAAAGCAGCTTGTCCTGGAAGCGGGCGTCGCCGCGCGAGCTGAACCGCTCATACAGCGCCGTGGTCAGCACTGGCACGGGCACACCCTCGTCAATCGCCGCCTTGATCGTCCAGCGTCCCTCGCCCGAATCCGACACCCGGCCGGCGAACTCGGCGAGTTGGGGATCGCGGGCCAGCGCATTGGCGGTGAGGTCGAGCAGCCACGAGGAAATCACGCTGCCCCGGCGCCAGACCTCGGCGATGTCGCCGAGCGGGAGATCGTACTGGTAGTTCGCCGAGTCACGCAGCGGCGTCGTCTCGGCGTCAACCCGGCCGGTTTTCCGGCCGATGTTCGCGGCCCGCAGCACGTTGAAGCCCTCGGCGTAGGCCGCCATCATGCCATACTCGATGCCATTGTGCACCATCTTGACGAAGTGGCCCGCGCCGTTCGGCCCGCAATGCAGATAGCCGCGCTCCGCCGTGCCGCCGGATTTCTTCCGGCCCGCAGTCCGCGGGATGCCACTCTCGCCCGGGGCCAGTGCGGCGAAAACGGGATCGAGCCTTTTCACCACGGACTCCTCCCCGCCGATCATCATACAATAGCCGCGCGCCAGACCCCAGACGCCGCCACTCGTGCCGACATCGACGTAATGAATTCCCTTGGCGGCGAGTTCCTTGGCGCGGCGCAGGTCGTCGACATAATAGGAATTGCCGCCGTCGATCAGGATGTCGCCCGGCTCGAGGAACGGCAGGAGTCCCGCAATCGTTTCGTCGACGACGGCCGCCGGCACCATCAGCCAGATCGCGCGCGGCGCCGGCAGTTTCGTGACCAGGTCGGCGAGCGATGAAGCTCCGACGGCCCTGAGCTTGACCATCTCTTTGACGGCCTTCGCTGAGCGGTCAAAGACCACGCACCGAATGCCGGCCGGAAGCAGGCGCCGGACCATGTTGCCGCCCATCCGGCCCAAGCCGATCATGCCGAGCTGGCGGTGGGTTTGCGACTTTTTCGACCGAATTGATTTCGTGTTTTTCATGTGAGTCGGTGGGCAACTTTTATCGTTGCCAGAGGATCTCGCTGGCTTCCAAGGGCACGGCCAGGCCTTCGCAACGAGGCACGACGCGCGCGGTATAGTCGGCCGCCGGGCGGCCCGCGGAAACGGTCGTTTGATAAACACCGCCGGGCACACCGCCGGCGAGGTCGTCAGTCCGCGTCATCACCTGGCGCACGGCGTCACCGCCGTTCCTGCCGTTGGCAAAAAGTTCCACCCGGACCAAGGCGGGGTCCATGTTGCCCACGAACACCTCCGCCATGAAGTCATGCCGCTCCCCCTGGGTTTTCACGGTGACGGAACCGAAGCGGAGCGCGCCCCAGTTTGCGGCGAGGGCGTTGCGCCGGCCGACGAGCTGGCGGGCCACCGCACCCTGGTCGCCGGCGCGGACCCGATAGGCGCTGGCCGCGGGCAGATAGTGTTGCTCGGTGTAGTCGGTCACCGCGCGACTGGCGGAAAACCGGGGCGTCAATCGCGCCATGCTTTCCCGCATGCGCGCCACCCAGGCGGTGGGGATGTTCTGGTCGTTGCGTGTATAAAATTCCGGGATGACCTCCTGTTCGAGCCGCTCGTACAGCGCGGCGGCCTCGGTCGCGTCCCAGGCGGGATCGTCGCCATGTTCCTGGCCATCGCCCAAGGCCCAGCCGACGTCAGGCATAAAGGCTTCGGCCCACCAGCCATCGATCTCGGAGAGGTTGAGGCCGCCGTTGACGAGCACTTTCATGCCGCTCGTGCCGCAGGCTTCCCACGGGCGCCGCGGCGTGTTGATCCAGACGTCAATCCCCTGCACCAAGTGCTCGGCCATCAGCATGTCGTAATCAGCCAGGAAAATCACCGGGGGATTCGCGTCGCCGCGGATAAAATGGGTCCATTCCCGAATCAGGGCCTGCCCGGCTTGGTCGGCCGGATGGGCCTTGCCCGCGAGGATGAGCTGCGTCGGCCGCTGGGAATTTTTCAACATGCGGATCAGCCGCTCGGGATCGTGCAGCAGGAGGTTGGGCCGCTTGTAGGTCGCAAACCGGCGCGCAAAACCGAGGGTCAGCACGGCGGGGTTCAACCGCGCCCGGGTTCGGGCAACCGCCGCACTGTCCGCGCCCGCGGCGGTCATCTGCCGGCCGACCGTATCGCGGGCATATTCCACCAACGCGTGGGACGTGGCGGTCCGCATCGCCCAAATATTTTCGTCGGAAACCCGGCGGAGGTCCGCTTCCAGGGTGGCCGAGGTCCCGAGCCAACGCTCTTTGCCGCAGGCCTCCGTCCACAGCGTGTCCGCCGCCGCCGAATCCCAAGTCGGCATGTGCACGCCATTGGTGATGTGACCGACCGGCACCTCGTCCTCGGGCCAGCGGGGAAAGAGCCGCGCAAAAATGTGCCGGCTCACCCGGCCATGCAACCGGCTGACCCCGTTGACCGCCCCGCTCCCGCGCGCCGCGAGGTAGGCCATGTTGAAAGGCTCCTCCGCGTCGTCCGCATTCACGCGGCCGAGGGCGAGCAGGTCGCGCAGGGGAATGCCGAGTTCATCCTGCGCGTACCGGGTGAGATATTTTTCCATCAAGCCCCGCGGAAACCGGTCGAACCCCGCGGCGACGGCCGTGTGGGTCGTGAAGAGATTGCCGGCCCGGGTGGCTGCGAGCGCGAGGGCGAAGGGTTGCCTGACCTCCTGCATGAAACTCCGCGCGCGCTCCAGCAGCGCCAAGGCCGCGTGGCCCTCGTTGAGGTGGCAGACGTCCGGCTTGATGCCCAGCGCACCCAGCAACCGCCATCCGCCGATCCCGAGGACGATTTCCTGCCGCAGGCGCAGATCGGCGTCACCGCCGTAGAGCTCGCTGGTGATTGCACGATGGCCGGGTGGATTGGCCGGGTCATTGCTGTCGAGCAGGTAGAGTTTTCGCCGGCCCACTTGAACTTGCCAGGCGCGGAGCCAGAGGGAGCCGCCGGCCAGCGCGATTTCCAGCCGCAGCAATTCGCCGTCCGGCCCCCGCACCGGTGTCACCGGCAGCAAAGCGGGATCGTTGGCCGGATACTGGGCCTGCTGCGCGCCGTCGCGGTCGATCACCTGGCAGAAATAGCCCTGCTGATAAAGCAGCCCGACGCCGACGACCGGCACGCCGAGGTCGCTGGCGGCCTTGAGTTGGTCACCCGCCACATTGCCCAGTCCGCCCGAATAGATCGGGAGGGCCTCGCTCAACATGAACTCCATGCAAAAATACGCGATGCAGGTGAGCTGGGCCTCGGGATATTTCTGCTGGAACCAGGCGGGGGCGGCCTCCGCCTGCCGGTTGACCTGCAACAGCCGTTCCAACAACTGGCAAAAACCCGGATCGGCCAGGGCGGCGGTCAGTTTTTCCGGCGCAACCGTCTGGAGCATGACACTCGGGTGGCAGGTCTTCGCCCAGAGCGCCGAATCGAGCTTTTGCCACAACTCGTCCGAGTAGTGATTCCATGTCCAGCGCAAGTCCATGGCCAGCTCGGTCAGGGCGGCGAGACCGGTTGGTGGCTGGGAGGAAGAGGCGCTATCGGACGGGTGGGAGCTCATGAGGGATTTTCCGGCCGCGCGAGGGCCGCGTTCACGACGGTCTGGGCCGCCGCCAGGATTTTGCGCAGCTGGGCTTCACCGCGGAAGCTCTCGGCGTAGATTTTGTAGATGTCCTCGGTGCCGGACGGACGGGCGGCAAACCACCCGCTCGCCGTCTCCACCTTCACGCCGCCGAGCGGCGCGTCATTGCCTGGGGCCCGCGCGCGCACCGCGGTGATTTTTTCCCCGGCCAGTTCGGTTTGCCTGATCTGTTTAACCGAAAGCTGCGCCAGCGCCGCCTTCTGCGCCAGGGTGGCGGGCGCCTCCACCCGGTCGTAAACGGGCTCGCCGAATTCCTGCGTGAGCTGGCGATAGAGCTGGCCGGGGTCGGACCCGGTCCGCGCGGTGATTTCCGCGGCGAGCAGGCACGGGATGAAGCCGTCCTTGTCCGTCGTCCACACGGTGCCGTTCCGCCGCAGGAACGAGGCGCCCGCGCTTTCCTCGCCGCCAAAACCCAGGGAAGCGTCGAGCAGGCCGTCGACAAACCATTTGAAGCCGACCGGCACCTCGTAAAGTTTCCGGCCGAGTTTCGCCGTGACCCGGTCGATCATCGAGCTGCTGACGACGGTCTTGCCCACGGCGGCGCCGCCGCCCCAGTGCGGGCGGTGCGCGAAAAGCTCGGAAACGGCCACCGCGAGATAATGGTTGGGCGGCAGCAACCCGTCGCCCGGGGTGACGATGCCATGGCGGTCGTGATCGGTGTCGCAGGCGAACGACAGGTCGAAGCGGTCCTTCATGCCGATCAACCGCGCCATCGCGTACGGCGAGGATGGATCCATGCGAATCTGGCCGTCCCAATCCACCGTCATGAAACGAAAGGTCGGATCAACCGTGTCGCTGACGACGGTCAGATCCAGGCGATGGTGCTCGGCAATCCGCGCCCAGTAATGGACGCCGGCGCCACCGAGCGGATCAACCCCGAGGCGGAGTTTCGCGCCGCGCATGACGTCCAGGTCAACGACGTTCCCGAGGTCGCTGATGTACGGGCTGAGGTAGTCGTGCCGGTGCGTCGTCGCGGCGCGGAGGGCTTGCGCATGGGGCCGCCGTTTCACCGCGGCGCAGCGGGCCTCGAGCAGGACATTGGCCTTCGTCTCGATCCAGCCGGTGACGGCCGCCTCGGCTGGGCCGCCGTGGGGCGGATTGTATTTGAAGCCGCCATCGCGCGGCGGATTGTGCGACGGCGTGATGACGATGCCGTCGGCGAGGCCCTGGGTCCGCCCGCGATTGTAGGTGAGAATCGCATGGGAGATGACGGGCGTCGGCGTGTATTCGTCACCGTCGGCGATCATTACGTCGACGTCGTTCGCCGCCAGCACTTCCAGGGCGCTCGCGCTCGCCGGCACGGACAGCGCGTGCGTGTCGATGCCGAGAAAGAGCGGGCCGGAGATATTCTTCCCGGCGCGGTACAGACAGATGGCCTGCGTGATCGCGAGGACATGCCATTCGTTGAAGGCGCAATCGAGCGACGAGCCGCGATGCCCGGAGGTGCCGAACGCCACGCGTTGCGCCGGCACGGCCGCATCCGGCTGGCTGGCATAGTAGGCGGTCACGAGCCGCGGCACATCCACCAGGATTTCGGCCGGCGCCGGCTTGCCGGCGAGGGGACTGATTTTCACGCGTCCTCCCTGACGGCGGTGTTTTCCAGCGCGGCCACCTTGGCTAGGCGGCGGCGATGGCGTTTGGCGCCGCTGAAGTGCGCGGCGAGGAAGGTTTGCACCAGCTCCCACGCGACCGCGTGGCCGACGACGAGGCCGCCGAGGCAGATCAGGTTGAGGTCGTCATCCTCGACGCCTTGATGCGCAGGAAACGATTCATCGATCAGGCAGGCGCGAACCCCCGCCACCTTGTTGGCGGCGATGGACGCGCCCACGCCGCTGTCGCAAAGGGCGATGCCGCGGTCCACGGTTCCGGCGGCGACGGCCCGGGCCAGGGGGACGACAAAATCCGGATAGTCATCATCCGATTGCGGCCGGTGGTCGCCAAAGTCAGTCACATGATAACCGGCCTCGCGCAGCGTCCCGAGCAGATACTGCTTCAGTTCAAAACCACCGTGATCCGCCGCGATTCCGATGCGATGCGGCATGCGCCCTGGCGTTAAATTGGCATCGGTCATGGGGCAGCCTCATTTCACGGCGGGTTTCCCGGTCCCGCGTTTTCCGCGGCGGAC
>OCZT010001147.1_pt1 | contig 27452 bp, 67 predicted proteins | sample 1539031 | NCBI WGS metagenome assembly OCZT01 (sample SAMEA3539308, study PRJEB22396) | soil metagenome | biome: tundra; feature: field; material: soil | place: USA | collected 2010-05 | depth 0.15 m | reverse complement strand
TCATCCATTCTTCTTATTGCGTCTGAACCACTTTCTGGTTCAACAGTGGTATCAGAATACCAGCCACAAACATTGCCAAATATTTTTGATATTATGTCCTTGTGGTTATCTTTGGTTATTTTTAATGGTTTCAAACAATCAGTTTCTCCGCCAAAATTTGTTTTTCTTTTAGGACGATATGTTTCATCAATCAGATTAAAAAATTTCTTATAATAACCAATCGCCCATGCCATGCCATGTGCTTCTTCAAAAACTGCCACATCCCAGAATTTTTTCTTTTCATCATCAGTTTTACCCTTGACAATATTTCCCTTTCCTTGCGTCCAGTCATAAAAATCCTGATGAATAAAATAACCAAAATTAAAACATTTTTGATTATTTGGATTTAACCAAATACGCACTTTAACACCATTACCATCAGTATCAAGTTCTGATTCCTGTAAATCATTCATTGGTTTGCAAACTGGATTAGCTTTAAGTGCTTGTTTAACTTTTTCAATATCAGTCATTGTGATCTTTTTTAATTTGTTTAAAATTTCCATATCGTTTTTATTTAAAATTAGTATATATCTTTTAAAATATTTTTAGCACACTCATCGAAAGTCAATTTATTATTCAATATTTGTTCATCTAAAACAAAACTTTTAAAAAGTGGTATATTTAATATATACTCTTTATGGTCATCATATTCATCACATAAATTAATATGAGTATTATGAGTTACTCTTAAAAATATTTTTAACATTAATTTAATTTCCTCGAAAGATACTTTTTCACTTAATATTTCATGTGAATTGTTAGTTCCATAGTGAGCAAATTCATTAATTAAATCATATAATAAATTATTTTTTTCCATATAATATTATTTTTATTTAAAATTAATATATATCTTCACTGAATAAAACACCATCTCCATATTCTGTCTTTATAATTTGTCCAGAGGCAACAGCTATTTTTGCTGCTTCTTTTCTGTCAACAAATCTGTTTTTGCTTGTAAGGAAACCCTGTGTATAGTCACCACATTCTGGTTTAACGCTTCTTATTCCAGTTATGGCTACCAGTTGATATAGACAATGAGGATGACGAAACCCGCAGAAAACAATGCCTGTGGCACAATTAACTGGTCTAAGCAGACTGCTTGGTATATCATTATTAACTAATGGTAGTTCTTTGTACCAGATGGCTGCGGACAGGATGTATTCTTTACTATTATCTATCATATTTAAACTTTTTACTTACTGCTGTTCTTCATAATATTCACCTCCCCTTTTATTTTCAAATACCTCTTTAATTAAAAGACTTTCTGACAGGAAAAACCATGTTTCACCTTTACCAACATGATTTGGTTCTTTTGAAGGATACATAATTGGTTGTCGCATGCATTTACTGGTTTTCATGTTTAAAAACTTATAACCTTTGGGTGTGGTTTGAATTAATCTCCAGACAACTTTAATGTCAAAAGTATATCCTATTTCATAATCATGACCAAGGATTAATTTAACTGGTTTTACATTCACTTTCATTAGTATATTTTTCTTAATTTATTACCTGATTTTACAATGAATTTTTTCTCTACAAGCTGGTATGCAGGACGTTTGTTATATTCTCTTTTACCACAAACTTTACATTTCATATCTGGTTTATCGTGAACACAGATAGGTATCTCAATAAGCGGGTCATAAGTTACATAAACTGTTAGATGTTTTGCTACTATTGGCTTTGGTTTACCATCGGTGGTATATTCAATACCATCTTCAACATAATCACATAGTTTACCGCACTCATTACAGTATGTACCAACAGTGCCATATGCTACTGGTATATCTAATTTTTCATCAGCATTATAATAACCGATACGTGTGCTTGCATTACAACAAAGTGAATTCATAATGAATCGTATATTAGTTCAGCATGCTCCAATTTTCTACAGGTTGCAATAGTTTGTTTTCCTTCAATATTACTTTTTTCACCATCATGGAAATCTGACCACTGACCTACAATAAAATCATTATGTGATATGGGATAGCCATAATATCCTGCATCAAACCAATCTCTTGCCAAAACGATAGCAACAATTGTTACATCGTTAATTTTTTTCTGTTTTATTGTTTTTATTTCTTCCATAGTATTATTAATTTTATCTGCGAAATAATCTAACGCCATCAATTCTATCAAAACCCAAATCTTTTACTTTTTTGACAATAGCATTTCCAAAACCTGCTAATTTATTATATAAATCCTGTAATTTATCGTGATTATCAGCATTCTCACACATTTCACACCACATTTCAATTAATCTCCTGTGTATGTCTGGATAATTTAATCCACAATTATCTAATTCATGAATTTCATCATTCCAATGTTGAACTTCATCACTTATTAGTTTATATTTCGTTTCAATAGGATAACTTCTATCTGATAAATCTGAACTTGAAAGACTGAAATATCCATCACTGACTTCTGTGACTTTATCACCTTCCATTCTTCTGATCTGCTGTAATTTGAATTCACAAAAACACCAGTCATTTTGTTTGAATTTAAAATTTTTCATTTTCGTTATAATATTTTCCTGTTTTATTTTTATTAATTATAATTTTTAATGCCTCTTGCAAACCATTCTCCAGAGCTTGTTCATAAGTCTCAAAGCCACTCCAAACATCTTTACCAATGTAATTATTCATTGATTTGTTCTTATTTTTTCTTTCAATTATGTAAAAGTAACCATTTCCAGTAGAAACTCCAAATGTTCTGAAATTTATTTCAACAAGTAAATTATGTTTTTCTCTGAGCCATTTCTGAAGTAAACTCTGTGTAGGTGCAGAATAGTATTCACCCTTATAATTAAAATCTATATTTCTCTTACCATCTTCATGATAAGGAAGTGTGGTACTAAGCCAATCATTTGTTCTACCTTTAAATATAAAACTTGCTTTATATGCGAGTTTTGCTGTTTCAAAGGATATTATATCTTCTTTTAAATCTGGTTTTATTTTCATTTCTATTTTGTTATTGTAAACATTGCAGGATTGACAATACCATCAGAATTTTCTGCACCCCATTCTTTATTATGCCATTTGCGGAGTGCTTCACCGTGTTTCCAGCATTGGGCGAGTACTGCTACTGCCATGCCATACATTGAACCTGTAATACCCATAAAATTAAGTTCATTGGCACAATTGTCTGCATAGGCAACCATACAAGTAACGTCAGGATTTTCGATATTTTTTTCTGCAAATTTTTTCTGCATGAGTTTTGCCCAACCTTCAGCATATTCAAAAATTGCAAGACCATAACCATCATGCTTTTGATTAGCTTTCCATTCATTATAGCCTTTTTTACCAAGAATTTCAACTTCTATGCCTTTGACTTTTTCTTCAAAGAGTTTACGTTCAATATCTTCTTTTGCCCTGTATGCTTTTGAAGTGGCTTCTTGTTTTTCTTCCTCTGCTTTTATACGCCTGTCAAGTTCTGCCTGAACTTCAGGTTCATATACAGGATAGCATTCTGCACCGATCTGTTTCCATTCCATTAAATGAGCATTATTATAATCTCTCTCAAGCCATTCAAGATTAGTATCTTTATCTACCACACATTTAATACCATTAAAATCGAATTCGACAATAGTTTTTCCGTATATATTAATAATATGTTTTGCAGCATGTTGTGCTTTTTCAGCAACTTTTGGAAACCAGTCACCTGCACCAGTTTCTATTTTAATATTTCCACGTTTATTGCTGACTGCTTTTAGAATCGCAAATAAAGGTTTCATATCTGGTACGACTTCACCAGTTGAAGTATAAGCAATATTACCACGTCTTGTTGATTCAATGAAATCAGGTAATTTAGTTTCAAAATCTTCATTGTCTTTAACATTAATAATAAACACTTCATTCTTTAATAATTCAGGATGTGTTTTTATTAAATATTTTGTGCTTATTGGATGTAGGGTCAAATAATCAACTACTTCGCTTCGTAAAGTCGGTATACCAAATTTATCATAAGTTTCTTTTTTATGAGTACCTTTTATAATAGCAGTCCAACCTTCAGGTCCGTTTGGTAGAGTAAGTTTTGCAAGATTTCTTCTTTCTGCAAGAGTTAATTTATTTTTTTTCATAATTTTTCAGTTTTAGATTTTATCTTAATTTTCATTGTTATTTCAGCAATCTTAATGAAATCTTTAACACATAATTTTGCATCTTTAAATCCTGACCATTGAGATTCGTATCTTTCGTCACCATATTCAGCTTTCCAGCAAGTTCTGATAACAAATTCACTATCTATTCTCTTAACTTGATTTGAGAACTTAACGTTCCAACCATTATTAATTAATTCAGCTATTTTTTTGTCCATAATTAACTCCTTCCTTCTTCTTTGTTTTTTGCAATAATGAAATCATTCATTTGTTTATCTGCATCAGCATAAGATAATTCACTCTTTAAATATTTCTCATAAATTGCTTGCATTTCAGGATAGTCTTTACAACAGGATATTACTATCCAAGGAAAATTTACCTGTTCAGTTTTTTTGCAATGTTCTTTCATACCTTCTGGAAGCGGAGCAGTTCTGAAAAAACCAATATTGCCATTAGTGCCATCACCAGCAATTGTATGTTCACAATCATCACAAAGTGGAGCACCACAACAAAGTTGACCTGTCTCTGAACAACTATGTGTTGCAGGAGCACCACAACTTGCACATACTAAATCAGCGTGTTCTTCACATTTGCCGTTTTTAATTGCAGGTTTTTTACAATTGCCTCTCCATGCTTCATTAAAGCTACAGAGTTGTACTGGTTCTGGTTTACTTTTTTCTTTCATTTTAATCTAAATGATATGTTTGTTCTGTTTTTTCATTGGTACTCAATATACCATGAATTAAATGTATTGCCATAGTAATATGATTTTTGGCAAATTGAACTTCAACATTTTTTTCGTTCAGAAGACTTAATTTTGCAGCATGCAATTCTTTTAATGCATCTCTTAAAATTTCTTGTTTGGGATTACCACCATTGATTACGTCTGCCATAATTATTTTTATTATTTCAAGTAAATGATCATAATCTTCCAGTTATAAAATTATCATATAGCACATTGCCAACAGTGGCATCATTTATTTTTTCCAGATGTTTTTTATCAATTCCACCACTGCAATTAGAAGCACCACACGGATACCAATAACCAAAAATCCAAAAAATTTTTTGCCAAAACCAAAGAACTAAATTATTGCCATCATCTTCGAGAACAATTTTTGTTTTAACTAAAGTTTTATTTTTCATATTAGTCTTTTTAATTTTAAGTTTTTCCAAATTAAAATAAATTATCAATTTCGTCAAGGTCTTTTTTGAGTTCAGCTTTACGTTTCTTTTTAAACTCTGCAAGTTGTTTCTTTCGGGTTTCTTCATCTGCTTTTACTAACGAATATCCGCCATCTGTGACTACGGTAGTCCATTCCCAAGGTTTATGTATTATTTCCATAATTATTGTCTTTTATTAATATCAAAACTAATATCAAGTATTAATAACAAAAGTATCCAAGCAAGTATGCCAGATACAGTACCGTGTGACCATGCAATGATAAGCAGAATAAATGCTGCTATTCTCATTGGAGCAACTTTAATTAAATTAATGTATTTCCAGTTCATAATAATTAAATTAAAGGTTCATTTAATGAAGACCAGTGAGTTACAATGAAGTCACCTAAGAAACCTTCAATAACCCAATGCTCACTACCATAATGGTAAGTTGCAAATGCGCACCCATGAAATCTTCCATCACTGTCAAATACTCTCACAAGAACTCTTGCGGATTGTTTATGAAAGTTCCTAAAGGTATCCGTAGTATCAACTGCGGGTTTTATGTTTGCTGGATTCCAATCAATCATAATATTAAATATTAACTTTTAGTCCAATTTCTCATTTGAAATATCATAAAGTAACGATTTAAGTTCGCTTAGTCTGTTTTGCATTGGTTCAATCAATTGAGTACTCCAACCACCATATTTTGTTGTTTTTATCCAAGATTCAAGAAGATTAACTTCTTTTCTGATCTCAGCAATTAGTTTTTCTTTCATGATGTTTAAATGTTTTAAATTACTTATACGTAAATAAATTTTAAAAAGTTACAAAAAATATGAATTATTTTTATAATAAGCAATAAAACCACCACTGCAAACCTGACCATTAGGTATGTCAAACTGACAACCTGTTGGTACTAATATCAAATAATTCATTGCTGGATAATATTGATATGCTGGTATTGACTGTATGTAATTAATTGGTATCATAATTATTTTGTTTCTTCTTCTAATCCTTCAAACATTTTATCAAATTGATGATAATTTTCGTTTAATTTCTTTTTTGTTTTATCAGAAATCATTTTACCACAATGGGTACATTTTGCAGTTGGGGGTTCAAGTGTTAAAATTTCAACATCATATTCTTCTTCACATGAACAAATATTATTATCTTTTTCTTCTCCCATTTTAAATTTCTAATTTAATATTTTCAATTATTTTAATGGCACTTTCTCTTAAAGGGCATTTATCAGGTACACGACCTCTGCTGTTATCCTGAGTAATAATCATCCTGTCCCAAGGACTTCCAGATTCAAACACAGGATGTGTACATTCCATGCCGTCACTTGATATTCCAAATAAAGGACAACTATGATAACATTCTTTTACAGTAAAATTGCTTACTTTTTCGCTAATTACAGTGTTTTTTCCATTTATTTCCATAATATTTAATATTTATTTTCTTTTAATAAAAAAATCAAACCAGTCCTCAAATGAATGCTCTTTATCCACACCATTTTCATATGCAACTTTCAAATCTTTTTTTGTAAAAGTGTCATCAGTTGGTTCTAAGTGTCTTGCCTGTATTTTGACATATCTTTTACCAATTAATTCTAATTCTGAATTATATTTTTCAACAAGACCAACAAAAACAGCTACTCCATTATCATCAAATGCTGCAGAAATACCAACAAATCTTTCAAATTCATTTAATTCTTCAGCAATTTCAATTACTATCGGGTTTAATTTCCTAATTTCCTCTTTCATCTTCTTGTCTTTGATTTAATGATTCCTCTTCTCTACGTTGCTCCATTTCAATTTCTCTCATATTTTCTTCATAACGTTGACGTTCGTATTCCATTTCTTGTTCTCGTTCAGTTTCTTCTTCTTCACGTCTTCTACGTTCATAACGATCATGTTCTTCTCTTTCTTGTCTTTCTTCTTCCTCACGTTCTTCTTCACGCTGTCTTTCTGCACGTTTTTCATCATCTCTCCCGTCCCAATATGCACGATCTTTGCCATCATAGGCATATCTATCATGTTCATAATCACTGTGATGATATTTTTCATCATCATGACCTTGTTTATTAGCCTCTTCTTCTTCCCAAGAAAAATAATGTCTCATAATTATTTTAGTTTATTATTTATATAATCATTAAAGCATTTTTTCCAAACTTGATATATTTCTGTGTTCTCTGTTATATTCCAAGGATGTATAGAAAAAGGCACGTAAAATTCATCCCAACCCATTTCATATGAATTGACAATTAATTGCCTTTTTAAATATTCATTATAGTCTTTTTTTGCACGATTGCAATAGTCAAGCAAACGTGCATTATGTTCGCAATTCTCGTAAAATTCTACGAAAGGTTTGAACTCTTCAAACTCTCGTACATCATGACCATATAGATGAACTATCAGAGATTCAACATGCGGGTCACTTATCGGTATTGGTATAAGTAGACACATAATTATTTATTTTTAATTAACATTAAATAAACCTTTCTTTTCACAATAAAGACGATATTCTTTAAGTATTCTTTCTAATCCACAAAGTGCGCATGGACATGGGTCTTTAGTGCAATCACCCATATGTGTGTCTTCTTCTGCAGTACCCTTAATAAAATTATCTGCCCAATCGATATTTGTCTTATATTCTTGTGCTAACCATTCTCTAAAAGATAATATTTCAGTTGTTGATTTTGACATAATTATTCAGCTTGTATATATACTTTTCTGTCAATCATTACAAAATGTTCTGCATTGAAACCATCTTTATGCTCTGCACGAACATAGTGTTCACTCCACCAGTTTTCAAAACGTTCTCTTATTTCATCTTCTTCTATTTTAACGGGTGTAGCTTTTTGCATACCAGTTAAATATGCTTTAAACGCCAATTCTTTGGCAGTTCTCATTGCTGTTATTTTTTCCATAATTTAAATATTGTTTAATATAAATATAAACTTAGGTATAAACACATTCAAATCCATTATTCTAACATAAACAGCATTACACATTTTCATTTTAATAAAGCCATTATCGTCAGTAATTTCATAGCCAGTACCAATTTGGGTATATTCTACCATCATTTTTTTCTGGGTTTTTACATTTATTACGTGTTCAAGACATCCATCATTAGCATATTTTGCGATTACTTTTGTTCCTGAAAAATCATAAGTTATTTCCATAATTTTTATTTTTAAATATTATTTACCCAAACATACCATAACCAATAAACATGATCATGAAACCAACCACTGATTGCATTTATCCAGTTATTTTCCCAACTACCAGTATTACACATGTTACAATTATTATTATGAATATAATGTATACTACAGATAGAGTACCAAGTTTTTTTCCTAAATCCTTTACCCCTAACAGTTTCTCCACCATAAAATTTTACAAATGTCATTCGTTTAGCTTGTGCTCGATTCATCATTATAATTTTTTAATGCTTTGTCACCAATTACAATATGTCCATCACCTGCAGGTTTTAATGCTTTATCACCAATAACAATATTTTGATCTTTAACATATTTTGTAATCTTGAATAATTCAATTTCTAGTTTTTCTTCGATTTTACAAAGCAAACTGATTTTAAAATCCATTGTACCACCTACCCAATTTTCAATAGTCTCTGATTTAACTTTGAATAATTTAGCCATATCGTCAACACTGAGATTTTTTCTTTTCATTTCATCAGCAATAAGAGCAGCAATTATCATTGTTGAGGATACTTGTTTTTCTAATGATTTTGGTGTATCTACAAGTATTTCTGCTAAATGTTTACTATAATATTTTCTTGCTCTCATATTATTTTTTAATTAAACACTCAAAGATATGATTTAAATATATAATAAACAACAATTTTTGTATTTAAGATTTGAGCCACAAGGACATTTATCATTTCGACCAACACTAATTGGTTTTGGTTCAATAAAACTACGTTCTTCGACTTGTTCTTCCACACCATTTAAATGATTGGTTTCGTGTTGCCAAACTTGTGCTTCAAAACCTTTATAAATTTCACCAATCGTATGTTCACCGATTTCGTTATAATAATTAACTCTCACTGCACGACTACGTTCAGCAACAATTACTTTGCCTTTCCATGTCAGACAACCTTCGCATTTAATTTCTTTAATACCGATATATTCTGTAATAACAGGGTCAATAATTAATCTCCAAACTGCTTCTTGATCATAAAATCTTTTGAAAGCAAATGCTCTTACCATAAATCTATAATCATTTAAACTAACTTGATTGGCAGCCAGACCTGCTGCATCAAATCTTGTACATGCATAGTCTTTAAACTCCTGAAGTTGTTTAATATTCTGAAAAAAAAATAATTCAATATCCTCTATCTCAGGTACTTTTGGTGTTTGCTGATTTGGTATTACTATAATTTCAGCCATAATTAATTTTTTAATATAAGACCCGCTTCTTTTATTTCTTCTTTTAATTCAGCAAGTTTCATCAAAAAAAATCCAGTAACTAAATCCTGATAAGGAATATTTTTTCCTCTTTCAGTTTTTTTGATTTCTTCAATCATTGAATGTAATTCTTTTTGAAACTTTTCAGCTTCATCCAATATTTTATTAATGTTTTTCATAACTGTCTATTATTTATTAAACCAAACTATTGTATCAAAATCTCTTCTGATTTTCTGATATTTGACATCAGATGGTAGTATTATTATGTTAGTTTTTTTATAATCCTTAACATAACGTCCATAGCCATCAGTATCGATAAAAAGTCCAGATTTTACTGCATTTATAAATTCTTTTATTGTCATTACATCATCATCATTATCAATTTTATCAATTAATTCATATTGCATTATCATTCTGAGTTCCCTGTCAAGTGCACGAAGTTTTGCTTGAAAAGGTGCAATGGCTATTTCATATTCATCATAAGTATCATACTTAATAGCCGAATTAATAGCGATATGTAACAATCTTTCTTGTTCAGCAATTTCTTTTTTCAGTTGTGTAATTCTGTCTTCCATTATTTTATTAATTTAAATGCCAATTTTAACGCATCTTCAAGTGCATCTTCATATTTATCTTTGCATTCAGTACTTGCATTACAATCACCAATGCAATCTACTGTCATAACCAGTCCGTAGTATTTGATACTTCCCTTTTTGTTTAATTGTGGAATTGTAAATGGTTTAACAAACACTTCAATACTGTGAACTTCTCTAAACCAACGTTGAAGTAATACCTGTGAAGGTGCAGCATACATAGTAAAATTTTCATTTGAATTATCACACAATGAATTATTATTTATGAAGAAAAAACTATCATCAAATTCAATTTCACCCTTTTTCATTGCGAAAGAAGGATTATCAGATTTGTGCGTCTTAAGAAATTCTGTATAAGACCCATTACAACCAACATTAAAACCCTTTTCTTTGGCAAGTTTTGCTGTTATTAGTGTTATTTTTTCATCTTTCATAATTATCGTAATTTCATATGATGAATAAATTCAAAATTCGAATCGGTCAGACATGTATATTCAATTAATTTTGCTTCTGGATGTTCTTCTCCATGTTTTTTAAAATCAACATCATTCAGATACTTTTTTTGATCTTCTTCACTCCAAGAGTTACTGAATTTACCATCATCCATATTAAGCCAACAATATTTTTTCATAGAATAAAATTTTCTACATTATTATCATTATACGATATTTAAATGAATAATTTACATTTTTTAATCATCTTCTTCAAGTTCACGAGAATCACCATCAGCGTCACAATAAACTGGCGGATAACCAATTTTCTTTAGAGTCGAATGACGTAAAATCCTGTTTCCTAACTGAAGAATAGTATTGCAGCCAAAATAAAGTATTAGAGCTAAAATTGCCATAAATCCTGCCCAATGCCAGAAACTACTAAGAATAAATTCGAGTGATTTCATAAATATAATTTAAATTAAATATGATATTTATACGTAGAATGTTATGGAAAGGTTACAAATCTTCTGAATTATTTTCATTACTTTTATTCTTTTTTTGATATTTGACAATATATGAAGCTGACATAATGAATAAAATTGTAAAATCTATTGCGCATATATAACCCCAAATGACATGTTTTGGTTCTGCTGAAGTCATATAACAAAAATACCCGTATAATATAAACAATATAACATATATGAGTATTTTTATAAACTTCATTTCATGTCGGGTGTTATATAAAGTAATTCTTACATTCTTGAGTATTCTAATTTGTTAATAAATAGTTTTATTTTTATAATTAATTAAAAATCATTATCATCAATATCTCCAATTAATCTAAACATATTTTTGAGTTTCTCATTATCTCTCTTTTTTTCAAGTTTAAATAATTCATTATGAGGAAGTACAAGTTCTTCAAAACTGAATCTCGGAGCATCGCACATATGTTCATCATAATCTAATTGGTTTGCTGAAATTTGCATGCATGAAAATGGTTCACCAAGTTTACCAATTTCTAAATTCTGATTAAAGTCTATTTTATTTAATTTTTTTGCAGTATAATGAATATGTTCAGCATTCAGGCGAATCCAGAGATTACGTTGATCTTCATCTTTGAAAAAGTTCTTCTTAACTTTATTTTTATACATTATTTTGTCTCTTATTTCTTTTGGTAATTCTTTTATTGATTTTGGCATTTTCATATAAAATATTTTAATACATTATACGTAAAATAGAATAAAAAAGTTACAATTATTATGCCGAAAGAATAAGATAATCGAGTTTTTTTCTTAGTTCAATGACTCTTTGTTTGCAATGAATATAGTATGTTATATTTATATTGCCATTATCTGCTTTTAATTCTCCTTCAAAATGATTGACAATACTTTTTAGATCACGAATTTTATTTTCTCTAATCTGTTTTGCCCACGTTCTAATATCACCGTCTGAATATTCCATTTAATGAGTTTTAAAGAGTTGTTTCAATTTGTTTTTGATTTTCTGTCTGGCAGATTTCTTATTTTTAACAGTATTAATTTCAACTTCCCACCAATTAATCCATCCCTTTTTGGGATGATTATCAGGTAGATTTATTCTAAGTTTATTCCTTAAACCATAAGGTTTCATTTTATAACTTTCTTCATGTTTATAAATTGAACGACTTTTAGTCCTTCGAATTTAAAATTATATTCGAACATTTCAGCATGCTTTTTCAATGCTTCTTTATATTCACTTTCATGATAACATGTCCCTTTAAAAATCGGTGAATTACCAAGGTTAATACGAATGTCTTTGTCTTCGATTGGTGAATAAACTTTTACAGATTCTAATGGTGCTTTTTCCATATTATAAATTTTAATTAACAAACTTAATTCTTTTTAATTAGATTACCAAGAATTATTAAATTTATATTTTTATTACCATATATATATTATTTGATATGCTAACCACATTAAAATAAGATGCATTGTATTATCAGTTACTGTATAAACCACAGCAGTAAACCCAGCATGTAATTCACCATAATCTTTACCACGATAATCATCCATTTCCATGCCTTTAATGTGTTTCAAATACCATTTACCAAATGCAAACTTATCAATAAAGAAATGCGAACAAAATACAGCAACTATCCAGATCAAATGAAAATTCCACATGAATAAACATACTGCAAATGTATAAAGTATGCAATGAATTAGTGCTACACACCAACCTTCAAGGGTATTATCGGCTTTATTTTTTGCCATTCGATCTGTTTGAAAAAGATAATCTCCAGTCAAATGACCCAATAACATTTCAAACCACATAATTTATATAATATTATTGTGAAAATTAATTGCTGCATCAAGATTTGCCATTAAAATAGAATAATCAAGTCCTATTTTACCTGTACCCAAATCATTTAAGGATATAACGACACCTTTTTTACTCTTTCTTATTATTTCTCTGACATTTTTAAAATCATCATAATCTGTTTGGTATGTACCAACAAGAATTGTCATTAATTCTGTAGGAGCATCAATATCAATACTCTGATTATATTTTGTTTTTTTCTTTGGTATTAATTTTACATATCTTGGATTAACAATATTGTTAGTCACATCATATGTAAATTTTATATCGAATGTAAAACGTACTTTATTAAGAGGTATTTGATGAAGTGAAAGTATTTCTTTGGCTTCTTTAAGTTGCTTTTTTTCTTCATCAGACAATTGTTTCTCGTTCACAATAACACTTTCATAGCCCACAATTTTTGGGATTGTTACTATTTTAATAAAAGGAAATTTTTCAGTTAATTTTATCATAATTTAATACTGTTTATTAAACGACTTTTCATTTTTTCAATGGTTTCAACAGGAACATCATGACTGTTTACACCATTATGTCTGTTTTCAAGTACAATTGAAAAAATTTTATATCCAAAACATTTTGCATATTCAATATATGTTTCAATTTCTTTTTCAGTTGTGTTTGTATTGGCAATAATAATAGGAGAAATATCTTTTTGCATAAATCTCCAGCATTTTCTCTGACACCACGCATGAGCAGTACTAACATTTTGAGGTAACCAATCATATTTGCCTTTATGTGTGTGCCAATCATCAGCACAGCAAATAGCTCTCCCAATTAATTCTGCAAAAGAATTTTTGCCTGACCCCGGTATTCCTCTTATTATGATCAAATCTTTTTCCATTTTGCAAATATATGAAATTAAATTAAATTAGATATAAAAAATTTTTCTTTTAATGTGTTTTCTAAGCTATCATAAATTTCGGTATGTTTTTCCCAAAACATTACTGTATTAATTAATTCTTCAGTAGCTTCTTGTCCAGAATAATCTCTTATATCAAATTTTTCTTTTAATAAAGGTATTAGTTTTGGATAATCATTCGCTTCCAAATTATTAGTCATACTGTAATCACAAATAAAATCAATTACTCTTTTCATTATCTTATTTTTTCACGTACTTCCATTAATGCTTTACCTAAAAGGTTCTGTCCTCTCCATTTATTTACATCAAGAACCCTGTCATCTTCCCAATACAAACCAATACCCCAAATTGTATCATAGGGACTGGCTTCGACAATGATCTTATCTTCGGTAGAAAGTAAAATTGCCTTTAATCTTGAATTCTGACCAAACTTAGCCATATTAACTGCAATCATAATTTCATACCCATCTCTTAACCATTTAGTAGCATTAAAATTTTTAATTTTACGACCCAGTTTTTTATTTTGATTTGGTGAAGGAGTCTTTAAAATTAATTCAGCAGTTTCTGTGTCGCCAAAATAAATCGCTTTCTCCCACATGAATGCCTGTTCAGAATTTCCGAATTTATGTAATTTATATGTAAAATCACATTCAAACCAGTTTGAGAATTCTGAACCCCAAAAGAAAACATATTTATCCGTTATTCTTTCCATATTATCCTATTTTAATTCCAGCAAAAATACAAAATGCAAACATAAGAATATAATATATAAAAAACAATATCGTTCTTATTGTAAGCGAGTATTTTCTTATAAAATTTTCCATCATACTCTTATACGGATATTTTATTAAATAAGTTACAGTTTTTATTTAAAATCCTACAATTTTTTTATAATATACCCAATTATATAGAAAATTAATATGATTAATTAATTTTTTTAAATTATCCACTTCTGTTATTGGTTCAATATCATGTGCTTTCATTTCATTGAGATAATCTTCATATCTATATCTTGAATCAATTAATGATTCAAGCAATTCTTTTGGGTCACCTGCTCTACCTTCATAAGATGCAATTAACCAATGAAGCCATTCAATCTTATCTTTATGCGCTTCCAAATAACCTTCTGGCAATGAGTCAGTGTTTGTTCTTAAATTATTAAGAAAATTTTCAATTTTACGTTTTTCTTGTGATTTCATATTATTCATCAATTTTAGTTGTTAATACTGTTGCCGTCATACTCGGACGAGTCAAAGCTACATATTTTATTTGATTTCTTTCCTTTAAAAGCCAATTATCATTAATGTCGTTTTCAAGTACAAAAACATGGGTGTAAGTACTTCCTTGACTTTTGTGTCCTGTAATTGCATAACCATAATCAAGGTCTTTATTTATAACTTCACTTGCACTTCTGTAAAGACCATTACTGAATTTATCGATTGTTATCATTAAAAGATTGTTGCGTCTGAAATCATAATAGTTCACCCACAATTTCTTATTGTTCTTGCCCATATCTCTGAAAAAATCATGCATTTGACCATACAAATGTAAATTTTGATGATCAGTAGTATTAATTATGAATACCTCTTGCTCATTATATTTGTTATGTGCAAGATTTTCTCTTAATTTGACCGTATAACCAGCAATACCGTTGTTATTTTCATGTAACTCAGATTTTTCAACAACACGATAATCTGCGGAGTTTTCAATGATATTATAACGTTGTTTTGAATCTGTAACACTTCTATATCCCATAAGAATATCCCCGACCTCAATAATATCCGTTTTTTCGCCAAATAAAGTAGTTCTAATGACTTTATTTGCTGCCATAACCGTTTTATTCCTCCATGCTATTACCTTCGCAAAATCGGTGTCTTTTTTGAAATCCTCAGATGTAAACTTTTCAAGTATTGCTGCACGAAATTTTCTTTTGTCAATAGTAAATATTACACCCTCATTTAACTCATTCATGTTACTTTTTCTTAAGAAGCCACCGTCAAGACGATGAAGATTGTTTCTTAATGCATCATATATAAAAGCCAGAGGATTAGTGTCATTTTGTCTTTCGATTTTTGTGAGTTGATGAAATTCATTTGTTTTAACATTAAACACAGCACTTTCTTTTTCTCCAACTGGTGGTATTTGTGCGGGGTCACCCACAAATAATACTTTGGTGCGACTACCTTTTGTTTTCTCCAATATCAAATTATAAAGTTCTTGATTGATCATGGATGCTTCATCGATAATGACAAAATTATAATCAGTAATTTTTGGTATTGCAATCGGATTAAAAATTGGACTGTTCGGATTAAATTCATCTAAGTTCACATCAGGTCTTAAGCCAAGAAGAGCATGTAATGTCTGCCCATCTTTACCAGTAATATTCATTACAACTTTTTTTGCTTTATGAGTAGGAGCACTTACTACAACGCCATAACGATAACCATCAAGTATTTTTTTAATCATTGTGCTTTTTCCAGTTCCAGCATATCCCGCAAGAGTAAAAAAAGTTTGACCATTCTTAAGCCAATTTTTAATTTTTTTCAAACCTTCAAATTGTTCAGCATTAAAAGTAATTATTTTACCAGTTGGTAATTGTAATTGATTTTCTTCAACTTTTACTGACACAAATGAAGATTTGATATTATCATTTTTAAATACTGCATCAAGTTCTTTAAAATTATAATCTCTTGAAATTCCTTTATATGGTATTTTATGTCTACCCATTATCTTCTATTGCTATTTAAATATGTAAAATTTTTCCATTCTTCTCTTATCCTTTTTTTTTCATCATCAGTGACATTCATTGATTCAGTGTATTCATAAAGTAAGTTGCTATATCTAAGTTCAAGATCATTATATTTTAAAATCATATCCTGAATTTTTTTGCCAAAACCTTTTAATTGACTTCTCTGTAATGCATGTACTCCATAATAATTATTTGACAATGCAATTCTTCTACTATTATAAACTCTACCCTTGAAAAAAAGCATTGATAGTAACGCTTCTTGTGGAATATCAATGATTCTTTTCTTTGCTGCCTTTACTGTTTTCCATCCTTTTTCGCCTTTTACAATTAATCCAACATCTGGTGGCATTTCTTCTGCAGTTGTAATACCCGCTAAACAAGCATAATAAAATCTGTTACAATATAATAAATATTTTTCATATTTTTTTGACTTCAGGTCTTGTATAAAATCAGAACGAGTTACTTTACATTCAAAAATATTCATAATAAATTTAACATAAGAACAATCAATTGATATTACATCAGCTACGCCCAAACCATCTTTGCTCAACCAAACACTGCCTAAAGGTACTTCAATAAATTTAGTACCTTTTGCTTCAGCCAGAGAAAAACATAAATCACGATGTGTTTCAATCGGTTTTATTATCTTTAACACTCCTCTTTTTCCTCTTACTGCCATTATTAAAATATAAATATATGAATCAGGATGTATAAAATTACGACTAAAAATAATATATTATTTATTTTTTTAAACATCACTAAGCTAATTTTTTGTCTTTTAAAAGTTCACGCAAGAATACATTTTTAATACCACCAATCAATTTTACCCATTTTTTATATATATCAAAATATTTTTCTTTTAAAATTTCGACATTTGTCATTTTAATTTTAATATAATCAAAGTTTGCTTCTTTTCCATCATTTAATTCCAATTCGGGAATAAGATAATCGGTAAAATCTGGATAATCTTTTTTGTTAAATACCCTTTCATCACAGATAAAGCAAATTGCGGTTAAAGTATCGTTTAAATCTGGTTCTTCAAAAAATGAAAAATCAATATCATTTTCCAATAGTGAATCACCAATCTGATCTAATGTTCCAATTGCAACACCTTCTAAATCTCTATGACTATTAGTTGTACCTCCATTAAGAATAATCCATGTTTTCCATTTATCCATAAAATTTATGAATAATGCTCCATTACTGTTTTTATATGCATATTCCAGTGCAGCATGTCCTGCCTGTATTGCTTGCTGGATAGGGGATAAATTATACGGTACAAAAAAGTACATTCGTAGTTCTAATTGTTTTTCTTCTTCCATATTATTCATCATTTTTTTTATAGTTCGTGAAGTTTTCCACAGTTAATACATTTCATCATCTTTGTCAAAACGTCAAAAATTCTTACATTACACTGACAAATTTGTTTTTTTTTCTTTTCTTTTTTCATGTATTTCTTTTTTATGTTCTCTTTCATGTTTAATTAAAAGTATTCCAAATCCTATGGCAGCAAATCCTGCAGTAATTGTAAGTGCCAACAAAAAACTATTAATCATATCTTCATTATTATCTTACTATTCTTGGATATATACATAATTCATTTTGCACTTCTTCTTCACTAACAGGTTTAAAGTACCAATCTATATTAGCAATGCCCCATTGAAGATCATTTTTATGAAATTCAATTGCTTCAAGTATAACACTTCTTTTATATTTACCATATATTAACATATCTTCTTTTGGTAAATCATCAATTGTTTTTACTTCAATTCTTTCAAATAATGGTTTCATAATTATATTTATACGTATTAACATTAAAAAAAGTTACATAATTATAAACTTTGTTTTATGAATTCTTTAGAGTCGAAATTTTTATTATTAATCCGTTGAACACATTTCTTACAAGAATTACCTAATGGTACATTAATCGACATTCGATAATTATCGAATTTTCTCCCGCAAATAGGTTGTGTTAAACTATTTTCAATTTCAAATACTAAATGAAGTTTTTGACCTGATTTATGTTGAATGTATCTCATAATTTATCACGTTTTATTGTATATCAGTCCTGATCAGGTATTTTATTGGTTAAAAAATCTCTTTCCTGAGTAAAGATCGGACATTCTATACTTTTCCAAACAGTTCTGAAATAAGTTAGTTTATTAACATATGGTTTTAAAACATCTGTGTGAAATTCAATAGTTTCTTTCTGAATAAATCTTCCTCTTTTTTGTTTTGCAGGATAGTCATTCCAATTGATATTTTTTTGAAATATCATTTCCTGTTTCTGATTATTATTTTTACCTTCAAGTTCTTTGTGACTATAAAGACTTTGAGCAACACTTGAAATAGAATTTCTGGTTGCGTCTTTTTGCCTACAAATGAAATAGTTTTCAACCTCATAGTTTGCTGGTATAGTAAACACTCTGGCATCAAAGGTTGCCCATTTAAATAACTCTATAATACTACCTGCAGTAGCAACTGTTGTGTCCATTTTACGTTTTAATCTAAGACGATTAAACTCAGCAGTAGCCAGACCTGCAGCAACACTGACGATCTTCTGTATATTGCCATCAAACCATGCATCTGTGCCAATTATATCAAAGTCAGTCATAAGAATAGAAATTTCATCAGATTGCACAAATGCAAATTTACTGCCCTGAATGTTTTTGCAAAGATAACATGCTGTTGCATCCATATCTTCAATAAGACCTTCATCAAAAGGTTGTTCTAAATCTCTCGTATATGTATGAAATGCCTTACCGTCAATACGAATTATAGTATATGTTCTACGTGGAAGCAGAAATCTTGTTCTGTCCTCATAAAAACGTTTCATTCTATCGCCAATTTCGTCTTTCATTTTAATTTATTTTTTACTGGTACAACAATACGTTCAATAACTTCAATCAAGGTAAAATCAAATTTTTCGGGTGAATTAAGCAAATATGTTATTGCTGAACGTGCAGTATCTTGACCTTCTGCATCAACACTAATTTTTAATACTGTGTCACCATTTCTGAATTCAAATACATATTCTTTCATTTCTTTTTTGTAAATAATCTATCACCTTTTAAATAACGTTTATACGCCTCACTGACTTTTCTTGGTGTGTACCAGCTTTTTGCGTAACTTGCAAACTCAATCATATCTTTACGTGAATATCGTCCCATTATTTTAATGTACTATTAAGTTTCTGTTTGAATAATTGAACTGTCTTATTACCAATAGCTTTGGTTGCTTCACGTGATTCGACAATTTCACCTTTACCTTCTCTATATACATCTTCGATCATCGCCTTGATGATTGTAGGTATACCTTCCATACTAATATCAACTGGTAATTTCTGAAGTACATGTTCTAATCTAAGATTTGTAACCCATTCTTCAGCGATTGCTTTTGCATTTTCAAGAATTTTAACCTGTTCTGGAGTTACCTCACGTTTGGTTTTGGTTTCCATTTGTTCATCTGGTTTATATTTACAAATAACTCTCTCACCATTATTAGTTTTCATTTCAACCAATGGACGAAGTACAACACCTTCACGTTTCTTTGGCTCAGTAATGCCATTACGAAATGCTTGTTTAGAAAACGCATCACGTGCATCAGTAAGATTTTTTAAAGTAACTGTAATTAATTCATAGAATACAAATTCAATATTGAATTCTTTACATATACTTTCAGCATTTGGAACATCAACCCAAAGGTCACCAACCTGTACATCAAAACCAATAAACTTAAGGTCTTTGCCATATCTCCATGATTGACCTTGTTGTTTTCCACCATATGCTTCACCGTAAATTGTGACATCCTGATCTGGAAAGATTCTTTCAAAACAGGCTTTAAGAAAGTCTTTATCGAATAATGCAGCAAATGCTACATTGCTTTCGCCACCGCTACTGTAATGTACATCTTTGCTTTCGAATTTCCAGCTAAGATGTGTAGACGTACCATGAATTTTTTCCATAGCATAACATTCCTTAAATAAAAGGATTGTTTGATTTTTATAAAGATTTTCGATATGAAGATACCCCATAACTAATTGATTTAGTGTTAATTACAATTTTAATTAAAAACCAGTTCATTTATCTACTGGTAAGTTAGGTTTAGTTGCCAACTTTCCTTTGTAACGGTGCTTCCTTTGTATTGATGAAGGCTATCCATCAATTTGGCATGTTATCCGTCATTTGAACACACAGCCATCGTGTTAGTAATCGTGATTGGAACAGAATTCGAATCTGTACGGGTTGATTTCAAATCTAAATTCTTCTGCTTTACTACCAGAGTCCCAAGAGTTCCACCTTAATGTCTCTTACCTTTTTCAAGCGTCTAACCAATTTCGCCATCCAATCATTGAAAAATCTTTCTGACCGTCCCAAGCAACGGAATAGCTTTTCAGACATCGTGGTCTGTACGCCACACCTGATGCGCATTGTTAAGAGGCGAGTGAAACGATGCTACCCTTCCGCAAACAACATCACCTTGGAGTAATGATTATAAGTGAATCATCTGTTTTCATAGTGTAGGCTCTTGTGTGAACACTCCTACGACTTATAACGCAGAACTTACTGTTTGCTTTCAGCAGAAAGACTTAATCTTCAAAGAACTTAGAGCGTAGTGCGGGATTTGAACCCACAAGATCATTTAGTGCACCCTCAAACAATCTACCATCCTTTCGGGGAGTGCTGTAGCCAATTGAGCCACCCACGCATTTCTTTTGCAAAGATACTATTTTAAAGTAAATCTGCAATATATTTCATATTTATTTTCGTTTCCTTCATTTCTTTTTTAATTAAACGAATCAAATCATTCTGTTTCATTCTATCCAAATTACTTCGGGGTTCGAATGGTTCGGTGAAAAATTCTTCAAGCATACGTACAAGATTTTCTGGTGGACTGAGTTTGTTTCTTATGTCTACACCAACAGTATCAGCTTCAAACATTTCAAATTCTACCATTTCAATATCATCCAAAGTAAGTTGGTCAGGAAGTGGAATATCGTTTTTATAATACTCTTTTAAACCTTCCATTGTAGCTGTTAAGGGTTGTGGTTTAGGAAGGTCGCCAGTATATAATATCATTGTAGTAGCAATGGTATCTATATGCACGAATTCCTTCGGTTCTTTTTTTGTTCTAAGTGTTTTGAATTTCATTTTCTTTCGTTTTTGCTAAAATTAAACTTATTTTACATGCCATTAACTGGCTATCCAAAATTCCAATTCGTTTTTCAGTACGTTTAATAAAATTCGTCAATGCCTCTTTTTCAGTCGGATATGCAAATCTTTTTTTGCAAGTTTTACTCACCCATTTCTTCCAGTTATATTGACTATAACCTAAACTACCATAGCCAATCCAATATCCTTTTGGTGTTTCTCTGAGCAAATCATAGGTTCTCAATTCCAATTTTGGATTGGGTAAATGCGAATCTGTATATTCACCATCATCACCAATAACTGCATATTGAACTGTTTCGTATCTATAAAATTTCATAACTAAAATTTATCTAATTCTTCAATTGATTGAGTATTTTTATATTTAAAAACATCATGAACTGTTCTCGTTATATTATCTAAGGCATCTTCTTTTGTTTCGCCTTCTGATATTATATTAGGAAATTCTTTGAAAAAAACAGTATAACCACCTATTTTTTCATCTTCCACATAAATGGGAGTTACTGGTATTGTAATTAAAACTATACTCATATTTTTATTTTTATTTTTTTAAAATTACCGTGTTTTGCAAATGTACTTGCAAAAGAACACCTAATTATAGTTACAATATATGCTTGTGGATTTTTACATCTATCCAAATTACAAAGTCCAGCATTTTTACTGCAACGAATATACGCTTCAGATTCACAAAGAATTTTAAGATTTTCGTTCTTCATTGGCTTTGCATATCTTTCACTATCTGATTCTTTCCAAATCATTTCCGTTAATGCTCTTCGAAAATCAGGAGTTAGTTCATTAAACTCTTTAAAATGAGTTATTCCAATTATCAGATCGTCAATTTCTGTCATTTCATTTGTTTAAATATCATTAATTATAAATTATTAATATTTTTTAAAATTTATATAAATTAAAAACATCTGTATCGCATGAAACACATTTTTTTATAATTTTATCATAATATACTTTGCGACCATGATTTCCTATCCATTCTACACTCATGTTGGATGTTTGATAATAAATTGTCCAATCATTTCCCAATCCTTTCTTAGCTACCCATTTCAAATTTCCACCAGTACTATTCATAAAAATTCCTACTGGTGAATTTGGTAAAACGCCTGTTGCAAAAATATTTCCACTTGGAATCTCATTAAATTCTTTTTTAGTTAACATAAATTTTAATTATTTTATTTTAACTTTAAAATTATGTCCAGCTTTTTGAGCATCTTCTTTTAATTTTAATTTCATTTGTTTTCCTATACGTCCTGCAGCTAATTTAGCATTAACGCAATAAGATAAATCTTCCTTAGTATATGGTTTACCATTAAGTGTTGCAATACCTTCCCAAATATTTCTACCTTTTGGTGGTATACCTTCAACTTGTTTAAGTTCAACAAGCAAAAGTAAATCTTTTGGCTCTTTATTAAGAGTATAAGATAATTTATATGTACCTTTAAGTTCCATTTTTTAATTTTAATCCAGTAAAAAATCCATTTGCCCAATAAGCACGATCATGATATACACTATGAGTAAATCTACCCAATTCTTTACCATTAGCATCAGTTACTATAGATTCCCAACCATGAAAATCTTCTTTCTGGTCTTCAAATTTCGATGTTTCAAAATGAATTGTCATCGGAAAGCCGTTTTCTTTTAAAAATGATAACATAATTATAAATTTTTTATTTTTTATTTAAAACCATTTCACGTTGAATATACTGATGAAACCATTTGTTAAGCATAAGAGGAAGTTTTGCATAATCTGCAAAACCATATAGTCCACAACTAAAAAAATCATGTGCTTCAATTATGAAAGTATCATAGTCATTAACTCCAACATCTAAAGTGTACGCTACAGGTGCTTCACCAGACTTTTCATATGCACTGATCATACTTTTAATTGCATCTACATTTGGAAATACAGTAAATTCACCAATATAATTTTGTAAACCGACTAATTTACCTTCGTATACAAATGCACGCCATTCACTATTAATGCTAATGAATTCAGAAACCTGATAATTGCCAGCAGGTATTGGAAGCATCCCGGGAGAATTAAGTTTAACAATTTCAGCAAACCCTTTTATTTGAGTATTGCTTTTAACGAAATATTTACCCCCAATTACGTTTTCAAAATCCATATGATTACCATTAAATATTGGTCTGCACGAATATCTTGGATGAAATAATGCTTCTGGTACGTTTCTTGGCTTTGGTGTCAGACCATAAAATTCTTGAAGAAATGCTGTTACAAATTCTACACTACCGATAGGTACGTAAGAGCTATGAATCGATTTAAATTCTATCGGTGGATAAATATCATCAGGGTCAAGTAATTCGGGAGTACTGATGTATTTAACTTTAATCTCTTCTTTTTTATTATTACGTGTCAACCAATTCCTGAATCTTATTGATTCAAGCAATGCGAAAGAGAAGTCATGTCTGATTTCTCCATTTATTTTTTGAATAAGAAATTTCATGTTAGAAATATTATTTTTAAATTTTTAATCCAATATTAAGTTCTTTCTTAATGATATGTAAATTTAATTTTGCATTTTTCAAACGATATTCTTCATCTTTAATTTCATTTTCAAGACGTTCTGCAGCTTTAAGCAAAATTTCTTTATACATTGGGTCAGTTGACTTGATAACCTGAGTATCACTATTACCTTCTTCTGGTATCCATTTAGGAAGTTCAGTATGAATTGCAGTACCTACTGCACTGGAATATGAAGTAATGAAATCGGCTTGTTTGAATGTATCACGATCATCATCTCTATCACGTATAAGATATCTGACAGGAAATTCTGCAAAATATTCAAGGTCTTGGGTATCGATTTTTTTCTGATACTCTTCATATGTTTCAATGAATGATATTTCACCACAATAAATTGTGAATAATTCTTTTAATTGATTTTTAAATTCTTCAAGTTCTTCTTGGTCATCAAAATAAAAATCTTCTTCGAGTTTCCATGTTGTAGAATTGATGCCAACAGACGAGTCACCCTGTGCTGAGATAATAAAACCAGTTATTTTCATAATTTTTGATATGTTTTTTAAAAGTTTATTTGTAATTTCCATACCCTTTATACGTATATGTTCAATTAAAGGTTACAAAGATATTAAAATAAATTAATAAAAAGCAAATATAAATAAATAAAATGAGTGAGGTGATCATATTTCTATGTCAAGCACTCACTCATTCATTGAAAACAAAAAAAGAAAAACAAAAAAATTGTTTTAAATTTTTACACTTCCTAGAGTGGTAAAAACTCCAAGTGATTTGAGAAGCCAATATATTGTAATTCCAATTATTACAACATTGAGAATTGTTTTAATTGTACCATCCATTGGAATATACTTATTGACAAGCCATAGAATAACTCCTACAGCAACTAATACTAATAAAATTGTTAAAAGTGGCATGATTTTTAGTTTTTTAAATTATAATATTATTTTTAAATTCGTCTACCCTGAAGTAGTCTAATTACTATTGCAATAACTGCAATAACAAGAAGAATATGTATGATACCACCGATTGCAAAACCGATGAATCCGATTGCCCAGCAAATAATTAAAATTACTGCGATTAAATAAAGTAAATTTCCCATAGTTTTAAAGAATAAGTAATAAAATTATTAAAATAATCAAAGTACCTGCTGAAATATAAACAAATCCATAATCACTATATCTTTGTTTAATTGCTTTTACTTCTTTGCGTAAGTTTTTCTTTTCTGAAGCATTTAATTTTGATTTATCCATTGATTTGATTTCATTCAATCTTAAATCTAATGCTTTAACCTCTGCAGGTCTAGGTGCTGTTATTGATGTACTTGGTTTTACAACATCTTTAGCTTGAAGTGGAATGAATGTTAATGACAAACATGCTGCCATAATACAAATTGCGATTTTTTTCATTTTCATTTTTTTTTAATTAATAAAATTATTTTAAGTTGTAAACTTAGTTAATATAAATACTATAAGCAAGAGTTTTTAAACAAATTTTTTATTTTTTAGTTTTAATGTTAACAACTACTGGTGCTACTTTTTTTACAGGTATGTTAATATAACCAAATTTTAATAATGCGCCTATTCTTAATGTGGTTACATTCCATGTTTCAATTGAACGTGGATTTTGACCAAAATAAGGATGAAAATCAATAAATGGTGACAACACAAATTCTTTATATGTTTGATCAACTTTATTATTTGAAAGTAATACATCATATCCTGCACCAACATTCATAGAAAGAACTGATTCATGCATTTTTGTGAAGTCCCCTTTTAATTCATTTGCTGGTATTGTACCATCAGCACTTACACCTTTATTATATGTAAACGATTTTCCTACATTAAATGCCAGACGTGGTCCGCCATAAACGTAAAAATTACCTTTGAATGGTGTTACACGTAAACTTGGTTCAATTGTAATATAGCTGAGATTAGTTTTTAAATCTGCAGGACAATTACATGGAGTAGTTACTTGGTCAAATTTACCTTTACGACTATCATATCCTATTTGTAACATACCACCAAATATTTTATCAGTTTTTTGATATATTACAGTAGGTGCAAGGTATAATCCCACACCACTACCGTTATGAAAAGCAGGATAAGAGAATAATTTTGCATTTATGTTTTGAGTACTTCCACGATAAAAGTTTATGTTTGCGCCACCTGCAAGACCAAACCACCATGTAGATTTAAGTTGTGTAGTATCAACATACACCTGTGCATCTTTAGGCGATTTAACACCTACTTTTGATTCATCTTTCTTTATCTGGCTTTGTGCCAAAGTACTAATCAGAATCAAAACACTTAATATAAACGTTTTAATAATGATCATGAATGAATTCTTTTTTGTTTTCATTTTTTTATTTTTAATAATTTTTAATAAATTATAATTATGGTTTTACAATGGTTGCAGCATTTAATGTAACTGCTGTTTGTGCCAATAATCTACCAGTAACTTTACCGCCAGTATTAACTGAAATTAACGTCTTACTTAAAATGTTTCCACTGAAATTAACGTTTGTTCCCAATACTGCGCCACTACCAGCTACTACCCAGAAGATATTTTTAGCTTGTGCACCATTTTGTAATGTGATAACTGCACTGTTTGCTACAGTTAAATCTTGTGCTATTTGAAATATAAATGTAGCACAATTGTCACCACCACCATCCAATACGATGCCATTTGTTATTGAAACACCTGAACTCCATTTATAGATACCTGCGGTTAATGTTTGACCATTAAGATTACCCGCCATGAATTCATTTATAGGTGCTGGAGCAACTAAGCCATTTGCTGTAGTATATGCAGTTTGCATATCACCAGTTGTTGTAACCATATTTGCTGGTGTTGGAACAGCATAATCAGGTGCGTATACATTACCAGTAACTAAACTTGATGTTGAGAATGCTCCACCTGCTGGAAGAATTAATGCAAAACCTGTAATTGCCGTTGATGTTATAGGATTTACGCCAATATTACCAGTAATTGAAGTAACGCCAGTAGTTGAAATACCTGATTCTGCAAATATTGCAAAATTACCAGCTAATCCTAAAT
>OCZT010001146.1_pt1 | contig 27453 bp, 27 predicted proteins | sample 1539031 | NCBI WGS metagenome assembly OCZT01 (sample SAMEA3539308, study PRJEB22396) | soil metagenome | biome: tundra; feature: field; material: soil | place: USA | collected 2010-05 | depth 0.15 m | reverse complement strand
AGGACGCCACCCTTTCACGGTGGAGAGAGCGGTTCGATTCCGCTAGGGAGCGCCAGCATTTCGTGGCCGGTTCCCGTTGGCCAAAAAAGGGGTTGAAATGAGACTCTTTGCCGTACTCATCGCGATTTGCGCGCTGTCCCAAACCGCTGCCGCCCAGACGCCGGAATGCAAATCGTTAGCGAACGCCGGCGCCAGGCTGGCCTGCTACGACAAGGCCGCTCCGCCCGCTGCGGCATCCGCAACCGCAAAGCCGGCGTTGCGAGCAGCCCCGGTTTCGAAAGCCGATAGCACGAAATACGTGGATTCGATCAGCGCGGAAGACACGCTGATGAATGCGCGGCTGAAAAACATCTGCCGCGGCTGCTAGGCGATCGATGCCCTGGAACGTGATTTCGGAGACGGTCGGCCGGTGCCTGCGGTCGCACTCCGGCGTGTTTCGAGCGTTAGATAACCCGGAAAAATGGCATATTTGCCGTCCCGATGAATCTACTTGAATCCCTTCCGACCGTCATCGGCACCGCAGCGGTGGCACCCGCGCTGCTGGTGCTGTGGCTTGTGATCGCCGCCGACGAGCGCCCTAGCCCGCCCGCCAAGGTGTGGGCCGCGTTCCTCCTCGGCGCCGCCAGCATTTCGCTGCTGGGCGCGGCGCGTGCGCCTTTTGCGTCGATATCAGCCGTCTCCGGGAACCCCTGGGTCGCGCAGATACTGCATTCGGTATTTGGGGTCGCGGCACCCGAGGAGATCGTCAAGATTCTCGTCATCGTCGCAGTTACGGCACGGCGCCGGCCTTTCGCCGATCCGATGGACACCGTGGTCTATGGCGCTGCGGCGGGGCTCGGCTTTGCGGCCTACGAAAACCTCGCTTATCTGGTGCAGCACGAGGAGATATGGCGATCGCTGGCGGCGTTGCGCAGCGTCCTGACCGTGCCGTTCCACGGCTCGCTCGGCGTCATCGCCGGCGCCTATCTTGCGATCTCGCGGTCCGGCACCGCGCTTGGCGCGCACCGGCATCACCGCGACCGGGCGCGCATCTCAAGCCGCATTCTGCTGCTGCTGGGGCCGCTGGCGCTGCACGCGGGTTTTGATCTGCCGCTGCTGACGCTGCAGCAAAACCCGGACCTCGATCCATCCACCAGGCTCTTGCTGGGATCGGCGAGCGTATTGATCGGGGTCAGTTCGATCGCATTTGCCGTGCGGCTGGTACGGCGGGTCGGCCGTCATCACGCACCCCGCACCGAAATCGCCCGCGAGCGGTTGAGCCAGCTGCGACGGATGTGGGCGTTACTGGTGGTGGGCGGCGGCGCGGGATTTGCCGGCCTGGCCTTTGTGCTGTCATCGATCCACCACTGGCTGGTAAATCCCGAACGCAACATGGCGCTCGTTCTCGTTCCCCTCGGCCTCGTGTCCATCCTGATCGGCAGCTTCCTGCTTCTGGTCACCTCGGCGATCTATGTTCTCGGTCGTAATCGGATGCGCACCACGTCACAGGGCCTTTCGTCCGCGCCCGGCCAGGGCTAAGCAGAACCGCCTCGCTTAAACCGCGTCAACGAACAAAATTGACCGTGCGGCGCTGGCGCAAGCTATACTGGCGCATCATCCTGCGTTGCCGGCATCGGGAGATTTTCAATGACCCTTCCCCAGGACATCACCAAGCTGCAATCCGAAATGAACGCCGCGGTACGCGAGCATTGGAAGGCCTTCCTGATCGAAGGCATCCTGCTCGTGATCTTGGGACTCGCGGCGATGATCGTGCCGCCGCTTGCGAGCCTTGCCGTCACCGTTTTCCTGGGCTGGATGTTTCTGATCAGCGGCGTCGCCGGCCTGGCGCTGACGTTCTGGGCGCGCCAGATGCCGGGCTTCTGGTGGTCGCTGATCTCGGCCGTACTGGCGGTCGGCGTCGGCATCGTTCTGCTGGCGAGGCCCGCGCAGGGCGTACTTACCCTCACCATCGTGGTCGGCGCCTATTTCCTGGCCGAAGGCGTCGCTTCGATCATGTATGCGCTGGAGCACCGCCGCGAATTGTCCGAGCGCTGGAGCTGGATGCTGTTCGCCGGCCTGCTGGACATCCTGATTGCCGCCATGATCATCACCGGACTTCCGGGCTCGGCGGAATGGGCAATCGGACTTCTGGTCGGCATCAATCTGCTGTTCGGCGGCGCTTCGCTGATCGGAATGGCGCTCGCCGCGCGCAAGGCCTGAACCGGACCAGTTGGCCCGATTTTGAGATGACAAGACACGACCCATGCGCTATAGAGCGACCATGATCACCATCGCCACCAGCTATTTTTGGTATTTTAGCTTCGACAGCTCGCTGGCGGTGGGAGGATCGCGCTCAATCTGAAAAATTGCAGCAAGAAGTCCGAACAGCCGCCCGACTTGGCGGCTTTTTGTTTGGCCGGCAGGTCCTCAAAACAGGAGCCATAGCCGTGTTGAGCACGACAGACGATCTTCGAATAAGCGAAATAAGAGAGCTGAGTACGCCGCAAGAGGTCATGCGCGAAATACCGCGCACCTTGACCGCGACGCGGGTTGTGATGGCGGCGCGTAACGCCATCAACGCTATCCTCAACGGAACGGACGATCGCCTTCTCGTCGTCGTCGGTCCCTGTTCGGTCCACGATCCCGTCGCAGCCGTGGACTACGCCGCGCATCTCGCTGCTCTGCGCGAACGGCTTGCCGACCGGATCGAGATCGTCATGCGCGTCTATTTCGAGAAGCCGCGCACAACGGTGGGGTGGAAGGGTCTGATCAACGATCCAGACCTTGACGGCAGCTTCAACATCAACAAGGGCCTGCGTCTCGCCCGCAACGTGCTTTCCGCCGTGAACAATCTTGGTCTGCCGGCGGGGACAGAGTTCCTCGATATCACGACGCCCCAATACATTGCCGATCTGGTTGCGTGGGCAGCAATCGGCGCGCGTACGACGGAGAGCCAGATTCATCGTGAGTTGGCTTCCGGACTTTCTTGCCCGGTCGGCTTCAAGAACGGCACCGACGGCAATGTGCGCATCGCCGCCGACGCGGTGAAGTCGGCATCGCATCCCCACCATTTCATGGCGGTCACCAAGGGTGGCCGTTCGGCGATAGCAGCGACGACCGGCAATGCGGACTGCCACATCATTCTGCGCGGCGGCAGCAGGCCGAACTATGACTCGGCAAGCATCGCTTCCGCCTCGGCCGAACTGGCTCGTTCAGGCGTGACCCAGCAGATGATGGTCGATACCAGTCACGCCAACAGCAGCAAGAAGCCGGAGAACCAGCCGCTGGTCATTGCCGATATCGCTCGCCAGATATCCGGCGGCGAGCAGCGCATCGTCGGCGCCATGATCGAGAGCAATCTGGTCGCGGGTCGTCAGGATGTGCTGCCGGGCACGGCGCTGACCTATGGGCAGAGCATTACGGATGGCTGCATCGACTGGAAGACGACGGTGCCGGCACTGAACCTGCTGGCGGACGCCGTTGCGGCGAGACGGGATGTGCAGCGTCGCAAATTCCGGGAACATTCGGCTTAGAGCCTATTTTTTTGACGCGTCTTCTTTGCGCGAACCGGGCATCCACTTCGCTCGAAAACGCTATGGTGGTTACGGCGATTGATCGTGAGCGGGGCGTGTCGTCTGGCGCCCTGCTGCCGGCAGTGCCGGCGTTCGCTAGCAGCCGCGGCAAATGCTCTTGATCTTGCGGTCAAGCGCGGCGTCTTCCTTGTTGACGGGATCGTTCGGATTGCCAAGATTTTTCTCCGACGGCACCTGATCGGCGCGCGGCTGGCGGTGACCTACCGGAGCTCCGCGAGATGGCTGGGCCTGATTTGCCGCGCCCGGCGATCCCGCGCCGCCGCCGGTCTGGGCGATTGCTGCCGGACCGACGATCAGGAGCAGTAACGCCATTGCCGGGATCAACTTTGTCGTCAACAATTTTAGCATCTCGCTTCTCCCATTTCAGAGAAATGCATCTATCGCGCCCGATCGGGAACCTCGATCGTTGCACAATTGCGGCGTCCCTGGGCGGCGCAGTCCTGAACCTTTCGTATATCGGCCATGGTGCCGAGCAGCCAGATACCCGCCGCCACCAGCACGACAAAGAAACCGAGCATCACCGCATTCTCGACGTTGCGATTGCCTTGATCCTCCGGCGGCTCCGGCTCAGGCTTTCCTCCGTCTGTCATCCGTCAATCATGCTGCGGCGGGTAGAGATGAACCTCGCCGCAATAGTCGGCGATACGATAGCGCGTTTCCGCGTCCTGTTCACGCGTTTGAGCAAAAGAATTTGCCTCCGAAAGAGAATTTGCCTGCGACAGATAAATCGGACCGACCGGCGACTTGCCGTGGCCGCCGGGAATGTCGAGCACATAGTCCGGCTGGCATAGCCCGGACACCCGACCGCGCAGCGCGCGCATCAATTCCTGACCGTGCGCCAGCGTCGTGCGCAGATGCGCCGTGCCGGGCGCGAGATCGCCGTGATGCAGGTAATAGGGCTTGATCCGGCATTCGACGAAGGCGCGCATCAGCGCTTCCAGCGCCGCGACGTTGTCATTGACGCCGCGCAGCAGCACCGACTGGCTCACCAGGGGAATGCCGGCGTCGATCATATCGGCGCACGCGGCGCGGGCCTTGTCGGTCAGTTCCCTGGCATGATTGGCGTGCAGTGCAACCCAGGTCGTGGCGCCCTTGACCTTCAGTGTAGCGATCATCTCGCCGCTGACGCGCGCGGGATCGGCCACCGGCACACGGGTATGAATCCGGATGATCCTGACGTGATCAATGGCGGCCAGGTCCGCCATGATTTCGGCGAGCCGCCGCGGCGACAGCATCAGGGGATCGCCGCCGGTCAGGATGACTTCCCAAACTTCCGGATGCGCGCGGACATAGTCGACCGCGTCCTGGTAAGCGGCTTGCGAGAGCGCGGTCGCCTTGCCCGGCCCGACCATTTCGCGGCGAAAACAGAAGCGGCAATACACCGCGCAGACATGAACCAGCTTGAACAGCACCCGATCGGGATAGCGATGCACGATACCGGCGACCGGCGAATGCGCGTGATCGCCGATCGGATCGGCATTCTCGCCCGGCTGGGTCACCAATTCGTCAGCGCTCGGAATGAACTGTCGCGCGATCGGATCGTCGGGATCATCAGCGTCGATCAGCGCGGCAATGTCCGCCGTCACCGCCACCGCATAGCGCGCCGCGACCTTTTGCAGATCGGGAAGATCAGCGGCAGCCGCAAGGCCGTGCGCGACCAGCTCGGCGGGCTCACGCAAAGTCGTGGCTGACTTGAGATTGATCCTGTTCATACGTCACCTGCCGGCGGCGTCCACACCACCTGATCGATCCTGAGCGCACCGCTGGCCAGCATCACCAGCCGGTCGAAGCCGAGCGCGACGCCGCTTGCCTGCGGCATCTGCGCCACCGCACCGAGGAAATCCTCGTCGAGCGGGTAGCGTTCGCCGTAGCGCCGCTGCTTTTCGTCCATGGCCTGGGTGAAGCGATGGCGCTGTTCCCGCGCGTCGGTCAATTCGCCAAATCCGTTCGCGAGCTCGACGCCGCAGGCATAAATCTCGAAGCGTTCGGCGACGCGCGGGTCGGACTGTTTTGCGCGCGCCAGCGCCGCCTCGGGGACCGGATATTCAAACAATACCGTCAGACGCCCCTGCCCCAGATTCGGCTCGACGTGCTCGACCAATACCTTGCTGAAGATGTCCGACCAGGTGTCGTCATCCGTGATCCGCACCCGCGCCTTTGCCGCTGCCGCGAGGCCGGCGCGATCGCCCTTGCCGTCCGCCACGGTGGCAAGCAGATCGATGCCGGCAAAGCGCTCGAACGCCGCCGCCACCGTCAACAGCTCCGGCTCGGCAAATGGATCGGCAATCCTGCCGCGAAACGAAAATCGCCCGATGCCGGTCGCCTGCGCGGCATGGGCTGTCACGACGACGCTGTCGGCCATCACGGCGTCATAGCTCGCATTGGCGCGGTACCATTCCAGCATGGTGAATTCGGGCAGATGCAGATCGCCGCGCTCGCGGTCGCGAAACACCCGCGCGAATTCGAAAATCTTCTGCTCGCCCGCCGCCAGCAATTTCTTGCAGGCGAATTCCGGCGACGTCCGCAGATACCGCGTGGCGCGCTTGCCGTCGGCGGCGGCAAGTTCGGTGCGTGGCGCATGCAGGTGGGTCTCATTGCCGGGTGAAACCTGCAAAATCCCGGTTTCGACCTCAACAAAACCCTGCTCGTCGAACCAGGCCCTGACAGCCCGGGTGACAGCGCTCCGCGCCGCCAGAAATGGCCTGACGTCGGCGTGCCGCGCCGGCGTCCACCACGGCGACGGTACGTCGGCAACTTCGCCAACCGGGTTTCCAGTCATCTTGGCCATTTGTGTTGTTGCGTCATGTGCCTTGTCATTCCGAGCCCAATCCTGCGCTTCGAACCTTGGTAATGCGCCCGGCCGAGCATATCGCGTGGATAGAAAATCATGAAAGTTTGGCGGAGGCGTCTGAACCACTGGCACCTCTCGGTGACTAACCGTGAACCTGAAATACAACTATGTTTGACCACAGATTACGAGCAGCATGGATCCTGCTATTGCTTGGCATCGCCTCGATAGCACCGGCTCGTGCTGCCGGCCCCCGGGCCAGCTTCAAACTGGACGCTGAATCGACCTTTACATCCCCCGACCGAACGATCCGGGTGGAGCAATTCCAAGGACCTGAAAGATCAGGGTCTCTTGTTCCAATTCTGGACCTTCGACAAAGACCATCGGCATCCTTTTCTTCTCAATCCCGGGGAGGGCGACGATCTGGCGGGTTATGCGGCTGGATTTCGATTTAGCCCGGACAGCCAGTGGTTGGTGCGAATGCAAAAACTGGGAGCGGGCTCTCAAACGCTCTTTTTGTATCGCAGGAAGGGGTATCAATTTTCACCCGCGACGACCAAGCCCCTCGGCGATCTCGCCTGGGATTATTTCTTCAGTACGCCGGCGTCAAAGGGGATGCATCGGGACCCAAAGGACCCGTATGCGCTCGATCACGCATTTGTGGGACTGGTCAAGGGGATGGAAGAAAATTACGCCTGGATGGGAGAGCATTGGCCCGACAGCCGCTACATTGTGATCAGCCTCTCGTTCGACACCCAGGGTGAAGAAAAACCGTCCCCATGGATCGAAGGCTGGCACTGCGTCTATGATCTGAAGACGGGGGCATTTTCAGTGCCTCCCGACTTTGCCGAGAACAACGCGAAGGCTTTCAAGACCCCTCACCCGCAATCGGAATGACCGATCGAGGGGGTGAAGCCGACGTTGATCGGTCAGGGCGAAAGCTGATCGTTTTTGACCATCAACGGGCCGCCGCGTGAGCCCGTAAAACGCTGGCATCGCGTGACAAAATCAGTATGTTGCAGCCCGAAACCGCTTCGCTGGCCTCCGGACGCCCATGTCCTGATCGGTCCCGGGCCAGAATATCAGGAAAATCAGCTTTGAAAGTCATCGCCAGTTCAATTCGCAAGGGCAACGTCATCGAGCAAGACGGCAAGCTTTACGTGGTTCTGACCGCCGAGAACATCCATCCCGGCAAGGGAACTCCGGTCAGCCAGATCGAAATGCGCCGAATCAGCGACGGGGTAAAGATTTCCGAGCGCTACAAGACCACGGACCAGGTGGAGAAGGCGACCATCGAGGATCACAACTTCAACTATCTCTACGAGGATGCCGACGGCTTTCACTTCATGAATACCGACACCTACGATCAGGTCCAGGTGCCGAAGGACGTCGTCGGCACCGCCGCGCCCTATCTGCAGGAAAACATGACCGTCAAGCTTTCGTTTCACGGCGTCATTCCGGTGGCCATTCAGATGCCGCAGCGCGCGACGCTGGAGGTGGTCGATACCGAGCCGGTGACCAAGGGGCAAACCGCGTCGTCTTCCTACAAGCCGGCCATGCTGGCCAACGGCGTGCGCACGCTGGTGCCCCCGCATATCGGCACGGGAACGCGGATCGTGATCATGACCGAGGACGGCTCTTACGTCGAGCGCGCCAAGGATTAGACTTCATTCAACGCTTTGGCGCCGGGGGGCGACGCATTGGGTACGAAAGCTGTCCGGTTCGTCACGCGTTGGCTGGCATCCTGCCTTTTGCTCCTTGCCGGCACCGCGGTCCTTGCCGCCGACGAATTCAGAACACCTGCGATTTCGGCGGTCCGCGTCGAATGGCGCGCCGCTCTCGATCAACTCCGCTCCGAGATCAACACCCAGCCGGCGGTCGCGTCCGCCTTCACGTTTTCGGGCCAGCGCCGGCTGCCCAGGTTCGATCCGCGTTCGACGCCGGCGCTGGTGCAGCTGAACGCGGTGACCTCGCCGATCTTCACGGGTATCGGGCGCAGTCCGGTGCCGGTGCTGCTGCCGTTCGACATCGCGGCGTTTCTTGACGCACGGCTGAACGGCGCGCCGGCCAGCCTCTCGCTGTCGCATTATCAGGCAGACTTCCGCCCCGCCGACCTGTTTGACGCCGGTCCGGCCGGCTATGACGCGGTGTTCTCGTTCGAGCCCGGCGCCGGTGACGGCATGCCGCAGCGAACCTTTGCCAAGCCTGTCGAAGTGCAGATCACCGGATCGATCCTGACCTACGACATCAGCGATCCGCTCGGCGGCAAGGGCGAACCGGTCAAGGCATTGGCAGCGCAATTCCCCGACCTGCGCCGCTTCATCCGGGAAGGATATGTGCGTTATGCCTTCACCCGCTTCGGCGTGCCCTATGTGGTGTCGATCCAGTGTCTCGACAGCACCCCTCGCGCGCGGCGGCTTGCCTGCCGCGAGGCCTACCCCGTCGCCGAGCGTTTCCTGAAAGCGCTGCGCATCACCGGCGGCCAACCCTCGCGACCGCGAATGAATATTCCGTCCGGGGTCGCCGAGCGGCCGGCAGAGCAGTCGCCTGATTTCAGCTATCGCCCGAGCGGGGATATCATCGCCAAAAGCGGCTTTCGCAAACAGAGCGGCCGCGCCGACTTCACCGCTTATTCGCAAATTCGATTTCCGCTGCAAAAGACTCCGGCTTTCATCCACTCGCAATCATTTCGAAACCGCAGATCGAGCGACAAACCGATCGACGAGCAGGTTGGCAGCAATTCCAGCTATCCATGGCAGGATAATTTCTGCGAAGCTCGAAGTTTCGGCGTGGGACAGTGCCCCGGCGGCTTCGGCCATCAGGGCCAGGATATTCGCCCGGCGCCGTGTCCGCCGCAAAACGACGGTGCCAATAGCTGTGACCCCAAGCAGCAGGCGGTGGTCGCCGTCCGCGACGGCGTCGTGATCCGCTCGCTGAAACAGCAGGCGGCGACGCTGCAGATCAACAGCCGCAACGAACATATCCGCTTTCGCTACATGCACATGAATCCGGCCGCCATGGACGCCGACGGCGTTCTCAACAGCCGCAGCGTCGAGGAAGGCGAGAAAATCGGCGTGGTTTCGAATTACCTCGACCACCCCAACGGCACCAGCCGCCATTTGCATTTCGATGTGCAGGTGTTCACACGCGACGGCTGGCTCTGGGTCAACCCCTATGTCACGCTGATCTCCGCCTATGAGCGCTTGATCGGCGGACGCGGGCGCGAGATCGGACCGGAATCCGCCGCGTCGCCCGCCATGGCGCATGCCGTGCCGGAGGATGCGATGCATTCCGACACGCAGGAAGGCAGCGAGAACTAGTCGTTACGCCGCCGCCGCATCCGCCGCTTTTGGCCGCGCCGGCGGCGCGATCCGGAAGACGCCGCATCCCGTGCACGGCCGGGTGCTGCAGTGGACGCTGACCCGCCGCGGCGGAACCCTGCTCGACAAATGCCGGCGTCACGTCAAGGCCCTGGAACGGCGGCTGATGGCGGGGCTCAGCGCCAAGGCCCAGGTCACGATCCGGCGCTGGCTGTCCAAAATTGCCGCAGAACTGCAGCAGGATGGCTAGTTCCAGCGGCATAACGACTTTTGCCGCGCCCCTGCCCGCACCGCTAGACTGCGCCGATGAAACAGCCTGATTCTCCGAAAACACCGACCCGTCGCGCGCTACTGCGATCCGGCCTCGGCGCCGGCGTCCTGCTCGCGCGACCGGTCGCGGCGTTTGCCGCGGCACCGCCCGGCTTCGATCATTGGCGCGACGGCTTTCGCGCGCGCGCGCTGGCGAAAGGGATTTCGGACGCGACCTATACGCGCGTGATGGGCCGCATCGAACCGGACATGACCGTGTTCAAGCAGATGCAGAAGCAGCCGGAATTCAACGAGCAGATCTGGCAATACATCAATCGCCGCGTCTCGGACTGGCGCATCATCGCCGGCAAGGAAGCGCTCAAGAAGAACGAAGCGTTGTTTGCGCGGATCGAACAGGATTTCGGGGTCGAGCGCGGCACGCTGCTGGCGCTGTGGGGTGTCGAATCCGCGTTCGGCGATCCCCTGGTGCAGCAGAACCATATGCGGCCGGTATTCCCTTCGCTCGCCGCGCTGGCCTGGAACGAGCCGCGCCGCCGCGCCTATTGGGAAACCGAACTGATCAACGCGTTGAAGATCGTCGACCGCGGCTGGAGCACGCCCGAGGAAATGCGGGGATCGTGGGCCGGCGCGATGGGACATACCCAGTGGATGCCGGAAGTCTGGCTCAATGTCGGGATCGATTACGACAAAGACGGCCGGGTGTCGCCGTTCGGCAAGCCCGACGATGCGCTCGGTTCAACCGCGCGTTATCTGGTCAATCGCGGCAAGTATCGCCGCGGCGAACATTGGGGCTACGAAGTCCGCGCGTCGGGCGCTGCCTCTAGCGGCAACCGAACCTATGCGACGTGGTCCAGCGCCGGCATCTCGCGCGCCGACGGCCAGCCGTTTCCGCAGCCGAATGCGAGCGCGCAGATGTGGGTGCCGGTGCAAGGCGGTCCGGCATTCCTGCTGGGTCCGAATTTCTACGCGGTGCGCAGCTACAATCCCTCGATGAATTATGCGCTGGCGATCTGCCATCTCGGCGATCGCATTCTAGGCAGCCCGCCATTCATCCAGCCGTTCCCCGGTTCGGAACGCGCGCTAACGCTCGCGGAGGTGCAGGAAATGCAGGTCCGATTGACAAAAGCGGGTTTTGACACCGGCGGCACCGATGGCCGCGTCGGCAACGACACCATGAAGGCGATCAGGGATTATCAGGCCAAGGCGGGGCTGTTGCCCGCGGACGGTTATGGCGGGTTGAAGGTGCTGGCGCGGTTAAGGCAGGGATCGTAATCCCTTACCTCTCCCTGCAAGCGCGCGGCGAAGGAGCGCGCTGCCGCTACTACTACCTGATCACCGCCGGCCCCTGGTCCGGCACCGCGACGTCAATCACCCGCAGCTGCACCCGCTCGGTGCCCTGCCAGCGATCGACCGCGAGCGATCCGGCCACATGCAACGGCTGGCCGCGATGCTGGATCAGCGCGTTGCCGAGCTTTTGTCCAATCGAGCGAAACGCGATGCCGTTCACGATCGAACCGTCGCCGGATTTGAACCGCACGCGCAGATGCGCCTGCCCTACTTCATCGGCATAAACCAGCTGATGCGACGGCAGCGCCACCACCGGCTCGGGATTGCCGCTGCCGAAGGGCCCAGCGCGATTGAGCGTTGCGACCAGTTCCGGCGTCACCGCGCGCGCACTGACGGCGCCGTCGATGAAGAGCTCGTTGACATGGCGCGACTGCGCCACATCGTGCGCCAGCGCGCTTTCCATATAGGCGCGGAATTCCGCCAGCCTCTCCTTGCGCAGCGTCACGCCCGCGGCCATGGCGTGACCGCCACCCTTCATCAGCAAGCCATCTTTCACCGCCTGACGCACCGCCTTGCCGAGATCGACGCCGGAAATCGAGCGGCCCGAACCGGTACCGATGCCGCCCGGCTCCAGCGCGATGGCAAACGCCGGGCGCGAGAACTTCTCCTTCAGCCGCGAGGCGACCAGACCGACCACGCCGGGATGCCAGCCCTCCGATGCGGTGACGATCACCGAGCCCTTGTCTTCAAGCCCGAGCGAGGCCAGCGCCTCGGCTTCGGCCTGCGCCTCCGCCATCTGTTCGATGACGCGGCGCTCGGTGTTGAGGCGATCAAGCTCGGTGGCGATCCTGGCTGCTTCGGAAACGTCGCCTTCCAGCAATAGCCGCACGCCGAGATCGGCGCGCCCGATCCGGCCGCCGGCGTTGATGCGCGGCCCCAGCATGAAGCCGAGATGCCAGGCCTCGGGCGGGCCGTTCAGCCGCGACACGTCCATCAGCGCGGTATGGCCGACATGATCGCGACGCCGCATCGCGATCAGGCCTTTTGCGACGAAGGCCCTGTTCAGCCCGGTCAGCGGCGCGACATCGGCGACCGTGCCGAGCGCCACGTGATGCAGCATGCCAAGGAGATCGGGCTCCGGCATTTCGCCGGTCCAGAATCCCCGCGCGCGCAGCTCGCGGTTGACCGCGACCAGCGTCACCAGCACGAGACCCACCGCGGCGAGATGGCCGAGGCCTGAGAGGTCATCGGGCCGGTTCGGATTCACCAATGCATCGACATCGGGCAATTCATCACCGCATTGATGATGATCGATGACGACGACCGACATCCCCAGCCGTCGCGCTTCCGCCAGCGGCTCGAGGCTGGTGGTGCCGCAATCCACCGTCACCAGCAGCGTGGCGCCCTTGCCGGCGAGCATGCGGATGGCTTCGATGTTGGGGCCGTAGCCTTCGAAAATCCGGTCGGGAATATGAATCAGCGGATCGAGCCCGCAATGGCGCAGGTGCCAGGCCAGCAGCGCCGCCGAGGTTGCGCCGTCGACATCGTAGTCGCCGAAGATCGCGACCTTTTCGCCGCGTGTTGCCGCCTCCGCGATGCGCTTCGCGGCGGCCTCCATCTGCGTCACGGTATACGGATCGGGCATCAATTTGCGGATGGTCGGATCGAGAAAATCCTCGACCGCATCGATCCCAACATCGCGTCCGGCCAGCACCCGCGCCAGCATCTCCGGCAATTGATAGCGCTGCGCGATCGCCAGCGCCCGCGCGGCGCCGCGGGCATCGAGCCGGTCGCGCCACAGCTTTCCGGTCGCGGAATGCGACACGCCAAGAAACGCCGGCGGCGCTTCAACGGGCAATGCGGATGCAGGGAGCGTCATGATGCTTTCGAAAGATAGGGATGAAGTCTAACGCTTCAATGATTCGCCCCCGCGTTGGGCTATCTAGCAACCCATCCGATCCGCGATCTCATTAAAATCTTTCGCGACGATATCCCAGTCGCCCTTCGCCTCGAAATCGTATTTCTGCAGCGGGCCGTATTCGGTCGGGCGCGCGACGAAGGCGGTCTTCAATCCCAGTTTCTGGGCGGCCTTGAGGTCGTGGTTATGCGCGGCCACCATCATCACCTGCTCCGGAGGCAGGCAAAGCAAGCGCGCGGCGCCGAGGTAGGTTTCGGGGTCGGGCTTGTAGTGTTCGAACAGTTCGGCCGACAATATCAGGTCCCAGGGCAATCCCGCGTGCTTGGCCATGTTTGTCAGCAGAGCGACATTGCCGTTGGAGAGCGGGCCGATGATGTATTTTGTCTTCAGCCGTGTCAGTCCGGAGACGCTGTCCGGCCACGGATGAAGCCTGTGCCAGCCCATGGTGAGGTAATGCAGGTCAGCGTCGTTCAATCCTGGAATCGAAAACTGCGCGACCAGTTTTTCAAGTGACTGCCGATGAAGCTTGTCCAATATCACGTAGCCGCGCTCCGGATGCTTTCTCACCTCATCCATCGACGCGGCATACACACCGCGCCAGCCATCGACCAGCGCGGTCCAGTCCGCCTTGACGCCTCGCTTATCGGCCCATTTGGTGAAATCCGCGATCAGGCTCGAGCGCCAGTCGACCACGGTGCCGAACACATCGAACACCAGCGCCTTCACCGCCGAAATATCAGACATATCCACTCCCTGCTCTCTTCCAATCTGTCATTTCGGGATGCTCCCACTTGGCGCAGACCCGGAATCTCGAGATTCCGGGTTCGCGCTTCGCGCGCCCCGGAATGACGACTTATTATTAAAACACCTTGCGATACTGCATGAAGCCGGAGACGTCGGCGACCTGATCGTAGAGAATCCGCGCCTGCGCATTGCTGGTTTGGGTCAGCCAGTGCACCCGGCTGGCGCCCGCCGCCTTCGCCTTTTCATACACGGCCTCGATCAGCGCCCGTCCCAGACCGAGACCGCGCGCGCCTTCTGCGACGAACAGGTCCTGCAGATAACAGTAGTTGGCTGGCGTCCAGCTCGAGCGATGGAAGAGATACTGGACGATACCGGTCAGCTTGCCATCGACATAGGCGCCGAGCAGGAACATCGGCTCGTCCGGATCGTGAAATCGCTGCCAGGCGACATCGCTGGCGCCGGGTGCGAGCGTCGCCTTGTAGAAGGCGAGATAGCCGTCCCATAGCGGCTCCCATGCGGCGCGTTCGTCCTTGCCGACCGGCCGGATGGCGATTTTGTCAGCCATGTCGGCGCCCTCAATCGAGGTAAAATTTCTCGAACTGGCGGTGTTCGGCCTTGATGTAGCGCACCGTGCCGGTGACCGAGCGCATCACCACGGTCTCGGTCAGGATCACATCCTTGCGGAACTTGACGCCCGAGAGCAGCGAACCATCGGTGACGCCGGTCGCGGCGAACAGGCAGTCGCCCTTCGCCATATCCTCGATGCCGTAGATGAAGCGCGGATCGGTGACGCCCATCTTGCGGGCGCGCTCACGCTTCTCCTCGGTATCGAGAATCAGCCGGCATTGCATCTGGCCGCCGATGCAGCGCAGCGCCGCCGCCGCCAGCACGCCCTCGGGCGCCCCGCCGGTGCCGATATACATATCGATGCCGGTATTCTCCGGATCGGCGCAATGGATGACACCCGCCACATCTCCATCAGTAATGAGGCGGACCGCCGCGCCGGTGCTGCGCACGCCATGAATGATGTCGGCGTGGCGCAGGCGATCGAGCACCAGCACTGTTATCGCGGATGGATCGACACCTTTCGCCTTGGCCAATCGGTGAACGTTGTCGGCAGGCGATGCATCGAGCTCGACGACGCCTTTGACGTAACCCGGGCCGACGGCGATCTTCTGCATGTAAACGTCGGGCGCATGGAGCAGCGTGCCGCCATCGGCCATCGCCATGGTCGCGATCGCGCCCGGCATGTCCTTGGCGCACAGCGTGGTGCCCTCAAGCGGATCGACGGCGATATCGACTTGCGGGCCGGCATTGATGCCGACCTTCTCACCGATGAACAGCATCGGCGCCTCGTCGCGCTCGCCCTCACCGATCACCACGGTGCCTTCGATCGGCAGTTTGTTGAGCTCGCGGCGCATCGCGTCGACAGCGGCCTGGTCGGCCGCCTTCTCGTTGCCGTGGCCGCGCAGCCGCGCTGCCGACACCGCCGCGCGTTCCGTCACCCGCACGATCTCAAGCGTGAGAATGCGCTCCAGCAATAGCTGCGGCGGAACAGAAATATGGCTCGACATCGGCGCACTCCCTTAAGACTTCACCGCGGGTCTTTCGGCCCGCATTTAATCGTTTCGCGCATGGTCGGTTCGAACCACGCGCTAGTTTTTTTCGATCCGTATCACCTGCGGCCGGCCACGTATCACCTTGTCGCGCTGCACCGCCTGCAGCGCGCGATGTACCGCGTCCTCGCTGGTTGCATAGGTAATCAGAATGACCGGCACCGGCAAAGCTTTCCTCGTCGCACCGTTCGCGTCAACGCCGTCGGGATGGCGCTGCACGATCGATTCAATGGAAATTTTTTGCTCGGCGAGCCGGGTGGCGATCGTCGCGGCGGTTCCGGCCAGATCGCGCGCCATCAGGCGGATATAGTAGCCGCCCTCATGGCGCTCCATCGGGGCCTTTTTGGTCGCGCGCAACCGCGCCACGGGACGTCCAAACGGCTTGGCGCGGATACCGCGCGCGACATCGGCGATGTCGGCGACCACGGCCGATGCGGTCGCCGCTCCGCCTGCGCCGGGACCGACCAGCGTGATCGGCGGAATCCCCGCGCCGTCGATGGTCACCGCATTGGTGACGCCCATCACCTGCGCGATCGAGGATGATTTCGGCACCATGGTTGGATGCACGCGCTGTTCGATACCCTTCGCGGTCCGTACCGCGACGCCGAGCAGCTTGACGCGGTAGCCGAGCTGTTCCGCGGCGCGCAGATCTTCCGGCGCGATGGACGAAATGCCTTCGACATAAACCGCGCTCTGCGCGACCTTGGTACCGAATGCAAGGCTGGCAAGAATTGCAAGCTTCTGCGCGGTGTCATGGCCGTCGACGTCGAACGACGGGTTGGACTCGGCATAACCAAGGCGCTGCGCGTCCTTCAGGCACTCGGCGAACGACAATCCTTCCTGTTCCATCCGGGTCAGGATGTAATTGCAGGTGCCGTTGAGGATGCCGTAGACGCGATTGATGTCGGTACCCGCAAGACCTTCGCGCAAGGTCTTGACCACGGGGATCGCCGCGCCGACAGCCGCCTCGAAATTCAGCGCGCCGCCATACTTCTCGGCTGACTTCGCCAGCCGCAATCCGTGCCTGGCGATCAGCGCCTTGTTGGCCGTGACCACCGACTTGCCGGATTTCAGCGCGGTCTCGATCGCCGACAGCGCGGGCTCACCGGAGCCCCCCATCAATTCGACGAAGCAATCGATCCCGGGATCGCTGGCCAGATCAAGCGCATTCTTGGCCCAGGCGATGCCGCGCAGATCGAGACCGCGCTTCTTCACTTTCGAACGCGCGGCGACGGCGACGACGCGCACGCCGCGTCCGCAGCGCGCCGACAAAGTCCGGCCTTGCTGCTCGATGAGGCGGACGACTTCGGCGCCAACAGTGCCGAGCCCCGCAATGCCCACTTTCAGGGGTGCGACCATGACGCAAAAAACCTGCCGGAGAGACGATAATCAGGCATGATCTGGTCCGAAAACCGGATTCCACTTTTCGGGATCATGCCTACCGCCGGTTGGCGAGAGGAACCACGTTGTGCAACGTTTCGATGCCGCTTTCAAGGAAGCGGCGTACTCCGCGGGCGGCCTGGCGGATACGTTGCTCGTTTTCCACCATGGCGATGCGCACATAACCCTCACCGTGCTCGCCGAAGGCAACCCCGGGGGACACCACGACGCCGGATTTCTCAACCATCAGGGTCGCGAACTGCATGCTGCCGACGCCGCGGAAGGCCGCGGGCAGCGGCGCCCATGCGAACATCGAGGCTTCAGGCGGCGGGATCTCCCAGCCGGCGCGGCCGAATGATTCCACCAGCGCATCCCTGCGCTTGCGGTAGGTCTCGCGCATCTCGCGGATGCAATCGTCCGGACCGTTCAGCGCGGCGGTGGCGGCAACCTGGATCGGCGTGAACGCACCGTAATCGAGATAGGATTTCACCCGCGCCAGCGCGGCGATGATCCGGTCGTTGCCGACGGCAAATCCTATGCGCCAGCCGGCCATCGAAAACGTCTTCGACATCGAGGTGAATTCCACGGTGACATCGATCGCGCCGGGAACCTGCAGCACCGAGGGCGGCGGGTTGTTGTCGTCGAAATAGACTTCCGCGTAGGCCAGATCGGACAGGATGAAGATCTCGTGCTTCTTCGCGAACGCCACCAGATCCTTGTAGAAATCGAGGCTCGCGACATAGGCGGTCGGGTTGGAGGGATAGCAGACCACGATCGCGAGCGGCTTCGGGATCGAATGGACGATCGCGCGCTCCACCGCCTCGAAGAATTGCGGCGTCGGCTCCGACGGCACCGAGCGGATCACGCCGCCGGCCATCAGAAACCCAAAGGCATGAATCGGATAGCTCGGATTCGGACACAGCACCACGTCACCGGGCGCGGTGATCGCCTGCGCCACGTTGGCAAAGCCCTCCTTCGAGCCCAGCGTCGCGACAATCTGGGTCTCCGGGTTGAGCTTCACGCCGAAGCGCCGGTCATAATAGGCCGCCTGCGCCTTGCGCAGGCCGGTAATTCCGCGCGATGCGGAGTAACGGTCGGTCCGCGGCTTGCCCAGCGTTTCCTTCAGTTTTTCGATGACATGGGGCGGCGTCGGCAGATCCGGATTGCCCATGCCAAGATCGATGATATCGGCGCCGGCATTGCGTGCGGCCGCCTTGGCCCGGTTGACCTGCTCGAATACGTAAGGCGGCAGACGGCGGATGCGGTAAAACTCTTCCATGGGACCTCGCTCCGGCAACCGGTAAGGACAGAATCGCCGACACCTTTGCCACGAAACGGAATTCGGTTTCGTCCAGAACTCGCGCTAAATCAAAGATTTAGAACGAATTCAGGCGCAAACTTGGTGCCTTCGCCCTGATTTGCGGTTGAATTGGGGTTCTTTTACCACGGACGCTCGGCTGCGCCAGCCGTTTAGCTCACTTCGCGGTCGGGTCCTTGGCGGCTGCCGCGGACGCCTGGCGGTCCCGCGCGGCGACCAGCTCTGCCGCAATCTTGGCCCGCTCCGCCGGCGCCAGTTCCGGCTCTCCACGATCCGGAGGCACATCATGAACCGGAAGGTAGGCGCCGGCTTCGTTTGGACGCGCGGGCGCGTCGGCCGGCGTGCCAACCAGCGGCAAGTCCGCGATCGATACCGAGCAGCCGCCGAGCGCAAGCGCCGACAACAGCAGCGCTCCCAAGGCCAATGCGCTCTTCTTGCGATCCACCGACATGCGTCCGGAAATTCCCACTTCGCCAAGCTGAACTTTGCAGCCGCCTGACGCTTATTTCATCAGCTATTGCCGCGGCGCTCAAACCATCGTCGCCCGAAACGATTAAAGCCTGAACAATAAATCGAACCGGTGGGGCTTCAATATGACAGAACCAAGATACTTTGTCGCAGTGCAACACGTGTCTCAAGATTAACTCTCGAACCTGCCAGCGTCGAACAGCGCGGTGACGAACCTGAAATGAACCTATAGTGTCCGGATATGAGCGACGTTACCACTGAAACCCAAGCTGCGAAAACGTTCGACCCCGAAGCCCTCGCGATGAACCTCGCACGGGCAATGGAGACCAGCGGCCAGGCGCTCGCGGCCTACCTCAAGCCGCGCGAGAACGGCGAACCGAGGGATAAGCCGCCCAACGAACTCGCCGAGGTGATCAAGACTTTCAGCGCAGTGGCGGAATATTGGCTGTCGGACAAGACGCGCTCGGCAGAACTGCAGATGAAGATCGGCAAGGCCTATCTCGATTTGTGGGGCTCATCGATGCGCCGCCTCGCCGGCGAACAGGCGCCGCCGGCGATCGCACCATCTCCGCGCGACAAGCGATTCAACGACCCCGAGTGGAAATCGAACCAGTTCTTCGATTTCGTGATGCAGCTCTACCTGCTCACGACGCAGTGGGCGCAGGACCTGGTGCGCCACGCCGAAGGCCTCGATCCGCACACCCGCAAGAAGGCCGATTTCTACGTTCAGCAGATCACCAACGCGCTCGCGCCGTCGAATTTCGTTCTCACCAATCCGGAAGTACTGCGCGAGACGCTGGCGTCCAACGGCGACAACCTCGTTCGCGGCATGAAGATGCTGGCGGAAGATATCGAGGCCGGACACGGCACGCTGCGCATCCGTCAGTCCGACCCTTCCAACCTGGTCGTCGGCGTCAACATGGCGACGACGCCGGGCAAAGTGATCTTCCAGAACGAGCTGATGCAGCTGATCCAGTACACGCCTTCGACGGAAACCGTGTTGCGCACGCCGCTTCTGATCGTGCCGCCGTGGATCAACAAGTTCTACATCCTCGACCTCAAGCCGGAAAAATCCTTCATCAAGTGGTGTGTCGATCAGGGCATCACGGTGTTCGTGATTTCGTGGGTCAACCCGGACAGGAGCCTGGGAGCGAAAACCTTCGAAGACTATATGAAGCAAGGCCCGCTGGCGGCGATGGACGCCATCGAGCGGGTCACCGGCGAGCTGAAAGTCCACACCATGGGCTACTGCGTCGGCGGCACCCTGCTCGCCTCGACGCTGGCGTGGCTTGCGGAAAAGCGGCGCGTGCGGGTGACGTCGGCGACATTCCTGGCAGCGCAGGTCGATTTCACTCACGCCGGCGATCTTCTGGTATTCGTCGACGAAGGCCAGATCTCGGCGCTCGAGCGCGACATGCAGCAAGCCGGCGTGCTCGAAGGCAGCAAGATGGCGATGGCCTTCAACATGCTGCGCTCCAACGATCTGATCTGGTCCTATGTCGTCAGCAATTACCTGAAGGGACAGCCGCCCTCCTCGTTCGATCTGCTGCACTGGAATTCGGATGCGACGCGGATGCCGGCGGCGAACCATTCCTATTACCTGCGCAACTGCTATCTGGAGAACCGGCTGTCCACCGGCAGCATGGTGCTGGACAACACGCTGCTCGATCTGTCGAAGGTGAAGGTGCCGATCTACAATCTGGCAACGCGCGAGGATCATATCGCGCCGGCCGACTCCGTGCTTTACGGCTCGCAGTTTTTCGGCGGCCCGGTGAAATACGTGCTGTCCGGGTCCGGGCATATCGCCGGCGTGGTCAACCCGCCGGCGTCAGGCAAGTACCAGTTCTGGACCAACGACGACATCAAGGACGTCACGCTCGCCGACTGGCTCAAGGGCGCGCAGGAGCACAAGGGCTCGTGGTGGCCCGACTGGCGCGAATGGCTGGCGAGCATCGACGCCGAGGAAGTGCCCGCCCGCGCGGTCGGCACCGAGGCGTTGCCCGCCATCGAAGACGCGCCCGGCAGCTACGTCCGGGTAAGGGCGTAAAATTTCTATTCAATATCAACTGGTTATATTTTTAGATTGGGTCTTTCCCATAAACTATCCCATAAAAGGGGGTGGACTTGTCTAGTCGGCTTAACTGGCTTGGACGCCTTCATTTTCATTGCGACGGCGTCGAATCTTTGACGCTGATCATAACCGGGATGCCGAGCGGGGAACGGTCCTGCCAAAAAGCAAGGCCCCGAATCGCTCCGAGGGCCTGCGACCGTGGACGTCGAAATGCTCGGCCAGTTGAGCTATCGTCCCGCCGCCCTTAACGGCGGCCCCTCCGTGCCAATGATCATGAGACGTCTGAGTCCGAAGAGTTTATGCGAATGGTAGATGCCGCGGCTCGGTGGCCGATACATGTTGCATTGGCGTGGGTACTTACGCGCGATCGGATTTTCACTGAAGCCGCTCTTGCAAATGATTTTTCACCCCATCTTTCGTCGAATGAGTGGAAAAGCTTTGACGAGGTCGACGTCGCGTGGACTGCATTATTCTCTGCGATCATCAAGAACCGGATAGCGCTATGGGGATTGGCCTATGATGCAAGCAATCAATGCTCAAGTCCTCCACGCAGAATAACGAAGAAATTACTCGAGGGACTTGATTGGGAATCAAACGGTGAATCGCCGCGCTTGGCGCCAGCATACGTGGAGAAACAATCGGAACGGACAGGCGGCTTTGGCGTTCTCGAGGTCGACAGGGCACAAGTCCTTTCAGAATTCCCGATCGGAAGTTCGCCGTTGGCGCGTTCCACGGCTCGACTCGGATCCCCTCAAAGCCCTGCAGGTGGGGGCTACATGGCTCTCTCCGATGCGGCATATTGGATTGCAACGGAGGGCGGCACAAAGTCCTTCTTCATCCGCGAAATCACAGCATGGCGCCGAGGGTACGAAGCGCTTGCGACGCAGATAAAGAACGGAAATGTCGTCGCCATCGGCAGAGAGAATGGCGAGAGCATGCCGGTTGCCATCGCTGGATATAGCTTCTCGGGCCTAAGAATTAGGTGCCCCTTTGAGACCCGTCCGGCTGATCCGCCGTTTGAGACCGCGCCTCATCTTGATTGCGCGGGGCCCGCGGCCCCGACGGATTGGGAAGGCAAATACAACGATAGGCTATTGAGGAAGAATGGTGAGGTTGAGTTTAGTCACATCGAAGTTCGTAAGCTAGACGTTCTCAAAGTGTGGCCATTTCAGATCGTTGATATTCCGATAGCAGCGGCCTTTGATGAAATTCCGGATCAACCGTTAAATGCATCTCTCCGCGAAGCCGCAAGGCGGGCGCTGCTTCTCCTATACCCCAATGGTAAGATACCAAAGAATTTATCGACGCAGAAACTTGCCAATGACATTGCGCCGCAGCTCCTCAAGAAGGACGGACTCCGTGGCGGCGTAAGCGCGGACACTGTCGCACGCGTAATTGGCCGGAAGAAATAATCTGCCCAAATTTGGCAAGTTCGGCAGGCAGATCGGCAAACGGTTTCTGAGACCCGCGGGTACATGCATAATCGCCAATGTTCGCACAAACATCTTGTGCGTCGAGAGGTGTGACATGCCGGTCAAAGGTGCCATCAGTGTCAACGAGTTTTGCGCCCACTTTAATGTTGGGCGAACGACCGTTTATGCGGAAATCAAGTCTGGTCGCCTTCGTGCGGTTAAAGCAAATAGCCGTCGCACCTTAATCCCCGTGGAGGCAGCGCGCGAATGGTTCGAGGCCCTGCCCGCGATCAAGCCTCAAAAGTGAGCCCGCTTACTCCACGACGAACCGCCTGGCTACGCAACTGCCGTTCGCCCAATCACACTCCACAGATATAAAGGAAGTAACAGCGATGCCCAAGAAGACCTCTGCCTCAAACCCCCTCCAGGAAATGGATGCGACGACGACACAGGTAATGAGTCCGGAACCCGTTTCCGCGAGCGCCGCCAATCCCGATCTTGATCCGTATAATCCGGCGGCCCTGAGACTTCGGTCGGATTTCCTCGCAGGCGGAGGAGTCAAAACGATTTTGACCCACGTCCCCGTCCGAAAACCCCACAAACAGGAGTTCGTCCGCGTTCATCCTGATCTGGACTACCGGATTCCCGTGATGATCGTCGAGGTCCAGCCGACCCGTGAAATGTACTTGGTTTCGGCATCATTCGCCGACGCGATGGTCGACGAGGCGGCACCCTACATGGTTTATACCGCCGTTACTCGCCAGGGCACGACCTTTCTGTGGCCATGCCGCCTGCCATCGCCCGACGGAAAGCCGATGGCCTGGCACACCACGGCGATCGAAGCTGCCGAGTACGCGATGAAAAACTGGACCCGAGTCCGCTCAAACATGGACCTCGGTGCTTATCAGATCTCGGCACCGCTCGTTGAGTTGTCCAGCCCGGTGTGGCCGCGCCAATCTTTTACGGAGCTGCTGCAGATGGCATTCCGCAACCGTGTCATCGACAGCATGGACCACCCGATCGTTAAGCAGCTCCGAGGTGCCGAGTAAATGGTGCTTGCTCCATTTAACGAGGTATGGAGCGTGCATTTTGAGCAAGCCACTCCCGATGGCGCGAGGCCGATTCCGATCTGCCTCGTCGCCAAGGAGCTGAAGAGCGGCATGATCATGCGGGCATGGGGCGGCGAGTTCGAAACTGCACCGCCCTTCTCAGTCGACAAATCTTCCCTCTTCGTTGCCTACAAACCTTCCGACGAGATTGCGTGCATGCTCGCGTTGAATTGGCCATCGCCTCTCCGAGTTCTTGATCTCTCCGCCGAATTTCGCGTGGCAACAAATGGCCGAAGAACGATCGCGGGCAACTCGCTCTTCGGGGCGCTCACACAGTGCGGCCTAGACGCCATAGGCAGCATTTCGAACCCAGCGGGAGAAATTTCAATCTCAGCTTTCGCAACGAAATCTCGGTCTGATTGGAGCGCTATCCTCGCTCGCTGCGAAAACGTGGTGTTGGCGCAAAGTCGGCTCTTTGATGGCATGCTGAAGACATTCGATCTCCCGCGAGCACTCTTGCGTGGGCGCTTTATGGCCGCAGCGGCCGGGATTGCAATCGCTGGCATACCGGTCGACCGTCTCCTGCTCTCAGAATTTGGGGAGCGTTGGGAGGAAGTCCAGAGCGTGCTCGAGCCGGACCAAGGTGCCATCACCCATACCCTTGACCAGAGCTATGCACTCACTAGCGGGCGTGCCCGGAGTCCGTTCGACTTTGCTGTCGGTCCGGATGGGCGGCACAGGTTTTCAACGTCCTATTTCCATGCTCGGACATCTCGAAATCAGGCTCAGCGGTGCATTTTTGATGCGCCGGTCTGGGTCCGGGGATTGATTCGGCCGGAGCCGGATACGGCTCTCGCGTACGTCGATTGGTCGCAACACGAGCTTGGAATTGCCGGCGCGCTTAGTGCTGATCAAACTTTGTTGGAACACTATCGCGCGGGCGACGCCTATTTGCGATTTGCAGTCCAGATAGGGGCGGCTCCGCCAGGCGCTACAAAATCCACTCACGGGGCCATCCGCGAACAGTTCAAGGCCATATGTCTCGGAAGCCTTTATGGTTTGGGGACCATGGCGCTCGCCGACAAAATAAAATGCACCCCAATTACTGCAAGTAAGTTTTTGCGAGGTCATCGTGAAGTTTATCACGAATATTGGGCTTGGTCGGATCGTGTTGTGGAATCTTCAATGCTGCTCGGCAGTGTCGCTAGCGTATTCGGCTGGCCTTTCCATCTCTCTAGTGAAACCAACCCACGGACACTGAGGAATTTTCCGGTGCAGGCAGCTGGGGCTGAGATGCTTCGCCTTGCATCGGCAATGGCAATCGAAGCAGGCATTAAGGTGTGCGCGCTTGTAAACGATGCCATTTTGATCGAGGCGCCAATCGTCGAGATTGATCGTGCTGTCGAAACGATGCGTTCGGTCATGTCCGAAGCATCACGCATTGTGCTGCTCGACTTGGAACTCCGTACCGATGTCATTGTGGCACGCTTTCCTGAGCGCTTCACGGATCCGCGAGGCATCGCCAAATGGAACCGGGTTGCCGCAAAAGTTGCGCCACACGCTTCACTTTCTCTGCCCACTCTGAGCATCGGCGCTCAGGAACATGAGCGCTTATCACTCACCCCCTCTATCTAGTATCTCTATTCAATAGGTCAGGTCAGATGACAGAGAATTCGTTTCGGCTGCCGGAAGCAAAACTTCAGGAAATCCTGGCGTTATCAAATCGTGCCATGCTGCCGCGCCATCAGCAAGGCGAGCTTTTCTTGAGGGGTCCGATACCTTTGATCTGGCTTCGTGCTGCAAGTACGTTGCCGGGCCGAGCTTTATCAGTTGCTATCGCGCTCTGGTTTCTGGCCGGGTGTGAGCGTTCTCGCGTTGTCGCTTTGCCTAACGGGCTTTGCGCCAGCTTTGGGGTTGATCGCTTTTCAAAGCGCCGTGCACTTGATGCGTTACAATCGGCAGGATTGGTTACCGTCACGCACCATCGCGGTCGCAAACCAATTGTAAGCTTGTGTGATTTGCCGAACCACCGAAAATGAGTGGATAGCGTACCCGGCTTTCTGTGTCGTTGATCGTTATGCCTTTACCTAGACTGGTACCCAATCGAACGTCGCGCGAATGTAAACTGCACCGCCAGATTTTGGATTTGTTAAATGATCGCAAATTCATTCGTTATGAACGCAGACAACGCAACGGTCGTTCGCTTCATACTGGAGCAGCCTATTGTTTACTGGAGGAAGAATGGCGGGTTCATCGACGCCGACTTCGTTAATTTCGCGCAAAAAGTAGGACGTTTCCTTGAGAGCATTGGCACGTTGACCGATCGCCAGATGGCAGCCGTCGAAAATCTGATGCGCTCCAAGGGATGGAACGAGCCTGAGCGTTTCCAGCCCTGGCGTGAGTTCACCAGCAGCAGGTTCGTTGTCAACATGCGCCCGGGAACGAAAATGAGCGCTGACTTTATTGAGGCAGCGAAGAACGCCGTCGATGCGCTGAGCTCTGACAAAACAACATTTACCATCGAATTAGCGATCGGACCCGTTTTCGAAGTGACCCATGACCCCGACGATCCTCGGCTCGAACCGCTTTCAGCATATTGCCCGCGCGGAAAGTGCGCGGAGTACGAAACTCCCTGCCGGCGGGCGCTCCGTCGCGCGCAGGAGCACCACAGCCGCAACCAGGCGGGATAAAAGGGTTCCTACTGCCATGCGACGCGTAAGAAACCGGAGTTGGTCTCGTCATGTTGTCCCCGACCTGGGTCGGATACCCAACAAGAGGGTTAGGTTCTACGTTTTCGAGGACTCACACGGCCACATGCTATCGCCATCCTTCTTCTATGGAGGTGTTACCGCACCCGTTGATGAGAATGGCCGGATGCATGGAGCTAAATTCGCTTCTGGCCAGGACCTCCCAGTGGCCGGGACCGTAATGCGATCGTGCTTTCGGCGCGTTCTCGATACTGATGTGAACCTTAGCTGCGGTGCAGTAATTGTCGCCGAAGAAGAAGCGTTCGAACGCGAGGAGCAAACCCGCCGCGATGAGGCACACGCAGCTTGCGCCATCGAGCGCGCACGCAAAGAGAAGGAGCGCAACGAACAAGCGAAAGCATTCAACGCGGCGCTTGGCATCCCTGTGCCGTTCCGGCCGGCGCAGAAAATTGTTCTCAACGGTTGCTATGAATACAATATTTCTGGGGCCCGCAGAAATTCGGTCGAGCACGTGCTGCTGAAGGCCGCTATTCGCATCGGCCGCATCAAACGCGCCGAGGGCCAACTTCTTTGCGGTGCATCCCGGGGTAGCTTTGGCCTTTCAGCCGATTGCGACAACGAGGATCATATCTATGCGATCACCTGTAAGCGGTGCCTCGAGATCGCGGCCAAATTCAGGAATGACGCAGCATGAAGCCTACGAAGAGAATGCGGTCGGTCACCCCGTAGGGTGCCCGCGAACGGCTTCGCGCCTCGTCGAGGTCCATCATTCGAGAGCCCCCCAGTCCGACGAGCGGTCGCGGTAAACACTGATACTATGAGGAGGCTGCTTGCGACTCACTTTCCTGTAAGCCATTGAAACCGCAATTTGCTGGCAGCCCAGCCCGGGGAGCCATTACTGATTTCCCGTATTGAAAATCCAAGATAATCCGGCCGTCATTGACCCACTTTCGGCGACAGGCCGAAAAAGTGGGTCACATCTGTTCCCGGATTGGCCGAATGAAACTATCGTTTCGCCTGACAGGTGGCCCGCGCTGAGCGCCCTCACCCCCGCGGTGCTCTATCGTCCTTTGTCACCCGCGCCAGTATCCGCGCCAACGCGCGCCCCAGCTTCGCTTCACAGTCGGCAAGATTGTCGCCAGTCCCGCAGTCACCGCGCTCAGACCCACGACCATTGCGCATCACGGGTCGGATACCCCGTGGTCTTCATGATCCTGCCAATCGGAACGCTGCGCCAGAAGACTTGGTAGTCGTCGGGGCAACCGCCTGCAAAGGTGCGCGCACGGTGATGGATTCGTGATCGTAGGTCATCAGCCCAATGGGGCAATGTCCGTTATTGAGGGCAACCCGGAAGTGTTCTGCTCGCAGCGAGTATTTCGCCTTTTGGTAGAGTCGAGATGTGGCGCGGTGGCGTTAGGTAGAACATATCTGTTGCCGCCCCTTTCGTCTGGCGGTGCCTCAATGGTTCCACCATGGTTCCGTTTCCACATCCCGCTCATCGAACCGGACAGGCAGATTTCCCGCATCCGGCT
>OCZT010001145.1_pt1 | contig 27454 bp, 22 predicted proteins | sample 1539031 | NCBI WGS metagenome assembly OCZT01 (sample SAMEA3539308, study PRJEB22396) | soil metagenome | biome: tundra; feature: field; material: soil | place: USA | collected 2010-05 | depth 0.15 m | reverse complement strand
ACCTTGTAGCGATTGGCGCGGAAGAGGTTGTCCTTGCCGATGGAGGCGTCAAACAGATTGCGAGGGGCGATGCGCGGAGGGTTCTTGTCGTCGTTCTCTGTGCCGGGCGCCGGAATGGCCACCAGTGATGACGAGTACGCTGACGGTGCACAGGACTGGAATCCCGCGGTGCGGGTGGCCTTCACACCGTTGCATGTTATGCCGGCCTGGAACTGCTGATCGTTGGTCAGGCCGCTGAGGTCGACGGGGGTGGTGGTGTCGGTCGCAAAAGGTACCGCGCCAGCAACCAGGCCCGAGTCGTAGCGCCAGTTAAAGCCGCCCCACAAGCCGTTCAGCACCTTGCCTCGGGAATACGTGTACTGCAGGTGCGTGGTCTGGTTGAACTTCTCGTCGTGGTCAATGCGGAAGGGTAAGCCACCGGTCTGGGGAGCGGCTCCTGCACCGGCGGACTGCGGCGGAAAGAACCGGGCGGCCACCGAGGAGGCGACGAGATAGGCGCTGAAGTTATGAAACTTGGGAATGTCCGCGCGCAATGCGTAACCCGGAATCTTCGAGTTATGCCAGTCGATGGGGAAAAAGATGGGAGTGTTGCCCAGAACACCGAAGTCGAAGGCGTTGTGGGTGTACTTCCAGATGTACTCGCCACTGAACACGGCCCACTTGCCGAAGGCCTGCTGCAATCCGGCGTGGAATTCGTTGCGAAATCCCGGTTGCAGCGTTCCTGATACGCCAGGAGTGCAATTCAGCAGCGGCGCCATCACTGCATTCGAACAACCGGTGCTGGAAAGCACGAGGTTCTCATTGAAGGGTGTTTCCAGCGTTCGCGCATAGGAAATGCGCAGTACAGTCGCGCTCGGCTTCACGTTGTACGCAATACCCACGCGAGGTTCCGTCTGGGTTGCAGACGTCAGGCCGTTGTAAACGTCCTCGCGCAGCCCCAGGTTGAAGAGCCAGTTGCCGGCCTTGATCTGGTCCTCAACGTACAGGCCAAGCTCTTTCACGTCGGTATGGCCGATGTAACTGTAGTAACTTCCGCCGCGAGTAAAATCGTAGGGCGAAAGGACCGGAAGGTAACTCGGGTTCACTCCGTTGGGGCATGAGGACTGATTTGCATAACCGGCCGCGGGGTTGCCGCTTACATCAAGGCAGGGGGAGTTATACGTCGCATCCACGACTCCCAGGCTATCGTTCTCCCTCAGGAAAGTTTGTCCGTATTGCGCGCCGATTTTGAGGTTGTTGTGCCCTTTGGCGTAGGAAACGTCGGAGTGAACCGCCGTATTGGTCAGTGTGCGGTACTGCTGAATAGATGAAGTTTGCAGGTTAGCCGGCCCCAGGTCGGCCAGGGGGTTGCCGCTAGGATAGTAGTTATAGCCGTCCCGGCGGACAAAAGCTCCGAGATTGAAGACCGTGTTATTGCCGATGACGCGCGTGTAGGTGGGCGAGACATTAATGGTCCCTATCTTGGAGTGCTGATCGGCGTTGCCCACATTGCCGAAGACCGGGCTGGCGCTCGTGCCGCCGCTCACTACGTTCTGCACGTTCAGGTTGTCGAAGGAGTTGGGTGTCTGGAACCAGGAGCGGGAGTAATTCAGGTCCAGATGGATGGAATCCTTCGCGGTGAAGTTATAGTCCACACGATCAAAAAAGTTCTGCTCATTGCCCTTGTCGTGAAAGACAGCGAACTCCGGCGGATCGAGGAAGCGACCGGTGTTGAGACCGTCAACCTCGATAAAGTTTCCCCACTTCTTGCCGCCATAGGCCAGGTCAATACCAGCCGAGGCCGATCCGAAGGAGCCGTAAGAGCTGCTTACGCTGCCGGTAGGCCTGGTAATTCCCTGACCGGAACGCGTTGTGGCCACGATCACCAGACTGGTTTTGCCGCCGTACTCGGCCGGCGGCGCGCCGCTGATCACCTCGATGGATTGAATCGAGTTGGCCGGAATCTGGTTGGAGAAGACCTTGCTTTGCTGGTCGGTGATCGACTGGCCGTCAACCGAGAAGGAGTTGGATGCATGGTCGCCCAGGCCGTGGAAGAGGCCGTTGGAGTCGGCCGCCACACCGGGCGTAGAGAGCGTGACCAGCGAACTGAGCGTGGATGACTGGCTCTCCAGTGGCACCCTGATAAACAGGTCACGATCCACATCGGAGTGGAAGGTGGGATCGGTTTCGATCAGGTCGCCTGTGGCTTCCACGGTCACCGTCTGAGAAGCGCCGGCCACTTGCAGAATCAAGCTAAGGCTGGTGCCCACGACCGAACGAAGCTCGAATTCCTTCTTCAACAAAACAAAGCCATTGGCGGAGATGCTGATCCGGTAGGAGTTGAATGGAACATTGGAAAATACAAACTGGCCGGTGGCGTCTGTCTGGAGAGTGCGCAAAAGGCCGCTGCGGGCATTGTCCAAAGTGACCGTTGCATTGGGAACCACAGCGCCGGAGGGGTCGGTGACGGAGCCGCGTACAGCACTGGCATTACCGCTTTGTGCGTGTGCGGCAAGCGCCGTGAGAAACAGAGCAAGCACAGGAAGAATACGAAGAATCGTGCCGAGCTTGAACGGCATAAGAAGTCTCCTTATGATGGCTGAATAATGAGATATAGTTAGCCGTGGCTCTAACCGCGGCATCCTCTGGGCGAGGGACCATCGTTACGATTTCCAAAATCAGACTGCCGAAACGCGCTGATCTGCGCTCAAAAACGTATGCTGTGTTCGCGGAGTCAGGCTGAAAAATCGAAAGACGCCCTAAACGCCGGCGGGAGGAGGGCGCGTGTAGAGCTTGGGATGCCTGTGGCGAACCACTACGCGCGTCTCGGCAATCGGCGCAGGCGTCCCTATTCTGACCAGGATCACCGCTGCCGCCATCACCGCAACCGGCGCCGCCGAGTGCATCGCGATGCACAGCGAACAATGGTCGGCATCCCGGTCCAGCGGGTGCATGTGCGCCACCTGGACCACGGCCAGCAGCGTCAGCAAGGTTAGGCACAGAAAAGCGACTGCCCCGAAAGCGCGTGGCTTCCGGCGGCCAATTCCTCTGAAATCTGCCTGTAACCCTGTCAACTTTTCATCCCCTGCTACTAGGATACACAGTATTGGACGCGGCTGTAGCGGCTGGGGTTCCAATTCCTGCCCGATTTTCATTGCATTTGGCCTGCCAACTCTTCTCCGGCTGATTAGTCTAGACTGTTGTGCTATGCCCTATTCCCGTCCATTCCGGCTTGCACTATCGGGACTCCTGCTGGCCGTGACCTTATCCTGTGCCGCTCATACTCAGACTCCGCTGCCGCTCAAGACCGGCCAGCCCGGCGCGGCCCCCAATCATCGCCTCATCCTCAAGGATGGAAGTTATCAAATTGTCCGCAAGTACGAGATTGTCGGCGACCGGGTGCGCTACACCTCCGTTGAGCGAGGCGGAGACTGGGAGGAGCTGCCCGTTGCGCTGGTGGATTGGGAGGCCACCCGCAAGTGGGAGCGGGATAAAGCCACGGCTGCCGTAGAAGAGCCCTCCCCGACAATGAAGGAAGCCGCGGAACTCGACCGGGAGGAGGCCGCCGCGCGCGACGAGCAGAAGGCACGCCGCCCCGAGGTCGCCAAGGGCCTCCAGTTGCCCGACGAGGACTCTGTCTTCGCATTGGACATCTTCGAGGGCGCCCCGGAGCTGGTTGAGTTGGCGCCGGTTGACCTGGCCATGAACGCGAAAGTCCGCCATGGCGCGAACACGCTGAATCCGCTCTCCGTAGCCAAAGCCCGTCTGCAGCTGGAAGGCGCGCACGCCAGGGTTCACCTGCACGATGGCACTTTGGTCATCTATCTGTCGCTGGCCGCCAGCGACGACGCCGAAACGGTCCTATCCCACGCCCTGACGGTCGAGACCGGCGGCTCGAAAGAGGTAGCCAACCGCAAGCACGGCGCGCACTCGTCCACCTCAGGCTTCGCGATCGTCCGCGCCGACGAGCGCAACACAGTGCGCATCGTGGGCAACCTTCACATGAGTCCCACCGGCAAGGTTATTCAGAATGAGAATGTGATTCCCGCCAGGGTCGAGGTTCTCCCCGGCGAGCACTGGCTTAGGATCACGCCACAGAAGCCTCTCGCCACCGGCGAGTATGCGCTGATGGAAATCATCTCCGCTTCGGAGATCAACCAATCTGTCTGGGACTTCCGCGTGGACCCGTCGCTGGGGGATAATCCGGGATCGATTGTACCGAATTTGAAGTAATACTGTTGGCGTTTGCTCTGGCGAAGGAGGATCGACGGCGATAGGTAATTATCTGCAAGACAAAAACAGGCTCATTTCTGAAATCTCGTATGCTGGTATGGCTGTGCGTGTATGTTATTGGGAAAATGCCTAGTTCTCGCAATTGTTTAAATTATCTGCAAGGAAACCGGGCCGAAAATAAATATTAGGGGGGTGGGGGGTACCCTTCCGGTGGTACGGACCGGTCACATCCCAGACAGATTGAATCTGGAGCTGGCCCACTTTTGTTCATTCTGAAAGTGTGCGCGAATGTAAGGTAATTATCTGCAAGTAAGCAGCGATGACTCGTCACCAAAGACCCAATCAAAGCCGTATAAATGGTATTTTTTATGGTATAATGGTATTCATGAATGCCACTGTGGAGATCGACAAGGCCGGACGGATCGTGGTTCCCAAGAAACTGCGCGACGACCTGCATCTGGTTCCCGGCACTCGCCTTAGCGTAGAACGCAACGGCGACCGGCTGGTCTTTGAGCAGGCATCCTCAGAACCTCAACTCATCAAGAAGGATGGAATATGGGTTGTCTCCGGCGGCCCAATCACTGAGGTAGATGTCTCCGAGCTGATTCGTCAGGGCTATGCCGAACGGACGGAGCGAATCCTGGAAGGCAGCGGGCTGGAGTGAAAGCACTCTTCGATACGTCCGTACTGATGGCCGCCGTGCGGGAAGCTGACCACCGTCATGTAATCAGCTACAAGCGATTGATGCAATTTGCCCCGCAAGAGGCTGCCTGCGCCGCGCATTCCCTGGCCGAACTTTATGCCGCGCTGACCGGCATGAAACCGCCCAACAGGATCAGACCCGAGATGGCAGAGCTTCTTTTGGAGCATTTCAAAAATAGTTTGCATTGCATCAGTTTGACCACCGATGAAGTCCTCCAAACAATCCACCGCACGGCGGCGCTGAAACTTCCCGGCGGCATCATCTACGACGCATTGATCCTGGCCTGCGCCCGCAAGGTCCAGGCCGAGCGAATCTACACCTGGAACGTAAAGCATTTCCAGATGGTCGCGCCGGATCTGGCCGAGCGGATCATGACGCCGTAAATCATCAACATTTGAGGAAAGGAGTGCACGACCTACAGATGCACAACCCATCCCTCCCGGAAAGATTCTTGCTTACTACCTTCAGGATAGGTCCGTGACCGAAATCCCCTACTCTCGCACGCTGATCCCCAGCGCCTTCATCTTGCGATAGAGATGGCTGCGCTCCAGCCCGAGCAGCTCGGCGGCGCGGCTCATGTTGTTACGGGATTCCTCGATCTTCTTGAGGATGAACTCGCGTTCATACGCGTCGCGCGCTTGTTGCAGCGTCGAAAACTCCTCAGTCGAGCGCGTGCTGGCTTTGTGGGTCAACGGCGGCAGGTGCTTGCGCTCAATGTGCAACGTGCGGGGATTGAGAATCATCACCCGCTCGATCACGTTCTTCAGTTCGCGCACGTTTCCCGGCCAGTGGTATTGGGCCAGCACCTCCAGCGCATCCTCGCCGATTTCCATGCGCGGGCGTCCGTACTGGCGGCCGAACTCGGCGAGAAACTCGCGCGCCAGCAGCGGTATGTCCTGCTTGCGCTCACGCAGCGGCGGCACAAAGAACGGCACCACATTGAGCCGGTAGAAAAGGTCTTCGCGGAAGTTTCCCTTGGCGATCTCTTCTTCCAGGTCCTTGTTGGTGGAGGCGATCAGGCGCACGTCCACGTGGATGGGCTGCGTTCCCCCCACCGGGGTGAACTGCTGATCGTCGAGCGCGCTGAGCACCTTGGATTGCGTTTTGAGGCTCATGTCGCCCACTTCATCCAGAAACAGCGTCCCGCCGTCGGCGCGCTCGAGCGTGCCGCGCTGCTCGGTGGGGCCGCCGGGTTGGGCGCTGTACCGATAACCAAACAGCTCTGCCTCGATGTGCGCCTCAGGAATGGCGGCGCAGTTCAGCTCCACAAAAATCTGGTCCCTCCGCAGGCTTTCGGCGTGAATCGCGCGTGCGATCAGCTCCTTGCCGGTGCCTGATGCGCCGTAAATGAGCACGCGCCCGTTGGTGGGCGCCATCAGGCGAATCTGCTGGCGCAGGGCTTTCACCGGCACGCTTTCACCGGTCAGCGCCGAGCTCACGCAGAACTGCCGCTTGAATTCCTGGTTTTCCGCGCGCATGCGCCGCGCTTCAACCGCGTTTTTGAGCACGATGAGCGTGCGCTCCAGCGAGAGCGGCTTTTCCAGAAAGTCGTAGGCCCCCAGCTTGGTGGCCTTGACGGCGGTTTCGATAGTGCCGTGTCCGCTGATGATCACCACTTCAGGGCGCTGTTCGGCTCCCTGACGATGAATATCGTCCAGAACGTCGAGGCCGTCGCGGTCGGGCAGCCAGATGTCCAGCAGAACGACATCATAGGGCGCATCCTCCAGCAACACCATCGCTTCGGCTGCGGTGGCCGCCGTGGCCACTCCATATCCTTCCTCGCGCAAAATCTCTTCCAGCGAAGCGCGAATTTCCGCCTCGTCGTCAACCACCAAAATGTGATTCATCCGTGCGACCCTCCAGGCGAATCCGCAGAGCGGTTAAGCGCTGCGGTAGACTCCGTCAACGATTCCGGCACAGGCTCCATCAGCGGCAGCTGCAGTAAAAAGCGCGCCCCCTTGGGGCTGTTGGCCTCGGCGTGCAGAGAGCCGCCATGCTCCTGCACGATCTTGGCCGCGATGGACAGACCCAGCCCGGTGCCGCGCTGCTTGGTCGAAGTGAAAGGCAGAAACAGCCGCTCGCGGATTTCATCGGTCAACCCGTGACCGGTGTCGGAGACCACGATCTCGACCGTCCCGCCGTCCTCGCTCAGCGAGCTTTCTACGCCGAGCTCGCGCAGCAGGCTGCCCTGCATGGCCTCGGCGGCGTTGTCGATCAGGTTGGCCAGCGCGCGGCGGATAGCCTCCGGATCGGCCAGCACCGGCGGCAGGCCCGGCTCCAGCTTGCACTCCACCGCGATGCCGTCCAACCGGCCGGCGAACAGCGCCAGCGCCTCTTCCGCCACTTGATTCAAATCGCAGGCGCGCGGCTGCGGCGCGGGAAACTCGGCCAGTGAGGAGAATTGGTTTACCAGCATGCGCAACGTGCCCACGCAGCTCAAAATCACTTCGCTGCACTTGCGGATGACAGCCGGCGAGTCAGGCTGGGTGCGGTCCAGATGTCTGCTGATCCGCTCGGCGGAGAGCGCGATGGGCGTCAACGGGTTCTTGATCTCGTGCGCCACTCGCTGCGCCACTTCCTTCCACGCCAACTGACGTTGTGCGCGCAATAATTCAGTCGTGTCTTCCACCACCAACACCGTCCCCGGCCGTCCCTGCGTCAAATCAAACCGCGCGCTGGTGATAGCCAGATGCAAAATGCGGCCACTGCCATGAAACTCAATCTCCGTGAAGGCGGCGCCCATGCGGTGGCCGCGGCGAATCACGCCTGCCAAGTCCTCGGCGCACTCGGGGGGAAACAGCGATTCAATCTTCTCCCCGCCCAGGCCGAAGTCCACGCGCCGGCCCAGCAGCGCAGCAAAGGCGCGATTGGATTGCAGAACCGTGCCCGTGTCGTCCAGCGTGACTACCCCCGATGGGATTGTTTCGACAATGGTCTCCAGTTCGCGGCGGCGCTCTTCAATGGCCAGGTTGGCCGCGTTGAGTTGCGCGGTTGAAGTTTCTGCCAACTTCCGGCTGGTGTCCAAATCCGCCGCCATGTGGTTGAAGGCGCGCACCAGTTCGCCCATCTCTCCGGTGGCGGCCTGTGCCACGCGATGGTCGTATTTGCCCGTCGCAATCTCGGACATCGCCACGGCCAAAGCCTCCACCGGCTTGGTAACCTGCCTGGAAAGAAACAGCGCCAACCACACGCTGGTGAAAAACACAAATACCGTAATCAGCAACAGGATCAGAAAAAACGTGGTGCGGATGCTGTTGCGCGTGCGAAATAACTTCCAGTATGTGTCTGTGCCTGAGCGGATGCGCGCCGTGGTCTGGCTTAGCCCTTGCGGCATAGGCAGCGCCGTCACCACCACCTTGCCCGAGGGTGCGGACGATATGCCCAGCGCGTATTCCTCTTCCGCCACTCTGATGACCGGCTGGTCCTTGCGTTGTGCTGAGGTTAGCAGGCTTGCCGAGAGCGGCCCCCTGAAAGAGATCGCGGTTCCCCGCTCCCCTTCCTCCAGCCACGGAACCAGTGTGGCCGGGCTTGACTCCGGCGGCGCCTGAAAACTGGCCATCACCCGCAAATCCTTGCCGTAAACGATAACAAACCCACCGTCCAGCGTAATCCGATGCGAGACCAGCACCTCCTGAAGCGTGGCCAGGCTGCGCTCCGTAGCACCGGAGGCGACAATTGACTCCGCCTCGCCTCGCGCATTGCTGGTCACGTACTGCGCCAGCTCCACCACAACTTTGTTCGAGTCCTCGCGCAACTGCGTCGTATTCGGAGAAAACCACCTGTCCAGCGATCTGTTCATCAGCGTATAGCTGAATAGAAACATGAAAACTGCCGGCATCAACGCGATCAACACCGCGCCCAGCACCATCCGCGAGCGCAACCGCGCTCCCAGTCCGCTGCTTCCCTGTCCGGTGTAGATCTTCAGAATGTTGCGCAGCAGCAGCATCAACAACAGCAGCAGAAGCAAAAACACCAGCCCCGTCAGGCCGGTAAAGATCAGCGTCTCGCTGGCGGTCTCCGGATTGAAAAAATTTAAATTGAAGGTGTAATGCCAGATTCTGACCGGCAAAGTGGTGTTGAACGCCTGTAGCGCGCTCAGCACGAGGAGGATCAGCAGCCCTAAGCCTGCATACAGCGCTACTTTCCTCCACCGGGATTCGCCGCTGAACATCATGGGGCGATTATAGAACCGGCAAGGGCCAGTGGTCAGTTGTCAAGAGTCCTGGGCTGGCAATCAGGATCATTTCTTCGCCAGCGCATACGCCCGGTGAAACGCGCCGAGCTTTTCCACCACCTGCCGGATCTTCTCCGTGGGGGGAAGAATGGTGGTGCGGAAGTGGGCTGTGCCCTCCGCCTGGCCGAAGCCCGATCCCGGCACCACGCAGATTCCGGTCTGCTCCAGCAGCGCCAGGCAGTACTCTTCGTCGCTCTTGCCCGCCGGCAGCGTGATGCGCGGAAAGGCATACAGCGCGCCGGCGATCGCATTGCACGAGATTCCATCAATCTGATTCAATCCCTGTACCAGAAGAGTCGCACGCGTCTTCAACTCTTCCAGGATGGCTGTCTTCTCGCGGGTATACAGCTCGTAAGAGGGATCTCCCGGCTTGGGAGGGTGAACCATGGCATACGCGGCCACCTGTCCGGCAAGATTCGAGCAAAGGCTCACCGACTGCAACTTGAGAATCTGCGCGGCAACATCCGCGGGCACGTTGCGGCACTCGAAATAGCCGCCGCGCACCCCGCACTCGCCTAAAAAACCCTTCGAGCAGGAGTGGAAACTGAACAGCGATACGTCGTCGATTCCCTTAGCGTCTAGCACTCGCGCGAAGGAAACGAACCTGTCGCCGGGCAGGTAGATGTTCTCCTGGTAGACCTCGTCAGCCAGTACGGCCAGCCCATGCTCGCGCGCAAACTCCAGCACCATCGCGATATTCTTCTCGTCCAGCACGGACCCGGTGGGATTGCCCGGATTGATGACGCAGATGGCTTTGACCCTGGTGGCTTGGGCGCGGGCCGCGCGCAGCGACTCCTCCAGCATGGAGCGGTTGAACCTCCAGTGATCGGCCTCGTCCAGGTAGTAGGGAACAATCCGCCCCTCGTAGAGTGTGATGGTGGCGCTATAGAGCGGGTACTGGGGAATAGGAATCATAATGCCGTCCGTGGGACCGGCAAGCAACAACTTCAGAATCGTCTGCACGCCTTTGCTGGCGCCATCCGTGAGAAAGATGGCCTCCGGATCGGCGTCTATGCCGTCTCGTTGTCGAATGAATTCAGCCACCGCTTCGCGGATGAAGCGCACGCCCTTGCTCTCGCTGTAAGCGCCCAGCCCGTGCCGGATTCCGTTGAGGATCGCCCGAGCAGTATCAATAGCATCGGCTGGAAAGACGCCACCCGCCATCTCCATCAACGCCGGATACTCGCACAGGGCAAGAAGCTGACGCAGCCAGGTAATGGGCTTTTGTCCCAGCGATTGCGGATTGCCGATGTTGCAGTAGATGATCTCTCGGCCCTGCTTCTCCAGTTCCTGCGCCCGCTCCACGATGGGGCCGCGCACGGCGTATTCAGTCGCCAGCACCGCCGCGCCGAGATCTTTTATCTGAATACTCATGTCCTATTCCTTGGAGAAGGCCGCTGGGTCAGGCCTTAAATGTCGAAAGAATGAGTGCCTCAACTCTCGCGTTTGAGACCTGGGCTTTTCTCACTCTTCATTCTATAGCGGCGCGTCCAACCGTCGTGCTCACCAGTATTGTCTTCCCAGAGCAAACTTCGCCGCCCAGCCGATCAGCAGAGAAGCGCACCACATCCATGCAAAGAGAGGACGGAGCACAAGCCGCTTTCGGTTGAGCCACTGATGAAACAGAACTGCCATGGAATAGATGAAAAGCAATAAATAAACCGGCATCAGCGGGTTATAGAAGAACGACTGAACCAGCTCGCCCCGGCAAAGCGCAATAAAACTTCTATACCCGCCCGTCGTGGGGCAGGGAATGCCGCCAACGGCCCTCAGGATGGAAGGAGGTATCCTTCCATGCGCGATCCACGCAACATTCCATGCCAGATAAAAGATGAACGCGCCCAGGGCGGCATAGCGGACGATGCGGTGGTTCAAGCTCTCCTGATACCGCATTGCGGGCACTTCCACTCCTCTTCTTTGCACCCATCGATGACGAAGGGGAGCCAGCAAAGTGGAAAGCAGCCAACCAGCAATACGGCGAAAAGTACCCACCCGCCAGTCGATAAACGGTTCTTTACGAAAAAGGGCAATCCTTTATGGCCACAAAACGGGCATTGCGGTGTCAACGGCATTCTCCTCTCACATGGATGTTGCGTATGAAAATTAAATTGAGCGAACATTATCAGAACAAGGCATTCTCCGTCAACGGAGTAATGCTGTGCGTAGTAATGCCGTGCGGCGCTGCCTGAGCATTATTCCGCGTTGTCGATCTGCGCCCTCTGCAACTTATCCGAGTAATCGACATACACCGCCTTCCACGTGGTGAAGAAGTCGATGGCTCCGTTGCCTTCGCGGTGGCCGTTGCCTGTATGCTTCACGCCGCCGAAGGGTAGGTGAACCTCCGCGCCAATCGTCGGAGCGTTGATGTAAGTAATTCCCGATTCCAGATCGCGCATCGCTGTGAAGGCGCGGTTTACGTCCCTGGTGTAGAGCGCGGTCGAGAGCCCGTAGTCGATGGAGTTGGCGATCTCGATCGCTTCCTCGAAGGTCGTAAACTCAATCAGGCACACAACCGGCCCGAAGACCTCTTCTCGCGCAATCCTCATTCCCGGAGTTACTCCGCCCAGCACCGTCGGCTCGAAGAAAGTGCCTTTGGCATAAGCGCCCTCGGTCAGCGGATGGCCGCCAGCCAGCAGCTTTGCTCCCTCGGCCAGTGCTATCTCGACATACTTCTTTGAGGTCTCAATCTGGCTGCCGTTCACCTGTGGACCGACCTCGACCGACTCATCCAGCCCGTTGCCGACTTTGAGTTTGCCCGCCCTCGCCACAAACTCGGCGGTAAATTTAGCGGCAATCCCCTTTTGAAGCAGAATGCGGCTGGTGGCCGTGCAGCGCTGACCAGTAGTACCGAAAGCGCCCCACAACGCGCCGTCCAGCGCCAACTCCAGATTGGCGTCGTCCATCACGATCTGTGCGTTCTTGCCGCCCATCTCCAGCGAAACCGGTTTGAAGGTGGCGGCGGCGCGCTGGGCAACGTGGGAGCCCACCTCGCTCGACCCCGTAAAGCTGATGGCGCGCACGTCGGGGTGCTCCACCAGAGGCATGCCCACCGCCGCGCCCGACCCGCTGACGATGTTGACCACCCCCGGCGGCAGGCCCGCATCCACCAGCGCCTGCACCAGGTTGTAAACCGAAAGTGGTGTGTCGGTGGCCGGTTTGATCACGCAGGTGTTGCCTGAAACCAGCGCCGGAAACAGCTTCCACGACGGAATCGCCATGGGGAAGTTCCACGGCGTAATCAGCCCCACCACGCCCACCGGCATGCGCACGCTCATGGCAAATTTATTCTGTAATTCACTCGGCGTGGTCTGCCCGAACAGCCGCCGCCCCTCCCCGGCAACATAAAAGGCCTCGTCGATGGCCTCCTGCACGTCCCCGCGCGTCTCGGCCAGAACCTTGCCCATCTCCCGGGTCATATTCCGCGCGTACTGCTCCTTGCGATTTTGTAGCAGCAGGCCGGCGCGCATCAGTATCTCCGCCCTCTTGGGCGCGGGAACCAGCCGCCACGTCGCAAAGGCCTTTTTCGCGGCAGCCACGGCCAGCGCCACGTCCTCAGCGCGCGAGGAGGGAAATGCTCCCACCACGTCGGCGTGGTCGGCCGGGTTCAGGTTGAGGATGGTTTTGCCGCTCAGAGCGGGCAGCCATTGGCCGCCAATCAGATTGTGAAACGTGGTATAGGACATGAAAGCCTCGAAAACAAGGATAAGGGGTCAGGAACCAGGGGGTTAGTGTCCGAAAGAGAACACTATGTCCCTGCCGATTCCGCAGACAATGAGTTTACCGCACAGGTTCTCGGTCTGGCACTGGTTTGGCTCCTTGGCGCCAGGCACCATGCGGATTCAGCCCGCTGCCGTACAATGAACATTGAGGTAATACCAGTCTTCCCATGTCTAATAGTTATCCAACGCGCTCCGCGCGGTCGCACGGTTTTCGTTCGCTGTTCAGTATGTTTTCCAGCGATCTGGCCATCGATCTAGGCACCGCCAACACCCTGGTCTTTGCGGCCGGCAAGGGCATCGTTGTCAACGAGCCCTCCATCGTGGCCATCAACAAGAACACCGGCGAGGTGGAAGCCGTGGGCAAAGATGCCAAAGAGATGCTGGGCCGCACTCCCGGCAACATCGTGGCCATCAAGCCCATGAAGGACGGCGTCATCGCCGACTTCAAAATCACTGAGAAGATGTTGAACTACTTCATCCAGAAAGCGCACAACCGCAAGATGCTGGTGCATCCACGCATCGTCATCGGCGTGCCTTCGGAGATTACGCAGGTGGAAAAACGCGCGGTCGAGGATTCCGCTTACCGCGCCAAGGCCAGCGAAGTCTATCTTGTCGAGCAGGCCATGGTGGCCGCCATCGGCGCCGGTCTGCCCATCACCGAGCCCGGCGGCAATATGGTCGTTGACATCGGCGGCGGAACAACAGACATTGCAGTGATCTCGCTCTCCGGAATCGTTTATTCGCGCTCCGTGCGCATGGCCGGCAACCAGATGGACGAAGCCATCACCAACTATCTGAAGCGCAAGTACAACCTGCTCATCGGCGAGCGGACGGCCGAGCACGTGAAGATGGAGATCGGCTCCGCCTTTCCCTTGGACAAGCCGCTCACCATGGAGATCAAGGGCCGCAACCTCATCGAGGGCATTCCCAAAACCATCAACATCGACGACAGCGAGATCCGCGAATCGCTCGGCGAATGTATCGCCGTCATCATAAACGCCATCCGTGTGGCTCTGGAGCGCACCCCGCCCGAGCTTTCCGCCGACATCAGCGACCGCGGCATCGTGCTCACCGGCGGCGGCGCGCTGCTCAAGAATCTCGACAAGCGCATTCGCGAGGAGACTGGCCTGCCGGTTTCCGTGGCCGATGATCCGCTGGCTTCAGTGGTGCTGGGAACAGGCAAAATGCTCTCCGACTTCCGCCTCCTGCGCAAGATCAAGATCGATTAGGCGGCCGGATCGATCATAGGTTTTGGTTTTCTGGGCCTCAAGAGCAAGCCATGGGGCACTGGCTGATTTTGCTTCTGCTGTTTTTTAGTTATCTCCCCTAGCCAAGGCTTTTGCCATGGATTCGTTCTTCACCCGTTATCGGAATCTACTGTTGCTGCTGGCAGTCCTGCTGGCGCAGATCATCGGGCTGGCCGTGCAGGTGCGCCATACCGACAGCGGGCGCAACACGCTCGACCCGCGGGATGCAACGGGCGTGCGGCTGATCCGGATGTGGGCCGATGCCGTGGTCTCCCCCCCGGAACAGATCTTCCACGCCACCAAGCTGGGCATTGTCGGCCTCTGGCAGAACTACATTGACCTGCGCCACATCCGTGAGCAGAATCAGGATTTGCAGAAGACCATCGACCGGCTCCGTCTGGAACAGGCATCGCTGCTGGAAGACGCCCGACAGGGCCAGCGGTTGCAGGCGCTGCTCGACTTTCAGCAGAGATACATCTACAAGACGCTGGCCGCGCAGGCCATCGGCACCAGCGGCAACGATTCCTCCAAGGTCTTCTATATCGACAAAGGTTCCTTGGACGGCATTGACCGCGACATGGCCGTGATTACCCCGGAAGGCATCGTGGGCAAGATACGCGAGGTCTATCCACACTCCGCCCAGGTGCTGGCCATCAACGACCAGACCAGCGGCGCGGGCGTGATTCTGGAGACCACGCGGGTTCGAGGCATCCTGCGCGGCGACGCCGCCGGCCGGCCGCAAATTGTGGGCATCCTGGCCGACCAGCGCATCCAGCCGGGAGAAAAGGTGCTTACGGCCGGCGGCGACCTCATCTTCCCCCGCGGGTTGCCCGTAGGCGAGGTTGTGCGCGTGAGGCCGGACCCCGACCGTGACTCGTTCATCGACGTTATCGTGAAGCCGGCCGCCCATCTCGACCGGCTCGACGAAGTGCTGGTGATTACCTCTACGGAGCCGCGCTTCTCGGCTGAGCAGCAGCAGGACATGGCCACCAGTGAGCTGCTGAAAGGCGCGGAGGCGGCGGCCATCGCCCAGGCCCATAAGGATCAGCAAAAAGCATCCGAGATCATGGCCGAAAAGCTGCCGGGACTCACCGATCCCAATGCGCCTGCGTCCGGCACGCTCCCGCCCGGACAGAATCAGGCTGCGCCTCCGGTGACATCGGCGCCCGCCGCTCCCAAACTGCTTCACCCGATGCACCCTGACCGCTTTACGCCGGGGGCCAATCCACAGCCGCCGCAGGACGAGCAAACCTCCCCGCCGGCCCACCCAGGGAGGAATCCATAGCCATGAGAGTCCTTGGCTCCAGTCACCGCCGCGATCTGGGCATGCGCAGCTACCCATTGCTGGTCTATGCTTTGGCCTCGCTGGTGGCCCTGGTCCTGCAAGCCTGGCTACCGCGCTTGCTGCACGGTTATACCTGGTTCGACCTGCCGCTGGTAATTACCGTCTATTTTGCCCTCGCCCGGCGCGACCCCATCCAGGGGACGATAATGGGTGCCGGGATGGGACTCTTCGAGGATGCGCTCACCCAGCACGCCATCGGCGGCAACGGCATCGCCAAGACGGTGGCCGGCTTTCTGGCAGGCTCTGTCGGGGCCCGTATTAACGTGGATAATTTCGCCATCCGCATGATGATGATTTTTCTGCTTTCACTCCTCTCCAGCGCCATTTACGTCATCATCTATCGCGTTCTGCTGGGGATGGACCTGGAGTGGAGAGGTCTGGAGATACTGATGACGGCGGTAGGATCCACGCTGGCGGCCATGGTCCTGTTTCCGCTGCTCGACCGGACGCAGGTCAAGGACTAGGGAATAGGGAATCGCACTGTCCCTCGCCCAGTAACAATTGATGAAGAAAAGAGTCCAATCATGGAACCCTCCCCTAAGGCAACGAAACTCAAGAACGCCGCTATAACCGCTGTATCCTGAGGCGCAGGCAAAATGTATTCCGGTGGCACAACTCGCGGCGAAAAACTCCCCGCCCTCAAGCTGGCGGTGGTGCAGTACGGAGTTTTGCTGATCATGCTGACCCTGGCGGCCGGGTTGTGGCGGCTGCAAGTGCTGGGAGCGGAGAACTTCCGCCAGCTTGCCGAGCAGAACCGCATCCGCAAGGTTCCCGTGATGGCCGGCCGGGGAAAGCTTTTTGACCGGGAGAACCGGCTGATGGTGGATAACTACCCTTCCGTCTCCTGCTTCCTGGTCCGCGAGCAGAATCACAGCGTGGACGCCGACCTGCCCCTGATCGCTCGCGGCTTGAATCTGGACCTGGAGCAGTTGCGCGCCACGCTACGCCGCTATCGCGCTCGACCGATCTACGAGCCTATCCCCATCAAGCAGGACATCTCCGCCGACGAACAGGCCTTCATCGAGGCGCACCGCAACGAGCTGCCGGAGCTGGAGACCATCGACGTGGAGCGGCGGCTTTATCCCCGCGACGGCTTTGCCGCCCACCTCATCGGCTACGTGGGTGAGGTCAGCGAAGAGATGCTCAACGACACGCGCTATGCCGCCTACTCACCCGGAGACATTGTGGGCAAAGCCGGCGTCGAGCAGGCCTACGACCAGTTACTGAGGGGCGAAGACGGCTCCCGCGATGTCATCGTGGACAGCCATGGCCGCGAGGTGGGCTACCTCAGAACTCAGCACGCCAAACCCGGCCAGAGCCTCAAGCTGACCATCGACATCGACCTTCAGCGCACGGCGGAGCTGGCGTTAGGCGACGCCAACGGCGCGGTCATAGCAATGGACCCCCGCAACGGCGAGATTCTGGCCATGGTCTCCCACCCCAGTTACGACCCCAACGCCTTTGCCGTGCGCATCAACCGCAACGACTGGAATCAGCTCATCGACAACCCCAACCATCCGCTGATGAACAAGGCCATTCAGGATCAGCTCGCTCCCGGCTCAACCTTCAAGATCATCATGTCCGCCGCCGGCCTGCAGGAGGGCGTGGCCCAGGATATGCACGTCAATTGCGTGGGTGGGGGCACCTTCTACGGCCGCTTCTTCCACTGCGACCGTCACCATGGCGTGCTCAATATCGAACAGGCCATTCCTCTCTCCTGCGACACCTTTTTCTACACGCTGGCCCAGAAGCTGGGCATCGACACCATTGCCAAGTACGCCACCGAATTCGGCCTGGGACAGAAGACCGGCATCGACCTGCCCAACGAGATGGCCGGAGTGATGCCCTCGACGCAGTGGGAGATGAAGAACTTCCACCAGCGGTATTACCCCGGCAACACGATTTCCGTCGGCATCGGCCAGGGTGAGACGCAGATCACGCCTATGCAACTGGCGCGCGCCGTGGGCGGCATCGCTTCCGGCGGTCATTTTGTACGCCCCCACGTGGTGATGCCGGACCAGAATATCTCTGCCGACTTCCGCCAGGCGATTCAAGACAGCTTTCCCGGCTCCGGAGACAAAAACTTCCCCCTCAACCAGGACACATGGACCATCATTACCGACGGCATGGCCGCCGCCACCACCAACGGCACAGCGGCGGCCTCGCATATTGAAGGCATCGACTTTGCCGGCAAGACCGGAACAGCCCAGGTAGTGGGCGGCGGAGACACCCACACCAAGGGCGGTGCAAAGACTCCTAACTCCTGGTTCGTGGGCATGGTTCCCCGGCGCAATCCAGAGATCGTGATCGCCGTCCTGCAGGAACACGGCGACTGGGGTTCGCTCTCGGCCCACATCGCCGCCCAGATGGTCACTACCTACGTGAACAAGAAGCGCGCAGCGGACCATAACATCCTCAATCAGGCCAGCCTCGACAAACCAGTTGAAGTCGGCGCCATCTGGTCAGAACCTGCGCCCGCTGGCCACCATCGCCACGGCGCTCCAGGCGAGGATTCCGTCCTTCATGCCGGGCATTTCATGGTTGATCCCGGGCCGCTCGCTCCGGCGAGGTCTCTCGCCAGCAGTCATCCTCTGCTACCGGCATGGCTGCTCTTCTCGCCCCTGCGCTTCAAGGAAGGTCAACCCTGATGCGATTCTCCAGCCACACTCCTACGAAACCTGAGCTGCTGAGCGGATTTTTCCTTAAAAAAAATCCGCCTTGCACAATTCCAAAAACAACTTCTTTACTGGAGAATCGCATCTGATGCGCCGCTTCCTCAGCTTTCGCGACTTCGACTGGCCGCTGCTGGGCATGGTGCTCGTGCTGTGTGCCATTTCCGTCTTTGAGGTTTACTCGGCCACGCTGCACACAAAATTCTCCTCCACGCTGCAAAGCCACTGGTATGCCGCCTTCCACATCAAGCAACTCTTTTGGATCGCCGGCGGCCTGGCAGCCATGTTTCTCTTTTCCAAAATCGACTATCATCGGCTGCTGGACTGGGCTCCCTGGGCCTATGGCATCGGTCTGGCATCGCTGGTAGCGGTCAAACTGGTGGGAGTCACGGTGCTGCATGCGCGCCGCTGGATCAAATTCGGACCCTTTCACTTCCAGCCCTCCGAATGGGTCAAGCTGATCCTGATTTTGGCCGTGGCCCGCTACTTTGCCAACCTGGGCGGGAAGCGGCTGACCGGGTTGGACATCTTCAAGGCCTTCTTCCTGGTGGGCGTTCCCATGGTTCTGGTGCTGATCCAGCCCGACCTGGGTACCGCGCTCACCTACACGCCCATCCTGGCCGCAGGCCTTTTTCTGGGCGGCGTCAACATCCGCCAGACGGTGGTTCTTGTGGTTTGCGGGGCAGTGCTGGCCGTCGGCGCCTGGAGCAGCGGCAGGGTGCTCAAGTCCTACCAGAAGGCTCGCCTCACCAGCTTCATCAATCCCGACAGCGACCCCAAGGGTACCGGTTACCAGCTCCGCCAGTCTCTCATTGCCGTTGGCTCCGGCGGCGTTTGGGGCAAAGGCATGGCCAAGGGATCCCAGACCCAGGGAGACTTTCTGCCCATTCCCCATGCCGACTTCATTTTTGCCGCTTACGGCGAGGAACACGGTTTCGTAGGCGCGCTCTTCGTCCTGCTGCTATACTTTTTCATATTGATGCGTTTGATTCAGAACGCTCAAACAGCCGCTGACCTGTCCGGCTCCCTGATTATCATGGGGGTAGTGGCTGTGTTGACCTTTCAGATTGCGGTCAACGTGGGCATGGTCATTGGGTTTATGCCCGTCACCGGAATCCCTTTGCCGTTAATGAGTTACGGAGGATCTTCGGTGTTGTTTACGTTCCTGGCGCTGGGCGCGGCGATGAATGTCCGCATGCGCCGGTTCGTCAACTGACGGATTTGCAGTTTCACCTCTTGTGTCCCCCCGGAAATATCCGGCCCACAGGAGAAGGTTTTTTCAGGTATTTCGCCGGCCAGGTCCAGATGGACCGCGCGCCCGGCAGGATAAGGGTTCATGAGCACGCAGAGACGGGAAAACCGTTGGCGGCGTACAAATTGCATCAGGCGCTCGAAGGCATCCGGAGTTTTTTCCCTCCGCCCCGTAGCGCGGTTTGTCTGTACATTCGCCAGCGGTGGAACGGCCCCGCCGGGATTCCCGGCAAGGTTGGCCACAAACTCTCTGCAATCGGGTTACCGTATTGTAAAGCTCGTACGTGAGGAAGTTCGCCACGGTTCGCCGCCATTCAGGGCCGGCCTTGGCGGATCAACCGGCACACCAGCGATTCACGGGTCACCCCATCCGCACATCCCTTCCCCTTCCGGCCTCGCGCATCTCCATCGGACCTTGTCGCGGGTCCCGGCAGGCTGACGCCGCCGGGCGGAAAGGTACGATGGCAAAGGAAATATGTATCTCCAGCACGCCGCATGAAACGCGGCTGGCAATCCTTGAAGACGATCAACTCGCGGAAATCTACTACGAACGCGAAAACGAATACACCCTCGCTGGTTCCATTTACAACGGCCGCGTCACCCGCGTCCTGCCCGGTATGCAGTCCGCTTTTGTGGACGTGGGCCTGGAGCGTGACGCCTTCCTGTATGTAACCGACTTTCTGGAACTCGAAGACCAGGAAGAGACCGACGAGCTGGAAAAGGCCGCCGTCAGCGGCGGAAATAAGCCCCCCCGCGAGGTCCGGCACACGGGCGGCAAGGAACCCGCGCAGCAGGATCGGGTCGCTCGTCCCGGCCAGAAGCCTGAGCAAAAGCAGGAATCGCGCCAAGAACCGAGACAGGATCGCCCGGCCCGGGATCGCCATTTGACGGTTGAGGCCCTGCCTGAGACCGAGACCGCTCCTCTGCCCGCTTCCGGCTCCTTATCCATCGCAGAGCAGTCAGAAACAGACGAAGAGGATTCCGGCGCTCCCGGCGCCAAGCGCTGGCGCGGACGTCGCCGCCGCCGTGGTGGCCGTGGCGCTGCGGACTCGACTCAGGACCAGCGCGAGAAAGCTGAAACTCCCGCGGCCTTCATCGAAGAAATCCCCGAGACCGAAGTTGCGCCGCAGATTCATGCTGGTGCCGGGGTCCCCACGGACAGACCTTCAGCGCCAAGGCGCGAATCCTCCACCCCAGCCCCCTTTGTGCTGCCCGGCGAGTCGCTCTCCAAGTACGGCGGCGCTCCCGCGGATGGCGCTCCACCAGAGAAGGTATCCCGCCGCGTTGCCCTGCCTGTCCGGCCGGAGAGTAGCTTCAAGCCAACCACCATGATCCAGTCGCCCATTGTGTGGGACGGTAGCGGCGTGTTGCCAGGCGAGTCGCTCTCCAAACATCGCAGGCACAAGGACGAACCCGCCGCGGAAGCAATCAGCGAGCCGCTGACGCTCACTGCCAATGAGCCCATTCCCGGCGGCGTCGCCCCCGATGCCTTCGAAGAGCAGGATTTCGTCGAAGAAATCACCGAGTCTGGACCGGAATCTGCCCCCCTGCCGGAGATTGTCTCCCCGAAGGTACTAATCGACTCTGAAGCCGCGGAAGATTACCTCACCGAAGAAGAGCCTCTCGAAGAAGATGAGTTCGAGGAGACCTCTGAATCTGCATCGGAACTGGGCGTTCCAGATCTTGAATCTGAGACCTGGGAATCTACGGAGCCGGAAGACGATGCATCCGCCTCTCATAACGTGGACCCGCTGCCCCCTGCAGAATTCCGCTTCTTTGGCCTGGGCAAGAAGAAGCCCGACGAAAAAGCCGCCAAGGCGGCCAAATCCATTTCGTCTTCGACGTACGCCCCCGGCAAAGGCCTCATCGAGGAAGAGACCATCGAGGAAGAGGAGTTCGTCGCTCCCCGACAGCCTCAGCGCCACGGCAAAACCGTAGACCAGGATCTGGATGACTACGAAGAGGAGACCACGCACCTGCGCTCCGGTGATCTGGGAGAGATGCTCCAGGAAGCACACCTCGATCATCGCATCCAGTTGAACTTCGACGAAAAGGGTGGCGAAGAAGAAGGCTTCGACGAGGAAGACGAGGAAACGCCCGCCGCCGCCGGTGCCCCAGCCCAGCAGCGCCCGGATCGCTCTGCCCGCGGTCGTCGCGGACGCGGAGGCCCGTCAGCGCCTGCCGGCCAGGCTGCCAGAGGCCGCGGTATGTCGCGCCGCTCCATGCAGACCTCCGACCTGCCCATCATCAGCGACCTGCTCAAGTCCGGACAGGAGATTCTCGTCCAGATCGCCAAGGAGCCCATCGCCAAGAAGGGCGCGCGCATCACCTCGCACATCGCCCTCCCCGGCCGCTTCCTGGTCTTCATGCCCACCGTCTCCCACATTGGCGTCAGCCGCAAAATCGCCTCCGATGAGGAGCGCCAGCGCCTCAAGAGGATTCTCGTCCACGAACGCGGCGAGGCCTCCGGCGGATTCATCGTCCGCACCGCCGCCGAGGGCGCGTCCGAAGAGGAGTTGCGCACCGACCTGCGCTTCCTGCTCAATCTCTGGGCGGAGATCAAGCAGCGCTCCGACTCCTCTAACTCCCCGGCCCTGATCTATCACGATCTGGGGTTGATCGAGCGGATCTTGAGAGATCAGGTCAGCAGCAACTTCTCCTCCATCTGGGTAGATTCCCAGGAAAACTACGAGCGCATCGTCCGCTTCCTAAACCGCTTCTCGCCCTCGCTCGTCCGCCGCGTCAAGCTCTACACCAAGGAGACTCCGCTCTTCGAGCACTTCGGCATTCAGGACGAAATCTCGAAAGCCCTGCGCTCCAAAGTCTGGCTCCCCAGCGGCGGCTCCATCGTCATCAACCAGACCGAAGCCCTGGTGGCCATCGACATCAACACCGGCAAGTACGTCGGCAAGTCGGCCCGCCTTGAGGACACCATCGTCAAGACCAACCTCGACGCCGTCCCCGAGATCGTCCGCCAGATTCGCCTCCGCGACCTCGGCGGCATCATCGTCATCGACTTTATCGACATGGACGACCGCAAGAACCGTTTCCGCGTCATGGCCGCCCTCGAAGAAGCCCTCAAATCCGACCGCGCCCCCACCAAGGTTCTCCAGTTCAACGACTTTGGTTTGGTCGCCATCACCCGCAAGCGCGTCAAGCAATCCCTCGAACGCACCCTCTCGGTCCCCTGCCCCACCTGCCAGGCCACCGGCATGGTCAAGAGCCCCACCACCGTATGCAACGAGATCTACACCGAGTTGCGCAAGATGAAGAAGCACTTCGAGAGCGCCGACGTTCTGCTCCGCGTCAATCCCGAAACCGTCAAAGTCCTCAAATCAAACAACGCCAGTTGGATCACCGAGTTCGAAGAACTGACCGGCAAGAATCTCCTCATCAAGAGCGACCCTACCCTGCATCCCGAGCAGTTCGACATCCAGGGCTGAGCGTCACAACCCGCATAGACAATGAAGGCCGGAGCATCGCTCCGGCCTTCACTATTTTCACAATCTCCTGTGCAACCCAATTCACCGAATCACATGAATCGGCACGCCTACCTTCAGGTTTCTCCAGAGCTGTTCAGTCGTATAAACAGGAGCCTTCAGCGCAATTGCCAGCGCCAGGCACGATCGATCTCCCAGCGACAGCCCATATTTCTCGGTGGTTGCAATCAGATCGCCCGCAATCTTCGCTTGTTCATCGGTGAAGGGTTCTACCGCTGAAACTATAGAAAGCGCCGCCACCCAGGATTTGTCTGGGTCGTTACTCTTCTTGACGAGTTTGGATTGCACTTCGGCAAGATTGACTGTGCTGGCAACCGCACGGTCAAGAATTTCATTCGTTAGTTTTTCCTCGCCGCGTTCGTGTTGAATCAGAGCAAGCATGGCCGAGGCATCGAAGACGACTTCATTCATATTTGGCCGCCTCGCGCCGTTCCGCATTCAACTCATCAGCTAGCGAGACTCCCGGTGGGATAACTTTACGCGCCCACTCCTGTACGCGCCGGATTGTCTCTCGCAGTGTCACTATGCGCAACTCTCCGTCCACCACGCGCAGGTCAATGACCTCATTCTCCGCTATTCCCAACGCTTCCCGCATCGCAGCCGGTATCACCAGACGCCCTTTCGCCCCTATGCGCATCCGAACCCGATGATCCTCTACAAACTTGGGGCGTTCCCAAACCACCTCTTGCTCTTGAAGTTCCAAAACCTCCATAATTCCCACCTTCCTAATTTGTGTCACCATTATAACTTAGTGGCACAAAATATAAAAGTGGCACAATCTATAAAATTCCCACCACCCGCAGTCGCACCAGCCCTCCGGCCAGCACGCCAACCGGCGAAATCGCCACCAGCGCCAGCGCATACCAGATGGGCTGCTTACCCCGCGATTGCAGCGCGCTCAGCGCGGCCAGCGCCAGCACCGCCATCCCCAGCGCCAGCACATGAATCAGCGGGTTGGCCGCTGCCGCCCAGGCCGTCACGTAGCCGCCGGCAGCCGCCGCCAAAAACGAGTACCCCAAATTGACAAATGCGTACCCCGGCTCAGGTTTTCCCTCGGCCCCCGTCCAACTCGGAACCATGCGCGTCAGCAGCGCCGTCAGCGCAATCACCAGCAGGGCCATCGTGGCAAAGCCCGCCGCCAGCGCCAAAAATGCGTGAAAAATCACCACGGTCTGCCCTTCTTTTCCGGTTCAGCGCCTACCTCGCCCCGCTCGATTCGCTCCAGAAACGCCCGCGCCAGCTTCCGTTCGCCGGGGTTGCTCTCGCCATGCATTGAGCACAGGTCAAGAAACTCATCGCACAGAGCATTCCGTTCTTCCTGCTGCGCCAGAATCGCCTGCAACGCCAACGCCAGCTCGCGCAGCCGCGCAGCCTCCGGCCAGGAATAATCCTCCTCCTCGCCGCCCAGATGCTCGTACTCTGAAAACAGCCCCTTCCTGCCACGGGCGCACTCGTCCAGGCAAGCCATCAGTTGCCCGCAGAAGGCCTGCGCCAGAATCTCCAACTGTATTGGGTCCATCTCGTCCCGCGGGTCCATGAAACTCCTCATTGAGGTCGTTGTATTGGCAGTTACACCATGCAATCAGCCTCATGGACGCGACAGCGGCTGTCAAGCGGCCGGCCACCGAATCACGCCGGCTCATACTCGGTCGTTGCGGCCTGCTCCCTTTTATCCTCATCGGCCAACAGGCTTTGGAAAGCAACGGCAGCGACGGCGCGACCGAAGAGCCAGCCCTGCCCGAGGATGGGCTGCCCCAATGCGGCAAAATACTCTGCCTGCTGCCTGGTTTCGATCCCTTCCACGATTACTTGCAGGTGGAGCGCCCCGGCCATGGCCAGAATCTGCGGCAAAATGGTTGCTGTCACCGCCTCCGTGCCGATAGCCCGCGTGAAGCTCCTGTCGATTTTGATGGCGTCCACGGAAAGTTCGTGCAGATAAGAAAGGCTGGAATACCCGGTGCCGAAGTCGTCGATGTGAACGCTGTGGCCCCGCTGGCGAAGACGCAGAATGGCAGCGATGGCCACCTCGTGCCGGGCGGTGGAGCTTTCGGTAATTTCAATCGCCACGCTCTGCGCCGCAACCCCGGCACGTTTCAAAGCGCGCGCCAGCATGGGCAGAAACCGGGAGTCGGCCAGGTCCGTGGCGGTCACGTTGATGCTGAGCCGGAAATCGGGCCGGGCGCGGAGAGTGGCGGCAAAATCACGCAGAATGTGGCGCACCACCAGCCGGGTGATGGAACCCACAAACCCTTGCTCCTCGGCAATCTTTACGAAAACATCCGGCCCCACCGCAAAGCCTTCCTCATCGGTCCAGCGCACCAGCGCCTCCGCCCCCACAATTCGTCCGCTGGCCAGGCTCACAATCTGCTGATACTCCACCCACAGCTTGTCCTGGCGGATAGCCCGGCGTAGCTATTGTTCCATGCTCCGCGTGCGCCCGAAGAATGTGGAAAGCATTATCCCGAACAGGGCGCCGATCAGCCCGCCCAGCATCATGCGAATCCATAACAGGGTCCGATCCGCTTGCAGGGCCTCGTGAATTGTGATGAAGGTGGTCACGCAACTCAATTTGTCTGAGGTGCAAAGGGTGCGGTACAGCGTCCCCCGCTTCTGCGTAAACCCCTCCCGGCTGAAGAGGACATCGTCGGGTTGAGCAGACGTGCTCAGCAGCCGGATGGGACTCCGGTGCAACGCGGGGATTGCCGTCAGTACGAACTCAAAAGTGGGCGAGCCTTCGGGCCTGCCCGTGTTGGAGTCGATCACCACATACATATCGCCTACTTGAATGGCAAATGTGGGCTTGTTGCGCACCTGCAGCGGGCCGGTTGCAATGTAGACCTTGCCGCCGCTACCCATGACAATCGCCGGCTGCAAAGGCGTCTGCGGCAAATCCTTCGAGCCCAGCGTTGACGAGCAATCGATCATGCCGCTGCGCATCCGGCCGGCATCGCTCAGGTAATCCGTCTGAAACAGCAGTTTGCGAAAATAGTCAACCTCCGCCGCGGAACAGTAGGGATAGGGCGAGGAATGCATCTTCTCCATGGTGGCGTAGGCCTCATTGAGGGTGGCAACCTCCTCGGCCATCAGGCGCGTTACGTCATCCTGAATCCGGTGCTTGGCCTGCCTCAGAGCCAGGCCGCGGCCCAGCAGGTAGCCCGCGCCCGTGCCGCAGCACGCCACCAGGACTGTGACTGCAAGGACCACAAAAATACGTTTTTTGAGGGTACGCTTCATCGACGAAGACCAACTCCCAGCTTTATCCGGCATTCCCTCCAGGTAAAAGAGCCAAACGAGACGTATACCCTTTCATCGGAAAAATAGGGATTTTCTTGAATCCCTGCCAAGGAGTGCCTCCTTCCCTGAGCCGGACCCGCTGCCGACTGGCCGGACGCCCATTTTTTCCCATATTCCCGCCGAAATGAGTAGGATCTTACAAAATACGGCGTTTCCGGACATCCAACCGCGCAAGCGGTGTCTAGCCCGCGTCAGGTGGTTGATTTTCCACGCATTTTGGCCTATGCTAAGGATGCAGACGAGTTTGTCCGCCAGGTTTGCCGTGACCACACCGGCTGGCGGAGAGATGAGTGGGCTTATGGCCCACTTTTTATTTGCGGAAAATTCCCCGATTTTGGGGCAGTTTTTGGGGCGCATGGCCGGAATTTGGCCACCTGCTGGGCGGCATGAGAACAGGGTGCCCGGCGAGCGATTGTTGCTCGCTGGGGTGAAAGAACGATGGCAGTCAAGCTGGAAACAATCCGGGCGGCAGCGGTACGAGTAGCGGCCTCGCATGGATTGGACGTGGTGGAGATCGAGTTCATCGGCCCGGCAAAGGAGCGCATCCTGCGCGTTTACCTCGAGAAAAATGCCGAGGGACGGGCAAAACTGAAGGCGGCTATCGATGCCGGATCTGCCGAGAATGGAACCGGGAACCTGCCCGAACGGCTGATTCAGGAGACGCCGGCGGGCAAGCTCAAGGTCGAGCAGCTCTCCTGCGTTACACACGAGGATTGCGCCGCTTTCAGCCGGGATTTCGGCGTGCTGCTGGATGTGGAAGACCTGGTTCCGGGCGCGGAGTACACGCTGGAAGCCAGCTCTCCGGGGCTGGACCGCAAGTTGACCAGGCCTGAGGATTATCAAAGGTTTGCGGACTCTTTGATCAAGGTGCAGACCTTCGAGCCGGTTCGCAACAACCGCCACTGGCAGGGACGGCTGACAGCCAGCGTCGGTGACACCATTACGCTTGACCTGAATGCGGTCAAGCAGAACAGCAAAAGCCGGAAGGCCGGCGTCAGCACGGTGGAGATTGCGCTGGTGAACATCGAGAAGGCGCAACTGGTACCGGAGATTTAGTACAAGCAGGGACTAGGGACTAAGGGACTAGACCCCGATTTCATGGAAGATGAAACAGCAACCGGCTGGGGCGCGAATCGTCTCAGACCGTGAGACTACCGAGAGAGCAAGCAGAGTATGGCCAGCGTTTTGTACCAGAGTATCGAGCTCCTGAGCCAGGAAAAAAGCATTGACCCCGCCATCGTTGTCGGCGCCGTCGAGGAGGCCATCGCCCTGGCCAC
>OCZT010001144.1_pt1 | contig 27455 bp, 27 predicted proteins | sample 1539031 | NCBI WGS metagenome assembly OCZT01 (sample SAMEA3539308, study PRJEB22396) | soil metagenome | biome: tundra; feature: field; material: soil | place: USA | collected 2010-05 | depth 0.15 m | reverse complement strand
TTTTGTCTTTCACTTTCTCCTTTATCCTTTCACCTTTAACCTTGTTCTCACTTTTATCTTTTTACTTTTAACTTTTGTCTTGACCCATGACTGATCTGGCTGTAATAATGTCTGTTTATCAAAATGACAAATTGAAGTATTTAATAGAATCTGTTCAGAGTATTCTTAATCAGACATTTACTCGGTTTGATTATTATATTATTTTTGATGGTCCGGTGGCCTTAGATATAGAAAACTATATCACATCAATAGGGGATAGCCGGATTAAATTATTCAGGCTGGAAAAGAACGGCGGCTTAGCAAGGGCACTTAATTTTCTGTTGGAAATAGTTCTGAAGAATCCTGAATACGAGGTGATCGCCAGGATGGATGCTGATGATATTTCTTTACCTGAACGCTTTGAAAAGCAGCATAAGTTTTTGTCTGAAAATCCGGATATTGCATGTGTCGGATGTTGGTATCATGAGATTAATGAGTTGGGAAAACATCTGGCAGACAGGAAGTTGCCAATAGATCATGAAGCTCTGAAAAAACGGTACTACGCCAGAACTCCATTTGCTCATCCTTCTGTGATGTACCGGAGACAACTTATTGAAAAGTCGGGTTTTTATCCGACTGACACGGTCTTAATGGAAGATAATGTGTTGTGGGGTAAAGCTTTAAAACAAGGTTTAAGGTTTGCAAATATTCCGGAATATTTGTTCAAATTCAGAAAAGATTTAATGTTTTATAAGCGAAGATCAGGAATAAAATATGGTTGGAATTTTATAATAACCAGATTTAAAATAAGTAAATCATTAAGCTTCCCTGTTTTTTCCTATTTGTTCTCGTTCTTTATCGGTATAATTAAAATGATGCCGGCATTTCCGCTCAGATTTATTTATTTGGCTACAAGAAGACATTCAAAGTGAAGTTCAAATCTAAAATAACGTTACAATATGCTGGATTCTGCAGGATCCATTTGCGCTTTCATGATTATATTGTTTTTATAATCCTGATTAGTTCCAGTTTTAATCTGAAAGCACAAAAGTTAACTGTGGATAATTCTAATTTCTTTTATCAAATATCCCCAATTTACGATTTTAAACGAAGCATTGTCAGTTTAACATTTGATGATGATCTATAAATCAGTTTAAAATTGCTCTACCTATCCTGAAAGAGAAAGGAATTCCGGCTACCTTTTATGTAATAACTAATCTAGTCGATAGCAAAATTATAAGTATATTATTAGACAACCTTTCAAAGGACTATATGTAATATGTCATGAGTTCGTTTACACTTTCTAAGGAAAAAATTGTATCATGAGTTCGTTTACACTGACATTATTTCATTCTGTGTATTTCTTTCGGAATCCACTCCTAGTGAATCAGAGAGGGATTTCGAAAGAAATGAAAACATGCTTGCATGTCAACTTGGCGTCAACGAACTCCTGACATTTTGATGTAAACGAACTACTGATATTTATCAACTATGAAATAGGATCTCATACTGTGACTCATCCAAATTTAGTCAAAATAGGAAGTGAAGATGCTAAAATGAAATTATTGAATTCACATGCATTTTTACAAAGAAATTTTGGAATAAACTCAGGATTAACAATGAGTTATCCATGGGGAATCTATAACAATCAAATACAGCAAATAACTAAGAGCATCTATTTCGCAGCACGATCTACTGATCCGGGTTATAATTCATTAATTAATTTAAACAGATATGCGCTCAAAACGCAGAGTTTTGACAAACGGACCGGAGCGTATAATGCAAATCCATGGGTTGATTATGCAATACAAAACAATTTATGGTTGGTAGAAATGATTCATGGAATAAACAATGTGGGCTACTCAGCAATTGATTCTAAAGTACTTGCAGAACACCTCGATTATATAAAAAAAGTTGAAGATAAAATCTGGTGCAGCACTGTCAGTAATGTTATCAAGTACATAGATGAATCAAAGAACACAGAGATCAGATGCGATATTTGTAACGATACGGTTTATAATTTTAGGATTAATGATTTTATGGATGACTCTGTCTATAACCAGCCTTTATCTATAAGGATTAAAGTACCAGCCAATTGGGATAGTATTTTGATAACTAATGTTGCAAAGTTTAAAACAGAATACAATAATAAAAACAAATTCATATTATTCAATGCTTTACCGGATAATAAAGTAATTACTGTCAGACCAAAATTAATATCCATCCCTGAAAAGGAATCAGGTATAAGGCTTGTCTATCTTAGTGCCAATCCTTTCCATGATAATATAAGATTATCTCTGGAAGCTCTCGATCCAAAAGATATTGATGTTGTTTTGTGTAATATGAATGGGAAATTATTAATACATAAGAAAGAAAAATCTGTCTATGGCGTGATTAACCTTTTCTTTGACACGTCTGACATAAGTAATGGGCTATATATTTTGAGGATCAGCAGCGGGCGTAAGGATTATTTTATTAAAAAATTAGTAAAAATTTGAAATACTTAATCCAGATATTTGATTCATTGAAACTTTCATTGACAAGACTGGCTCTTGAAAATTTGGGATATGATGTTGTCTGCATTGGAAATAAAAATCTGACTTTTGATTATCAAAGGACAAAATCAAAATTGAAAATTCAACGACAAATATATTTTTTGATTATTACACCACAAGTACATTATATAAAAGACCATTTAAAAACAACTGAAACTATTAAATTTGACATTCTATTCTCTATAAATGGTCACATAATCTGTCCCATCCTTTTGGGATTCATTTTCAATGCATTCATGGAAAAAGGAGAACAGATTATTTGATAAAGTATATTCTTTGACCCAAAAGATTCTAATTACATGCAGAATATTAAAGGACTAGTAAAACCAACCCTTTTAATTACTTTTTTTTCATTTTTAGGTATTACTATTAGTTTTTGCTCTCAACTAATTATAGGATATTATTTTGGAGCAACTGCTGAAAGAGATGCCTATTTTGTAGCAATAACTATTCCGACTTATCTGTCCGCAATATTTATTGGTTCAGTCGGTATTATTTTTTTACCTAAAATTGTTAGTATACTTAATAATAAACCAAGTGAGAGTATAAATTTTTTAAGTTCAATATTCTGGATGTTAACTCTTATTTTGTTAAGTTTTTCAGTTATTGGAATTTTATTTTCAAGTAGCATAATTAAATCCGTTTCCCCAGGTTATGATGTGCAACAGAATGCATTAACTTCAAAAATTCTGATGTTATTAATGCCTACATGTATTATTAGTGTTCTGAGTAATTTTTTGAGTTCCCTCTATCAAATTCAAAATAATTTTCTACGACCAGCATTAAGTTCGATAATAACTTCTGTTATAAGCCTATTCTTTATTATCTTATTAAGTAATAAAATAGGAATATTTGGTTTGGCTGTTGGTTACTTAGTTGGTTCAATAATATCGTTTATTTTTTTATTACCAATCCTAAAAACTTATAAGCTTCGATTATATATAAATTTGAATAGTTCAGAGATTCGATCATTTCTAAGAACTTTATTTCCACTATTCTTAACCGGTATTTTATTTCGTTCAACAAGTCTTTTTGAGAGAATGATTGCTTCAGGGTTGCCAACTGGAAGCATCTCGTATTTAGGTTATACAGGTCAGATTCTGGCTATACTAGCAACTATAACCTCAAGTGGGATTGCTGTTAGTTTCTATCCTATGTTTTCTAAAATGTGGTCTGAAAATAGAATGAGTGAGTTAATTCCTTTTTTTAATAAGATTTTCAGGGTAATACTTTTGATTTCGTTACCTATATTTTTCTTTTTTATTTTATTCGGAGAAATACTGGTAAAAATTATATTTGAAAGGGGAGCCTTTACAAGCAGTGTCTCAATAGCAGTTAGCATTGCATTGGCGTGGTCAATGGGTGCATTTGTTTTTCAAAACTTAGGTAGTGTTGTTTCTAAAGTATTTTATGTTACAGGAAAAACATCTGTAATATCGATTATTGCTAGTTTGGAAATTTTAATCTACATTTCACTAGGTTTCTTTTTGAGTAAGTATATTTCCTTTATTGGACTTTCAATCTCTCTCTCAATATCGAGCATGTTTAATATTCTTTTATCACTGATACTTATTAATAAAAAGATATTTAAAATTAGTTTTAATTACCTGCTATTTGATTTTTTAAAAATATTATCAATCTCCGCCATATCATTTATTTCTATATACTACCTTTACCATTTAATGAGAATTGAGAATAATTTATATTTAGCATTCTTTCTGATCATTGGAATGATTAATTACTTTTTTTTAGGAATTGTCTTTAAGATTAATGAAATTTTATATTTAAAAAGCAAACTATTAATACTAACATCTAAACTTAAAATGATTATTTATAATGGAAGAAATTAGACATAATAATGAAATCCTTGCTATAATTATTAGTCATGATTTTAACAAGGATGGTATTTCTTTTTTCACTCCAGATGATTTTTCTCAGCAATTGGCATTTATGAAACATCCTACGGGAAAACTAATTCCTCCTCACGTACATAATATTGTAAAACGAGAGGTACATTATACCAAAGAAATATTATTAATCAGAAAAGGTAGGCTTAGAGTCGATTTTTATGATGACTGCAAAAACTATCTTGAAAGCCGAATACTTTCGGAAGGTGATGTAATACTTTTATCAACCGGGGGACATGGTTTTGTAATTCTGGAAGATGTTGAAATGTTTGAAGTAAAACAAGGTCCTTATGCTGGAGAGTTAGATAAAACAAGGTTTGAAGGTATAGATGAATCAAAAATAATTCTAAAATAATTATTATGGATTTTATACCCGTTTGTGAACCATTTCTAAATGGTAATGAGCTAAAATATGTCAATGATTGCATAAATACTGGCTGGATTTCTTCTTCTGGAAAATATGTTAAAGCATTTGAGGAAAAATTTGCTGATTATTGTCAGGCAAAATATGGGGTTGCAGTATGTAATGGTACTGTGGCTTTACATTTAGCACTCATCTCAGCCGGTATAAAACCAGGTGATGAAGTAATTATTCCTGACTTTACTATGATAGCATCAGCCTTTGCAGTATGTTATGTAGGGGCTATTCCAGTTTTTGTTGATGCTGACCCTGATACATGGAATATTGATGTTTCAAATATTGAAGAAAAAATTTCTGCAAAAACGAAAGCAATAATGCCGGTATCAATTTTTGGACAGCCTTGTGAAATGGATAAGATTTGGCAGCTTGCAGAGAAATATAACCTAATGGTAATTGAAGATGCCGCTGAATCACATGGTGCCGAATATAAGGGAAAGAAGACTGGTAGTTTAGCAGATATATCAGCATTCAGTTTTTTTGCTAATAAGAACATCACTACTGGGGAAGGTGGTATGATAGTTACTAGTAGCAAACAGCTATACGACAAAGCTCGATATCATAAGAATTTATGCTTTCCTTTGGATGCGCCAAGGGATTACAGACATAATGATATTGGCTTTAATTATCGTATGTCGAACTTGCATGCAGCTATTGGCCTGGCCCAGACTGAAAAAGCTGACGAGTACATAGAATTGAGAATTAAAAACGCAGGATTGTATCGAAAATATTTATCAGATATTCCGGGTATAATATTTCAAATAACACTTGAGAATCTAAAATCCGTTCACTGGATGAATGCGATAATTGTTGATTCATCTAAGTATGGCAGAACACGTAATGAATTGATCGATTTTCTTAAAGTAAATAATATTGAAACCCGGCTTTTATTTATTGGAATGCATAAACAACCATCATTAATTAACTACGGATGTAACCCGTATGGAAATTATAAAGTTACAGAATGGCTTTCTGATAATGGACTGTACTTGCCTTCAGCAAGCAATTTATCGAAAACATCGATAGAATATATATGTGACCTTATTTCTAAGTTTTCTAAATTATAACGATTATGGTATTTGATAACTATGCAAAGTATTATAATCTTTTATATAAAGACAAAGATTATAAAAATGAGGTTAATTATATTGATCTGCTGATAAAGAAATACTCAAAGAACAACAAAGAAAGTAAGAGAATACTTGATATTGGTTGTGGAACAGGTATCCATGCCAACTATCTTGCGGAAAAGGGATTTAATGTTACTGGTATAGATTTTTCAAAAGAGATGATTTCCATAGCAAATAGGGGAAAAAGTAAAAACACTAGATTTTTTGTTTATGATGCCACTAGTTTTGATCTCTCCGGCAAATTTGATATCATCCTTTCTTTATTTCATGTTGTCAGTTATCAAATAGAAAATCAAAATATTAAAGATCTGTTTGTAAATGTCTCAAAACATCTAAGAAAAAATGGATTGTTTATTTTTGACTTCTGGTATGGCCCAGCAGTACTTTCAGAAGGACCGTCAGTTAGAATAAAAAGGTTGGAGGATAACGATATTAAAATTGTTCGGTTAGCTGAGCCAGAAATGATGGTCAATAATAATATTGTAAAGGTAAATTATGAATTATTAATTACTGATAAACTCAGTAAAAAATCAGAAACTATAAATGAGACACATAATATGCGTTATTTATTTATTCCTGAAATTGAATCATACCTTAAGAGTTGTAATTTAAATGCCTTGCATTACGAAGAATGGATGACAGGTAATGAACCATCTCTTAAAACATGGGGCGTCTGTTGCATAGCCAAAAGAATATAAAAATTTGAAAAAGATGAGAGTTAGGATAGTATGTTATGAAGATGTGCATCAATGGATAATTGGTAAGTTTGCCCTAAGGATGCAGGAATACTTGCTGAAAATGAATATAGAGGTTGACATTGAAAAAACACCTGATCCAAATGCAGATATTAATCATCACATAATTTACGGAAGTTATGAGGTTAAGGAAAAGAGCACAGCAATTGATACTTTAATGATTACTCATATTGATGATATTGCTAAGCTTAAAAGATTAAAAAATCAAATGCAATACGCAGAATTAGGAATCTGTATGTCAAGAGAAACAATGATTAATTTGACAAACTTGGGAATACCTCGAAATAAATTGTGTTATATAAATCCTGCACATGATGGGGTTATTAAGCCTCGCAAAATCATTGTTGGAATAACCTGCAGGGTACAAAAGGATGGTAGAAAAAGAGAATTTATGGTTGATGAATTAGCGAAAAACTTAAACCCCACCGAATTTGAATTTAAAATTATGGGTGAATTTTGGTCACCTCAAGTTATTAATTTAAGAAAGAACGGATTTACTGTTGATTATTTTGAAAATTTCGATTATACTGAATATGTAAAATTAATACCTTCTTTGGATTACTACCTTTATACTGGTACGGACGAAGGCCAAATGGGTTTTATTGATGCTCTTGCTGCAGGAGTTCAGACAATAGTTACTCCACAAGGTTATCATTTAGATGCAAATGGGGGTATTTCGTATAGTTTCACATCTATGAACGAATTATTAGATTGTTTTAAAGCGATAATTCAAAAAAGGAATGGATTAACAAGTTCTGTAGAAAATTGGAATTGGGAAAATTACACTAAAAAGCACTTAGAACTTTGGCGGTACTTATTGTCAAATAAGTCGTCCAAAGATTCATTGGACAAATATAGTCTGAATTCAGATGATGGTCTTAATTCCTTAGAAGAGTTTAGTAAATCTTTTGATAAAACTCCTGGTATAAAAAAGCTTAAGTTGTTAGTGAAACTGAACTATGAACGAATTCGGCATTATTATTACTCTAAACGAAATATTAATCGTAAAGACTAATTGGTATCTGATGGAGTTAAAATTACTTTAGGTGTCTAAACGATACTTATTTTATCTAAAGACTAGTTGATAAATTTCACTAGCTCATTTACATCAAAATGTCAAGAGTTCATTTACGCCAGGATGACATGCCAGGATATTTTCATCTCTTTCACAATTCCTCTTTGCTTAATTAGGAGGGGATTCCGAAAGAAATGAAAAGGATGAAATAATGTTGGTGTAAACGAACAACTGATACATTTTCCCTTTAAAAAGTGCGAACAAACTCATGACATATTACGACTATTATTATTAAAATGTAGTGAAAAGGATCTTAATGTTAGTTAGGTACTATGCCCCACATAAAGGTGGAAACGAACGTCAGTGCCAGCTTCTATCAGAGCATTTGGCGGGTAATAACGCTAAAGTTGTAGTTCTTACAGAAAGATACTCAGGCAAATTGCAAAAAAAAGAAATAATTAACCAGGTAGAAATTATAAGGTTAAGTTCACTTAATACATATTTCGACATTAGTAAAGTCAAGTCAGGTAATTTCTTTGCCAGGTTATTTCGTTTTGGGTTTTATTACGTTGCTGAGTTTTCTTTAATGTTTAACATTTTTCTCTTTTTAAGATACCAGAAAGTAAAAAATGAAGTCTTGCATATACATCAGAACAACTGGATCGCATTTTGGGGAATACTTGGCATTAATAAGAGGATTCCTGTTATTATTAAGGATGCAACTTTGAATGGTTTTAATGAGCTCCGGTTAATGCCACTAAATACCTACATGAAAAAAAGAATAATCAAAGATGGTAGGTTTGTAGCAATATCCACAGATATAAGAAGTAACCTGCTGGAAAATGGTGTAAAAGAAGAAAATATTTATTTAATTCCCAATGCTACTATAGTTCCATCAAAATCTAATTCATATCACAATTCTCAAGACATTATTTTTGTAGGCAATTTTGATCAAGGGAAAATTAAAAGTCTCGATATATTAATCAACGCAATGATTCATGTTTTTAAACAAAACAAAGAAACAAGACTCTTAATTATTGGGAAAGGAGATCCGAGATCTTATTTAAAACTGATTGATAATTATCCTTTATTCAAAAATAGGATACAGTTTTTGGGTCAAATTGATAATATTTCTCAATATTATCTAAACTCATTTATATTTGTGTTACCATCCAGAAGCGAAGGAATGTCTAATGCTTTGCTTGAAGCTATGAGTTACGGTATGCCTTGCATAAGTACGAAAGTTTCCGGGTCAAATGACCTAATAGTAAATAATCAAAATGGAATGTTGGTGGATATTGGAAACGATAATCAATTAGCAGAAAGTATATTGCATTTAATTTCTCATAGGGAATTTGCTTATCAGTTAGGAAAAAATGCGCGAAAGACGATATTTAACAACTATCAAATTGATTTAATTGCCCGGGAGTATATGAAATTGTATAACCAAACTAGTGTGAGAAATGAATAGAAAAAGTCCTATGGTTTCAGTTATTATACCCTGCTATAATCAAGGCAAGTACATTGAAAAAACTATCCAAAGTGTCTTAGCTTCAACTTATCCCAATTTTGAGATTATCGTTATTAATGATGGATCTACTGATTTTTTGACAAATGAAATATTTAATACCAATTCATGGCCTAAAACCAGAATTATTAATACAAAAAATGTTGGAGTGGCAGAGGCGAGGAATATTGCTATAAAACATTCAACGGGAAAATATATTTTGCCTTTAGATGGAGATGATAAGATTTCTTCCGGTTACTTAAAAGACGCTGTAGAAATATTAGACAATAATCCTAATATAAAAGTTGTTAGTTGTGAGGTGCGATTCTTTGGAAATAAATTTGGAGTATACAATCTACCCGATTATTCTTTGGAAAATTTATTACGTCAAAATATTCTGGTTGTTTCGTCTTTCTTCAGAAGAGATGATTTCGATAAAACTATCGGGTATAATCCCAATATGATTTACGGACATGAAGATTGGGACTTTTGGCTATCGCTTTTGGAATCCGGAGGTGATGTGCACAAAATACCTAAAGTGCACTTTTATTATAGGATCAGGAAAAAATCCAGAAACAGATCAATGGAGGATGAACATTACAAATTCCTGCAAAATCAAATATTTGAAAACCATAAAGAATTGTATTTGAAACATTTTATTAACCCCAGGTTAACAATTGAATACTCTATGGTTTACAGATTAAAAAAATATTGTTTAGATAAAATACTACATTCTCCTTTTAAGTATTTTAGATTTTTAAAATAAGCAATCAATTTTCCTGATTGCCATTCGCCTTGCGGGTATTACGGCGTGGAAGACTTAACTAAACGACATTGATCTATATATGTTAAACGTAAAAAAAATAATTTTAGCATTATTATTTTGTTGTATTGGTATATTTGCTTCTTCAGGTATATGCTATGTTGCATTTGCTGTAATTATTTTTCTTACATTGTTATCAGTACTCTTAAGACCTGAGTTTAAAATATCTTTTAATCAGATTGAAGATCTGATTCCACTGGCATTTATGGGAGTATGGATATATGGTGTGATCGTGGGTTTAGTAAGACATAATCAACCCAAATATATCTTCGCTAATTTTGCAGGAATGATTGTCTATGCGTTCTATTATGTATTAATCGTCTTTAGAATACCTAAACTAACTGTATTTAAAATTGCCTTTTACGGAGGTGTCACAATAGCGACATTTACTACAATTATTTTTTACTTAAACAGCTGGGGAATAATTTCACTCTACAGAGGGTGGTCAAGTACCGGTCAGGTAAGGGTCTTTATTACTATTCTTGCAACTGCGTATATTCCATGGCTTTATACAGTTTCTCTTTTTTTTATGCCCAATAGTAAAAAAGAGATATTGAGGTCTACTTTCAGCATAAAGAATATAACGTCCCTGTTTATATTTCTGATTTGTTCTTTTTCTATATTATATATTTCCGCCTCAAAGGGATTTACCTTAGGAGTATTGTTTTATTTCATTTTTGTACCTGTGCTTTTTTATAGTCCTAAATTTTTGAAGGGTAAACTGAATGTTAAATTACCGATATTTCTGACTTTTATTCTAATTCTTTTCGTTGTGTATTCAAGCTTAGGTTATGGAGACATAGTAACTAAACTGTTTGCAAAAGTCGATATCTCAAACAAAGCAAGATATGATCAGTTGGATTTTATTATTAATGACTTTAATTTTTTTGGCAACGGGTTGGGTGCAACTATAAAAGGTCTGGTTAGAAGCATCTCAACACCATATGGGTTTGAATTAACCTACCTGAATTTAATTCACAAATTTGGTTTTATGAGCTTAATTCTATTCTTGGGATGGACCTATTTGTTTATTAAAATAATTGGTCGGATTCTGGTTGGGAAAGAACTACTGTTTAATATTGCTGCTTTTGGGGCTTTAGGTTATATGCTACCCTCAATTGGAAATCCATTACTAATGCATCCGGCCTGCGTAATGCTGAATTGTATTGCTTTGTACCTGACCAGAAAACCAATAGATAAATCGGCTAATAAGTCAGAATTGGTGCCCGATGCCAATTAATAATTAAACCATAATTACATTTCTAAATGGATAAGGTTTCTGTCGTGCTCTTGAACTGGAACGGTATCAAATATGTTGAAAAGTGCGTTAAGTCAGTTATCGACCAGGTATATGAAAATATAGAGTTCATAATAGTAGATAATGCGTCTACTGACGGGTCAATTCAAAAGTTACAAGAAAAATATCCCTCATTACGATACATTCAAAACGAAAGCAATTTGGGTTTTGCTAAAGGGATGAATCAGGGAATTGAAATTTCGAAAGGCGACTACATTCTACTTTTAAACAATGATGTTTATTTGGATTCAAACTACATCAAAGATGGATTAAGCAGATTGCAGAAGGATGAAAATATTGGTTTTATTGGAGGATTAGAATACATGTGGAAAGATGACACACTTACCGATATACTTCATATTTCTTGCGGGCCAATGTATTTGCGAAAAAGAATGCAAATAACCGGGAATAAACAATTATATAATGAACAGTATTGTTTCGGAATTACGGGTTCATTTCCTATTGTAAGAAAAAAAATGTTAGATGATATTTTTACTGTTTCCGGTTATTATTTTGATGAAGATTTTGGGACAGGCTGGGAAGATACTGATATGAGATTCAGAGCTTTTTTAAGAGGATGGAAAACCCTCTATTATCCTGAGATTCGTGCCTGGCATATTCTTTCTGCATCCGATGAGGGTAAGATCAGACTAACAGATAAAAACAGTAAATATCAGGTCCGGATTTTCAGAAACAGATATTTTGTGATTTTAAAAGACTTACCTCATGAAATAATGAAATGGTTGAGAATCCACTTGTTTTTAGCTGAAGTTCTTATAATTCCGTATTATTTAATTTTATATCCACGGGCATTCAGGTCTCTCATATCTGCAAAAATCGAGTACAAAAAGAAAAAAACGATTATGCTCGAAAAGAGAAAAAGAATACAGGAAAATCTGCTTGTAAATTTAGATGACTTAAAGAAAATGTTCATAGAATTTTAATTATGTTCAAAAATCAGATTTTATTAATTACCGGAGGAACTGGCTCTTTTGGTAATGCAGTACTAAACAGATTTTTAAATACTGATATAAAAGAGATACGAATATTCTCACGTGATGAGAAGAAACAGGATGATATGCGTCGACGCTATAATAATAGTAAAATTAAATTTTATATCGGAGATGTGCGTGATGCAAGCAGCATTGACAGGGCAATGGTTGGCGTTGATTTTATATTTCATGCAGCTGCTTTAAAGCAGGTTCCTTCAAGTGAGTTTTTTCCTGTCGAAGCTGTAAAAACAAACATTCTTGGCACTGATAATGTCCTGCAAGCTGCAGAAAAATATAAAGTGAAGCGGGTTGTGGTTTTGAGCACGGATAAAGCAGCATATCCGATAAATGCTATGGGGATGTCGAAAGCATTAATGGAAAAAGTAATGATTGCAAGATTTCGAAATAATGATCCTTCTTCTCAAATATTTTGCGGGACTCGTTATGGGAATGTCATGGCTTCACGCGCTTCTGTAATACCACTATTTATTGAACTCATTAAGACAGGTAAACCATTAACAGTTACCGATCCTAACATGACCAGGTTCATGATGACACTTGAAGATGCTGTTAACCTTGTTCTTTACGCGTTTAAAAATGGACAACCGGGAGATATTTTCGTTCAGAAAGCACCTGCAGCAACAATTGAAACTTTGGCTAAAGCACTGCTGGAATTATATAAATCGAATAGTGATATCAGGGTTATTGGTACCCGTCACGGCGAGAAACTCTATGAGACACTGGTAAACAGGGAAGATATGGTAAAAGCTGAAGATCTTGGAGATTATTTCAGAATTCCTGCAGATAACAGGGATTTGAACTATGCACAATATTTCTCGGAGGGAATACCTGAGGTTGCAAAATATGAAGAATATCATTCGCATAATACGAGGCTTCTTGGTATTGAAGAAATGAAAGAGATGCTTCTAAAACTATCTATGGTGAGGAGAGACATTTTCGGCGAAGAATACGATAATCAAAATTCCTATTAGTAATGATAAGAATCGGAATTACCGGACAAGTAGGATTTGTCGGGACACATCTTTTTAATACTATCAGCTTATATCCTGATAAATTCAAACGAATTCCCTTTAAGGATGATTTTTTTACAAATAAAAATAAGTTGTCTGAATTTGTTTCTAATTGCGATGTTATAGTTCACCTGGCTGCCTTAAACAGACATAATGATCCAAAGGTTATTTGTGAGACAAATATAGCATTGGTGAAACAGTTAATATCAGCTTGCGAGTCGACCTCAACAAAACCTCATATTCTATTTTCGTCTTCCACTCAGGAAGAACAGGATAATCTCTACGGACGTTCGAAGAAGGAGGGAAGGGAACTATTTGAGAAATGGGCTTTAAAGAATGGTTCAAAATTTTCCGGGTTTGTAATTCCAAATGTTTTTGGATCCTTTGGGAATCCATATTATAATTCTGTAGTTGCCACATTCTGTCACTAGTTAGCTCATAATGAAACTCCACGGGTGGATGTTGACGCAGAATTAAAACTTATATATGTTGCAGAGTTGGTTTCCGAGATTCTGAGAATTATTGAAGCAAAAGATCTGGTAAATACTTCGCTGAACGAGGTTGAAAAATATATAATTCCACACACCTATACGATTAAAGTATCAGACTTGCTTAAAAAGTTAACCGGGTTTAAAAATGAGTACTTTGCTGACGGAGTGTTACCCGATTTGAACAATTCTTTTGACAGAAATCTTTATAACACATTTCTTACGTATATTGATCACCAATCGTTTTTCCCATTTCATCTGAAACTTAAGACTGATGAGAGAGGTTCATTTGTTGAAACTTTAAAATTGAATAGTGGGGGGCAAATCTCTTTTTCAACAACAAAACCAGGTATCACCCGGGGTAATCATTTCCATACCAGAAAAGCAGAACGGTTTACAGTAATTAAAGGTCTTGCACGAATCGAGTTGCGATGGATTGGGACCAGCAACAAATTAACATTTGAACTTAATGGTGAAAATCCATCTTTTGTGGATATGCCGATCTGGTATACGCATAATATTACCAATGTTGGCAATGAAGAATTATATACCTTATTTTGGATAAATGAATTCTTTGATTCTAAAGATCCTGATACATATTTTGAACAGGTATAATTAATTAATAAAATGAAAAAACTAAAAGTACTGACAGTAGTAGGTACAAGACCTGAAATTATTCGTTTGTCATGTGTACTGCAAAAACTTGATGAGAGCGAGGCTATTGATCACATTTTGGTGCATACCGGACAAAATTATGACTATGAATTGAATGAAGTTTTTTTTGAGGATCTAGGTCTAAAGAAACCCGATTCTTTTCTGAATGCTGCAGGTGATAACGCCACAACAACAGCCGGGAATATTCTGATAAATATTGATCCTATATTAGAAAAAGTGAAGCCAGATGCTTTTCTTGTACTGGGTGATACCAACAGCTGCCTTTGTGCAATTGCAGCAAAAAAACGTCATATCCCAATCTTTCATATGGAGGCTGGGAACCGTTGCTTCGATCAAAGGGTTCCGGAGGAAACGAATCGTAAAATAGTTGACCACATAAGCGACATTAATCTTACTTACAGTTCAATTGCCAGGGAGTATCTTTTAAGTGAAGGTTTACCGGCCGATCGGATCATAAAGACCGGTAGTCCGATGTATGAAGTCCTTAATACATATATGCCTAAAGTTGAGAAATCAACCATATTAAAAGACCTCAACCTTACTAAAAATGAGTACTTTATAATTTCAGCTCACAGGGAGGAGAATATTACTTCAGAAACTAATTTTTTCAATCTGGTTGAGATCATAAACTATATTGACAAAACTTATAAACTACCTATAATAATTACTACTCACCCTCGTACCAGAAAGATGATAGAAAATCAAAAGATTCAGTTTAGTCCTGAAGTCAGATTGATGAAACCATTTGCTCTGAGTGATTATTTGAATCTTCAAATGAACTCGAAAGCCGTATTGTCAGATAGTGGAACGATTAGCGAGGAATCTTCTATATTAAACTTCCATGCCTTGAATATACGTGAAACACATGAAAGACCGGAGGCAATGGAGGAAGCATCCGTGATTATGGTAGGTATGAATAAGGAGAGAGTTATACAGGCACTGTCAATTCTTGATAACCAGGTGAAAGGGGAAAAGAGACTTTTAAGGCTGGTGGGGGATTATTCTATGCCAAATGTATCTGATAAAGTACTCCGTATCATTATTTCATATACTGACTATATTAATCGGGTTGTCTGGGCTAAATAAAAGATATGAGAGTATTGTTTTTGATGATTTCTTATCCTGATGTATCCATAAACACTAATATGTATACAGATATTACCAAAGAATTTCTAAGAAATGGACATGACGTATATGTTGCTGCTCCATCCATTGAGACAACTGGGACCAATGATGAAGGAGGCATTAAGGTACTAAGAATTAAAACTCTTGCGCTTTTCAATACTTCTTTCATACGGAAAGGAATAGCGAATCTCTTGCTTCCATATCAGTATAAAAGAGCAATAAACAATCATTTTAAGAATATCCCCTTTGATTTAATTTTAACACCTACACCTCCCATAACCTTTATCGAAATCGTAGATTATCTAAAGAAGAAGTATAGGTCAAAGGTGTATTTAATTCTACGGGATATATTCCCGCAAAATGCCAGGGATCTTGGGTTAATACGTAATCCTTTAATTTTAAAATATTTCAGAAGGAAGGAAAAAAAATTGTACCAGCAGGCAGATTCAATAGGCTGCATGTCACCAAAAAACATTGATTTTGTTCATAATCATAATCCTGAAGTCCTTTGGGATAAACTTCATCTTTTACCTAATTGGACTAGTGTAAATGAATATGATAATAAAAATTCAGGGATCAGAGTTAAATATGATATCAAAGAAACATTTGTCGCTTTGTTTGGTGGAAATTTTGGGATTCCACAAAAAATGGAATTTTTAGTTGAGGTCGCCGAAATGATCAAGTATAACAAAGATATTCTTTTTCTCTTTGTTGGTGAGGGAACTGAAAAGAGCTCAATACAAAGGAAGATTAAGGACAAAAACCTGGGAAATATTAGGATATTAGATCAATTGACTAGAGAAGAATATTTAGAATTGTTAAAAGAATGCGACATTGGACTTGTGTGTCTCTCAGACAGATTTACTATTCCAAATATTCCTTCCCGTACACTATCTTATTGGTCGCGCAAAAAACCTGTTCTTGCAGCTGTTGATGAGAGTACTGATTATGGTGATCTACTTGAAAAAAGTAATGGTGGTTTATGGTCCATAACAGGAAATAAAGAGAGCTACATTCAAAATTTGTATTTCCTCTATAATAATCCGGACATTAGAAAAAAAATGGGAGAAAATGGTTATTATTATCTTATTAATGAATTGAATACGGAGAAAGCATATATTACCATTATATCCAGAATATAAATACTTCGACTTTTATTTATGCTATATCAAAAATATTTTAAACGAATTGTCGACATTATTAGTTCAGTACTATTGCTAATACTAACATCTCCAATCAATATTATAATTGCATTTATTCTATTTTTTGCAAATGGTGGCCATATATTTTTTGTTCAACCTCGACCCGGGAAAAATGGAGATATCTTTTTCATCCTGAAGTTTAAGACGATGAATGATAAAACTGATAAGTCAGGACACCTTTTACCAGATGTAGATCGCATGACTTCTGTTGGTAACTTTATTCGGAGAAATTCTTTAGATGAATTACCACAATTTATAAATGTTTTAAAGGGTGATCTTAGTTTAGTGGGCCCCCGACCTTTAATTCCAGAATACTTACCCTTATATTCTAAGGAACAGTCTAGACGTCACAATGTAAAACCCGGAATAACAGGGTGGGCACAGGTAAACGGAAGAAACGATATTTCATGGGGAACGAAATTTAAATTAGATGTTTGGTATGTTGACCATATTTCATTTAAACTGGATTTAAAGATTCTATTTTTAACTTTGCTCTCCGTCATTAACCGAAAAGGGATTAATAAAAATGGGCAGGCCACTACAGTAGCGTTTAATGGTAATAATTGATTTTTTTGAAATAAAGTTGATATGAAGATTAATTTAATAGAATATTTTGAACAAACAGTGAACAGAATTCCGGGAAAAATTGCTGTAATTATTGGGCAAAACAAAGTGACTTTTGGTGATCTGCATGCTAGATCATTAATTATAGCTCAAACGATTAATACTCTAATCCGATTCACAAATAAACCGGTTGCAGTGTATTTGTCGAAAAGTGTCGAGAGCATCTTTACAGACCTAGGTATCACCTATAGCGGGAATATTTATATGAATCTGGATATAAAAACCCCGCTAGAAAGAATAAAAAACATCCTGAATTTAACTCAACCATCAATCCTAATCTCTAACGATTCTTATTTGGACAATATAACACCAATTTGTCCGGAGGGAACAATTGTTTTGAATTTAGATAAAATTGACTTTGATTTTCATGTTGAGAGAGACGAGATTTTTAATCATCTATCATCGTTAGTCGACGTCGATCCTTATTGCATTATTAACACATCCGGTTCAACAGGAACACCTAAAAGTGTTGTGCTTAACCATAGGAGCTTCATAGATTTCACAGAGTGGGCTATTGAAAAACTTGAAATATCTGATGAAGAAATCATTGGATCTCTTTCTCCATTAGTATTCGATATTTATAGTTTTGAATTGTGTATGCTAATAGCAAAAGGGAGTACAATGGTATTATTGCCAGATAGTTTAGCTGCTTTTCCGGCAAATCTTCTTGAATTGATGAATGAAAACCATGTATCTTTTATTTTTTGGGTTCCTACAATTATGGTGAATATTGCGAATATGGACCTGTTGAGTAAAATAAAACTGCCTTCACTTAAGACCATATGGTTTGCTGGTGAAGTATTTCCTACCATTCTATTTAATTATTGGAAAAAGTATTTACCTGCTACCAAGTTTGTAAACCTGTATGGCCCGATTGAAATCACGTTAGATTGTACATATTTTATCATTGACCGGGAGATCCCTGATAATTTACCTATACCAATTGGATTTCCTTGCAGAAATACTGATGTAATTATTCTAAATGAACGAAATAAACAAGTTGAAACAGGCGAAGTTGGAGAGTTGTGTGTAAGAGGAACTTCCCTTGCTATGGGTTATTATAATAATCCGGAAAAAACCAAAGCTGCGTTCGTGCAGAACCCACTCAACACATCGTATTCTGAAATTATTTATAGAACAGGCGATCAGGTATATATAAACCAGTCTGGTGAAATTATTTTTAAAGGCCGCAAAGATACCCTCATTAAACATTTAGGATACAGGATCGAATTAGGAGAGATAGAACATGTAATAATCAATACACTTAAACTCGTTGAAAATGGTTGCGTAGTTTATAATTATATCAAAAAAGAAATCGTATTAATATATGAATCAAAGATTGACTACTCAATATCTGAAATGAGAAAAATAATATCTACTGCGCTACCAAAATATATGATACCAAGCAAATTCATCAGAATGAATGAATTACCCCGAAACATTAATGGTAAGATCGATAGATTATATCTTAACAATACTATAACTTCTTTATGATTCCATTAACTTCAGTAGATTCAATTCTCAGTATAATAACTCGTATTAAAACATTAAATAAGGGAAATTTAACGAACTTTTTCCTGGATATCCCAAAATCAGATCTTTGGATCAAACTGAATCTAATTCTTTATGAAGAGATCGGAGAAACCGTTTTTATTTTCAGGAATAATCAAGGATTTTATAATCTGTTTTATATTACAACTGACATTACAACTTTTAAAAGAGATTTCGAGGTTTTTTGCAGAAACAATTTAATTGATATTTTTGTCGTTGATATCGTAGGCAGAATACAGGATATTGAAGAAATTAAAAGCATTTTTACTCAAGCTGGGTTTTTTAAGTACACTTCATTAGTAAGAATGAGTAAAATCCAAACTCAAAACGAAAATTCTCATTCCGACAAAGAGACTATTTTTTATTCTGGTGCAAATGATCAAAGTCGTATATTTGACTTGCTTCAGATATATTTTGATCCCTATGCGGAACAATTGCCTTTAATCGATGAAATTATTTCCTGGTCAAAAAACAAAAATATTCTCATTTACAGTGATGACAATTTTACAATCCAAGGTTTTCTTATTTATGAATTAAAAGGGTTGACCTCATATTTAAGGTATTGGTTCGTTCATCCTGATTACAGAGACAAGAAAATTGGATCGGCATTGTTGAGAAAGTTTTTAGCGGAAAGCTCAAGCTCAAAACGTCAACTATTTTGGGTGATAGAATCAAATGACAATGCTATAAAAAGATATGAGCATTACGGATTTAGTAAAGAAACTTTAGTGGATTGTATTATGATTAATAGAAATATATATTATGGAGGATAAAATAATTCACATATTAACTCAGATTCGACCTGAATTCGATTTTACAAAATCCAAGGATTTTATCGAAGAAGGATTATTGGATTCATTTGACGTATTTAATTTAGTTAATTCCTTAGATCAAGAATTTGGAATCTCAATTGAGGGGATGGATATTAAAGCTGCAAATTTTTCCACTGTTGATAGAATAATTGCACTATTGCATAAAAATGGCGTTGAATTATGAATTTTAAATTTGATAAGAAGAGAATTTCAGGGATTCTGACAATATTGCCGGATAACGAGCTAAAGTTTGAAGATGGAATGGAGAATTATAATTTTTCTCCGGCTAAATCTCTGAAACTCAAATTAACGATGGGATACGATTCAAGAAGAGTCGTTAAAGATGGTGTTTGCACTTCTGATTTGTGTATATACGGACTTAATTATTTATTTGAAAATAAACTCCTTCAGAAAGATGATATTGATGCTATCGTATTAGTTACTCAGTCACCTGACTATATTATGCCCCCAACAAGTAATATTATTCAAGGCAAACTTGGGCTAAAGAATGATACTATTTGTATGGACATCAATCAGGGATGCGCAGGATTTGTGGTTGGTTTGTTCCAGTCGTATATGCTTTTAGAACTGGAACAAATCAAAAAAGTGATATTGTTAAATGCTGATATACTTAGTCGTAAAGTTTCTAAACGCGACAGAAATAGTAATCCTCTGGTAGGTGATGCTGCTTCAGTAACTATATTAGAAAAGTCGGAATACGCAAATCTGATTTTAGGCAGTATTAAAATGAATGGTGCTGCAGCAAATGCCTTGATGATTCCAGCCGGTGGATTCCGTACTCCTTCTTCTTCTGAAACTGCAATCTTGCGCGAAGATTCTGCTGGCAATTTCAGATCACTTGACAACTTGGTTATGAAAGGAGATGAAGTCTTCAACTTTGTACAAACTGATGTTCCGCCAATGATTGCAGATTTATTAACTTTGGCAAATATTCAACCAAACGATGTTGATTACTTTATGTTTCATCAGCCTAATAAATTTATGTTAAATAAATTAGCTGATAAAATAGGTGTGCCAAGAGAAAAAATGCCCAGTAATATAGTAGAGAAATTTGGGAATTCAAGTGGAGTATCAATACCTACTGCAATTTCATACAATATTGGCGATTTGCTTAATTCTAATTCATATTTATTGTGCTTGGCAGGCTTTGGGGTAGGGTTAACATGGGCATCAGCTTTATTAAGAGTTGGAAATACCGAATTCAATAAAATCATTTATTACTAAAATTTTTATATAAATCCATGGAAAATTTTGATATACTTATTGCTGAAATATTAGAAGTCGACAGTATAAATGCAGGCGATAAATTAGAATCGTTCGAATGCTGGGATTCATTGACTCTTTTATCTATTATTGCTTTATCCGATCAGAATTACGGAGTGAATCTAACTGCAAATGATGTACTGAATTCAGCTACTGTTGGTGGTTTGAAAGATTTAATAAAGTCAAGAATGAAATGAATCAGCCATATAATCCATTTACTCTAATTGGGAAAAACTATCTTGTTACCGGTGCTGCTTCAGGCATTGGGAAATCGACTAGCATTATACTATCCAAACTAGGCGCGAATCTGATATTGCTTGATATTGATTCTAGTGGATTAAACGAAACACTCAAAGAATGTAAAAGCACTGATCGGATTATTGTATTTGATTTGACAAAACTAAAGGCTCTTAAAGACGTACTTTTGGAACATGTTCTTAATTTTGGTAAACTGCATGGTTTTATTCATTTAGCCGGTAAACCATATATTTCACCGCTAAAGACAATTAGTGAAGAAAAATGTGCTGAAGTTTATGCATTGAATACTTATTCTGCCCTGGAACTTGCAAAAATATTTATAAATAAGAATATTTATTTTGGAGAAAAAGGATCTATTGTACTAGTTTCTTCTGTATATGGATTTGTGGGTTCTGCAGCTAATGTGGGCTATGCAATGAGCAAATCCGCTTTGCATGGAATTACAAAATCGTTATCTGTCGAATTAGCCAGTAGAGGTATACGGGTTAATTGTGTGGCACCTGGTTTTGTAAAAACAAATATGATGCACGAAATTGATGGTACATTCACTGACGATCATGTAAGAATCTTAAATGGATTACACCCTCTTGGGCTTGGTGAACCTGAAGATGTCGCCTATTCAATAGCATACTTGTTATCTGATGCCGCAAAATGGGTTACAGGATCAGTACTGAATATCGACGGTGGATTTACTGCCCAATAATCTGAATCATGGAAAATAAAAAGAGTTTTATTATAATAACCGGTGCTTCCCAGGGCATAGGTCGTTGTCTGGCAATTAATCTTTCTAATTACTACAATATCGTATTACATGGAAGAAATCTGGAGAGACTAAGAGAAACTAAATCCCTGTGTTCAATTGAAAATAAACAGATTATTTTTAGTTGTGATTTGGTAGAAACTGATAAGATTGAATCTAGACTTTCTGAATTTATAGTTGCGAACAACATAGAGATCATCCATTATGTTCATTGTGCAGGATTCATGAAAATGTTGCCCTTAAAAATGGTAACTCTTGAGATGGTCAATACTACTTTTACCACAAATATTCTTTCAGCTATATTTTTTGCAAAAGTGTTGACACAAAGAAAAATTAACGGCGGATCTCTAAAGAGTATCGTATTTGTATCAAGCAATATAAGCAATTTTGGTGCAAAAGCCTTTAGTGTATATGCAGCATCAAAAGGTGCATTGGATTCATTAATGCGGTGTTTGGCGGTTGAGTTATCGCCCAGAATTAGAATCAACTCAGTTTTACCTGGAGCAATCAAGACACCAATGACAGAAAATATTTATGAAAACAAAGAAACATTGGAAAAAATAGCAATTACATATCCATTAGGATTAGGTAAACCTGAAGACATTTTTGAAATAGTACATTTTCTGCTTTCTGAGAAAGCTCGATGGATCACAGGGCAGCAATTAACTGTAGACGGAGGACGAACAATCAATATTAGCGGATAACAATGATCGTAGAGGGGATCCTAAACAAACCTATTGATTCAAATAGTTTTGTATTATACGAAAAGGGGAATTCAAGTTGTATTGTTGTCGATCCTGGTACATCAGACTGTATCGGTTTATTGAATTTTTTTAAAATTAACAATCTGATCCCTGAATATGTTTTTCTGACACATGAACATTTTGATCATATATGGGGAGTCAATAAACTGAAAGAATCTTTCCCCTGTAAAACTGTGTGTTCGAAAGAATGTGCTGAAAAAATTGTTGACAGTAAAAAAAATATGTCCATCTTCTATAATCAGATTGGATTTAAAACTTTTCCTGCTGATATACTAATCGAGAACATTGACTTCAACCTGATCTGGAACAATCTGAAAATTGAATTTATTGTATCCAAGGGACATACTGAAGGCTCAATATGTATATTTGTTGAAGATAAACTATTTAGTGGAGATACTATTATAAAGGATCACAAAACAGTAGTCAAATTTCCCGGAGGAAATAAGAATAATTTATTAAATAGTTTGGATATTATGTTTTCGAAATTTGACAGGAAAACAATCTATGTCTATCCTGGCCATGGTAACTGTTTTTTTCTAAACGAAATAGCAATTGAACAACTGGTATAAATGAAGAAAATAATAATTATTGGAGCTGGGGCCCATTCTGCAGAAATTGCAGGACTAATTTATGACAATAATAAGCATGTGGGTGAGGAAGAGAAGCTAATTATTAAGGGTTATTTGGATGATCGTGATGAAAACTGGCATAGATATAAATTTAAGGAACCCCTGTTGAACAATCTGGCAGATTATATTCCAGAAGCTGATGATCTGTTCATTCTCGGAGTATCAAATGTAGTATCTAGAAAGTCATGTCTAGTCAAATTAAAGAATAAAGAACTTAATTATTTTAATTTTATTCATTATACAGCGATAGTTTATGAAACAGCTCAAATGGGGTATGGGAATGTCATCTGTTGCTTTTCAAAGATCGGACCAAATGCTATTATTGGCAATTTAAATTCAATCAATTCAAAAACTGAAATCGGACATGATTGTATTATTGGTTCAAACAATGTATTTGCCGGAAATGTAGGAATTGCAGGATTCTCATTAGTAGGAAATGACAATTTTTTTGGGATGAATTCATCAGTAATTCCTGAAAGGATAATTGGATCAGGAAATACGATACAAGCTGGAGTAGTCGTTGATAGAAATATTGAAGATGATTCGTATTTCTTTCACAGATTTAAAGAAAAAGTATTAGCAATGCCAAAGAAATAAAAGAAATAATGAAATCAAAAATATGGCTCTCTTCACCACATATGGGTGGTACGGAAATGAAATACATTAATGAAGCATTCGATACTAATTGGATTGCTCCATTAGGACCAAATGTTACATCATTTGAGAATGAATTAGGTGAATATTTGAAAATCAAACATGTAGCTGCTCTTACTTCAGGGACAGCGGCTATCCATCTCGCTCTCATAATATTGGGAGTCAAAGCAGGTGATGAAGTTATATCTTCATCTTTTACATTTTCAGCAACCATAAATCCAATTGCATATCAGGGTGCAACACCGGTTTTAATAGATTCAGAAGAGGAGTCATGGAATATGAGTCCGGAGTTGCTTGAAAAAGCAATTAAGAAAAGACTTGAAAAAGGGAAAAAGCCAAAAGCAATTATTATTGTCCATTTGTACGGGATGCCGGCAAAGATTGTTGAACTAATGAAAATTGCCAACAAGTACGATATCCCGGTTATTGAGGACGCTGCTGAAGCTTTGGGAAGTAAAGTTGGGAATAAAGCATGCGGTACCTTTGGAGTGATGGGAATTTTATCTTTTAACGGAAATAAAATCATTACAACATCTGGAGGAGGAGCATTAGTTTCTGATAACAATGACTATATTAAAAAAGCCAGATTTCTTTCTACTCAGGCCAGAGATCTAGCTCCCTATTATCAACATTCTCAAATCGGTTATAATTACAGAATGAGCAATGTTCTTGCAGGAATTGGCCGTGGGCAGCTAGAGGTAATTGATGATCGAATCGCAAAAAGAAGATCTAATTACGAGTTTTATTACAAAAATTTAAAACATTTAAAAGGTATTTCATTCTTACAGGAAGAAAATCCCTCTTTTTCCAACAGATGGCTAACTACAATAATTGTGGATCCCCAAAAAACAAATAGTATTTCATGCAAAGATATTCAGCAGGCTTTGGAAAAAGACAATATTGAATCCAGACCCTTATGGAAGCCTATGCATTTGCAACCGATTTTCAAAGACAGCCCTTCATTCACTAATGGTGTTTCTGAGAGACTATTTAAGTTCGGATTATGTCTTCCTTCCGGTTCCAATATGAATGAAAATGATTTAGAAAGAGTTTTACTCACAATTAATAAGGTATTTGCTTGATATTATTCTTTTCCGGATACTGTTTCAGTCAAATTTTAATCCTGATAAAATCCTTAATCAATTCTAAATGAAATTTGTTCTATCCTCTGTTGAAGAAAGGTATAAAATTGAGATTTGTTTTATTAATCTGATTATTCTCTTTTATTTATTCAGATCATCTATCCCATTATTAAAATTTCCATTTCTTCTTTTGTATGGTTGCTTTATTATGTATTTTCTATGGAATTTTCGTCATGAACTTGTATCTAAATTACTCAGTTTTGTTCGAAGTTATTCCTTATTGCTCTTGCTGGCGATTATCCTCGTTATATCTTTCTATTTTTCAAATAAGTTGTACTTAACTATATTTAAAGATGTGGTAAACATGATAATATTATTGTCAATATTTTTCATGTCCACCTTAATAGTTCGCAGTAAAAATGAATTGAATTTTTTTGTTTTGAATCTTGCTCAACTTATAGTCCTGTTCGCATTATTTATTTCAGTTTTAGGGCTTCTGGATTTTTTTAATATTTATTCCTACAATGATTCAAAAGAAATAATCTCTTCAATTAGAATCTCTGATGATAGAGGATCAGTAGATTATAATTTTGCCTTGTTGCCGGTTTTTTTTGGGATAATCAGTATTTTTTATTTTTTGGTTAAACCTAATTCAAAATATAAGAGATTTTATTTTAATGTACTACTTCTTCTTTTCTCTCTGGATATCTTTATATCTGGTTCAAGAAGAGGTTTGATTTCATTGCTGATTATTCTTCTTATTCTTCTTTCTGCTCAGATTTATGATTTTTTAGATGGAAGGAGTTTTATAGAAAGACTATGCAAAAATTCCCGTTATTATCTTATCTCCGTTTCTGTTTTGACAATCTTATCATTATTCATAATCTTCAAAACTGATTATTCCTTTAAAATAAGATTACTGAAATCCGTTGGGTCAAAAAACATCAATAGTACAAAGGAAAATATTGCTTTTAAATTATATAAATATTCATTAATTACAGGTAGTCATCGTACTTTTCAGGACTTTTACTCTCTTATTTGGCCAACAATTCCGGAAGATCCGGACAGTGGCTGGGGAACAAAAGTGCACAAAACTATTTTTCCGTTAACTGGTAAAAATGTTGAAATAATTCCCAACGGATCTAAGGGCTATTTAATGGATAGCACCTGCGATGCCGGATATTATGCAGGAGTGGATTTAAGCGAATCTTATACTTTTATTTTTGATTCATATGCAAGTAAAGGAGACCATTATAAAGCTGAAGTATACTGCTTTGTTTCAGATAGCTGTGATATTGATATTGTAGCATTAGGAGTTCCATATGCTATTATTAACAGGCAAAGGGTCACTGGGAAACTTAGTGCTAGGTACAATTTGGGAAATAAGGGGGTCTGGCAAAAGTTAGAATTGGATATGTACTGTAATGAGGGAGAGATTGCAGCAGTGATAAGCTGTTTGAAAAATGGAGTAAAAAATTTTTCAAAATTAAAGGGCTATATTATATTCGCTTACCCAACGCATGAAAAAATCAGTACAACAAATAAGAGTTTATCATTAAGAACCTTGCCGATTAGAGTACAAGAAAAAATAGCTCCTGATACTCAAAGATATTCTTCAGCTGATCTTTCATTTTTTCCTCTATCAGTTTTGTTAACATCTGGTTTAATGCCGCAAGATATAGATCCGATCAGAAATTGGGCTTCCGGATTTATACATGAGGATACAACTTACCATCCATATAAATCAAATATTGTGTTGGATACAATTTCCAATTCATTTATAGGAGACAGGGTTTCCCGTTGGGAATTCTCTTTAAAAATTTTCACAAAAGAATATAACTGGAAACAAAAAATTTTTGGTGGAGGATTTAATTTTTTAAATTGGTTTGGTTACTTTTTCGACAAGAACAAGACAAGGAGTGATTACCCTCATAACCCATTTCTATCAGTTTTGCTATATTCAGGAATCATTGGACTCATATTATATTTTATATTAATGTACAAGGTGTTTTCCTATTATATCAGGTATTTTAAAGAATATAAGATACTCTCGGTCTTTTTTATAATTACTTTTTATTTCTCATTTTTCAGCGCAGGAAGTCCTTTTGATCCTCCTGTTATGGGCTTTTTTGTAATGC